>Ga0065721_10003894_pt1 | contig 59111 bp, 51 predicted proteins | sample Mesricmetagenome_FD_59108 | JGI IMG/M metagenome (GOLD analysis project Ga0065721, IMG submission 59108) | Mesophilic microbial community from rice straw/compost enrichment Sample: eDNA_1 v2 (version 2) | ecosystem: Engineered > Solid waste > Grass > Composting > Bioreactor | place: USA: Davis... | reverse complement strand
AGTCAGTTAGTTAGTCAGTCAGTTAGTCAGTCACGGATACGGAAAAAGGAAACTGCGATGACGTGGAAAGCGTTGCCGGAACAGCCGGCGTCTGGCGCCGGGGACGGCGCCGTCGCGAAACCGCGAAATGGGTCAAGCGCCCGAAGGCGGCGCGCACGGCGGGCGCGCCAGGGCTACACGGTGCTGGAGATGGGCATAGCCGTGTTCCTCATGGCTATGATCTTCATCGCGACCATGGGCCTGTTTACCACCGCCACGGGCCAGACGGCCAAGGTGACCGCCGCCACTCAGGCATCCCAGGACGCCGCCCGGGCCGTCGCGTACATCTCCGAGCAGATCAAAGAGGGCTATGCCATTGCGCTCCCGGAGGATAGCAGTTGGCCGAGCAGCTTTGGAAATAAGACCAGCCTGTTCCGGTCGCGGCCCAACTCCTCCACTAGCTATATCAATACCGCAATTCTGATCTACTCCCCCCTCGCCCGCACCATCACGGTCAAGGGAAACAGCTCTGGTGACAACGTCGCCCTTTCCGGCAGCAATACCATCCTGGATCGCACACAGGCGGGTACGCGGGTCTATATGTACTACCGGGGGGCGGAGCCGGTAACCGGAACGTACGGCGCGAACCCGACCCACGGCAACCGCCTGATCGAGCGGATTATCGACGGCAATACGGTCACGTCCGAGCGCGTCCTCATCCGCAACGTGTCCGCCGAGGCGTGGAACGCGGTCCGCTTCGAGCGGACGCCGGGCCTGTCCCAGAACATCACGGTGAAGATCGTGGCGGGCGAGCATAGCCGGACGGGCGGCGAGCAGACGTCCGAAGTGACCGCGGCCAGCTCCCCGGAGAAGGTGACCGATCTGGCCGGCCGCTCGGTGCTGCTGCGGAACGCGGCCATCGGCGCGGTCTCCATCCCCGGCCTGTCGGGCGTACCGCCTCTGGAGTACCAGGAGAACGAGCCGACACCCACGCCGACGCCCACCCCGCCCCCGACGCCGACGCCTCCGCCCACTCCCAAGCCGACACCCACGCCGACGCCGTCTAAGACGCCGACGCCCAAGCCGACGCCCACGCCCTCCAAAACGCCGACGCCGACGCCCACCCCCACGCCGTCCAAGACGCCGACGCCCAAGCCGACGCCCACGCCGACGAAGACGCCCACGCCGTCACCGACGCCGTCCCGCATCAACCTCGGGTAGTTCAGGAGAACCTTTCATGAAGCAAGAGAACAAGGAAGGCACAGGAAGGATCTCACCGGGCTACGTGCCCCGAGCCACGGCTCCGACGCGCCGCCGAAGGCCGAACCCTGCGGCTGCGATGGCGCTGGTCGGAACCATGCTCGTCCTGATGCTGATTCTGTCCCTGGCGCTCATCGGCATGGCGGGCGGCAGCGGCCTGTCGCGGCGCAGTGACAATGCCCTGCAGAGCGCCAAGGTCCGCATCCCCGTGGTCCAGGCGACCAACCTGGCGGAGACCGGCATCCGGGCGACCATGCAGTGGCTCAATGAGCTTGGCGGCCCGCCGACCATGATGACCATGTTCGCCCCCACGAACTCCGCTGCCGGACCGGGATGGACCCCCTTCTGGGTCAACACCGAGAGCGGGAACTATGCGGTGGTGAACTATCCGGACCCATCCGATAGCACCAGCCAGTTCAAGGTGCGCATCTACCCGCACAGCGACAATGGATCGGTCCTCCTGCGCAGCTACGTTATTGAGTCCGTCGGCATCTACAAGGGGGTCAAGCAGGTCATCCGCGCCAGCGTCGCGCAGGACACGTTCGCCAAGTACGCCTTCTTCACCGACAGCGCACCCGCCGGCTGGTTTATGTTCGGCAACACCGCGTTCGGCGGCCCCGTGCACATCAACAACAGCGACAATAAGGACATCAACATCCTCTGGTCCAGCACCCTGAGCCCGAACAACCAGATCTTCAAGTGGAACGGGGCGGGCGCTCTCACCGTGTCCGGCTCCAGTTCGCGCCTGAAGTGGCACCGCGATGTTGCCACCAACAACAACAGCCCGAGCAGCAGTCAGTGGGTGAACGTTGCGCCGGGCGGCAAGAACACGATTCTCACCGGCGCCGACAAGATCACGCTCCCCACCTCCTCGACGAACCAGAAGGACGCCGCGCTCGGCGGGACCACGGAGCCGTCCGGGTCGGGCGTGACCATCCCGAACACCGGGGGCAACACGTCCGGCGGCATCTATATCAAGGGGGACGTGGAGGACATGGTTCTGGAGGCGACCGGTGCGGGCAACCGCGACCAGATCATCAAGGTCTACCAGACCATTAGCGGTAAGAAGATACTTTCTACGGTCCGCATCAACGCCTCCGGCACCACCACCCTGACCAAATCGGAGTACAACTCCAGCAACGGAAAGTACGACAAGAACACCACCACCACGTCCTACTCCGGCACCACGAACGGCGTTGTCTACAGCACGGGCCACATCGGGTCGCAGACGACGCCCAAGACGGGCGGCCTGTCGGGCACGGTTGCGAACAGCGGCACCAGCGGGAGCGAGGTGACGGAGCCGTTCAAGCTGAACATCGTCACGGACGCCACCAAGAACCTGAACATCGACGGCGACATCACCTACGTGAACACGCCCAAGACCGCCAGCGAGCCCACCTTCGGGGCGGGGGTGCTGGGAATCGTGTCCAAGACCGTCCAGGTCATCGATGCGTCGAAGGTTGTGCAGTCCACCGACTCGCCCGACGTGACCGATGGCCAGGCCATCAAGGATATCACCATCCACGCCACGGTTCTGGCGTATGACACGTTCGACGTCACCAACTACGATACGCGCCAGGTCGGGGACTTCACCCTGCTGGGCGGCTACATCGTTAAGAACAGCACGTCGGTTGGCGTCTTCGACGGCACCACGAACACGATGATGGCCGGCTTCCGCCGTAAGCTGAACTACGACATCCGCGTGGCGAACCAGCCGCCCCCCTACTTCCCGGGGACCGGCACAAACTATAAAATGACCTCGTATCAGCGGGTTACCAGTACGCTGCGCCCCTAGACGGATGACCGACAGAAAGAGGCGTATGCCCGACGGGGCATACGCCTCTTTCTGTTTACCTGGTCACCCAAAAACACAGCCATGATACAGTACGATTACCCGTAGATGCCCCCGGGCCGGCGGCGCGGCCCGGTTATTGCAGGACATTCGCCTGCCACTGATTCTTTCCGATGCGAATGCCGAAGATACACTAGGCTGCCTGCTGCCCGGCGTATTCCGCCGCGGGCGCGCGTGCGCCACCTGATCTAACCGGTCCAGGACTCAACAAGCGCTATGTCCGTTGTCCAATCACCCGAACGCATTCACAGCACCATCGCCGCATGGAAGTCCGCGCTCCTTGATCTTTCGGCGCGGAACCCTCTGGTCGCCCTCCCTCCCAACGACGCGGTAGACCTCGCCGCCGCGAACGACATGTTCGACGTGCTGATTCGCCGGCGCAAGCCCTTCCAAATCTGGGACATCTCCCACAAAGGCGTGGACCGGACCGTGCTGCGCGAAGCGGGTAACTACCCGGGGCGCGCGGCGATGATGGAGAAGCTGCACCACCTCCACCTGCAGGCGGCGGCGCTGCTGCAGGGCCAGGACATCAACGTCCTGTACCTTGCCTTCGGCGTGCTGGCGTGGCACGAGCCCGACTCGGACACGGACGTCCGCTCTCCGCTCCTGATTGTGCCGGTGAGCCTGGAGCCGCACGCGGAGGGGACCGGCTATACGCTTCAGGCGATGGAAGAGCCGGTCGAAGTGAACCCCATCCTCCGGCTACGCCTGGCGCGGGAGGACGTGGGCCTGAACCTGCCGGCCGCCCCGGATGAGCGCTATCTGGTGCCCTCCGCGTACCTGCGCGGCATCTCCGACCTGATCGAAGGGCGCGACGGCTGGCGCGTGGAGGAGATGTCCGCGCTGAGCCGGTTCCCGCTCCTGAAACTGCGCCTGTATGAAGACCTGGTGGCCCAGGAGGCGCGCGCGGAGCAGCACCCCCTGGTGGCAGCGCTCTCGGGTGAGCCGGAGGCGATCCAGGCGCTGCCGGCCGTGCCTGTGCCGCCGCTGTCGGAGATAGATCAGAGCGACTTCGCCGAGGGCGAGTACCAGATGCTCGACGCCGACCCGGCCCAGCAGCGGGCCATCGTCGCGGCGGCGCGCGGTCAGAACCTCGTCCTTCAGGGACCGCCCGGTACCGGTAAGACCCAGACCATCACGAATATCATCGGCGAGTGCGTGGCCGCCGGCAAGAGCGTGCTGCTCGTCTCCGGCCGCATGGCCTCCCTGGACGCCGTCTACCAGCGACTCGCGGAGCGCGGCCTGGGTGATCTGTGCCTGGTGGCACACAGCCTGAAGACCAGCAAGCGCGACATTCTCCAGCAGCTCGACCATGCTCTCTCCACCCCCCGCTCCGCGGGCGGGTCGGGCGCGGCTGCGCGGGCGAACCGGCAGAAGGAGCGCGAAGAGGCGGCGCGTCTGCGCCAGCGTCTGAACACGCTCGCCCACGAGATGCACCGGAAGCGTGAGCCGCTGGGCCTGACCCCCTATGAGGCGGTGGGCGTGATTGCGGGCGAGGATCTGTCCCGCATCCCGACGGCATTCTCCTTCCCGGTGGACAACCCGGCGGCGACGACCGCCGAGCAGTACGGCCGTATGGAGGAGAGCGTCGCCCTGCTGGCCCAGGAGCCCGCCTTCCGTGGCAACAGCGACGCGGGCGCGCCGGGGGCAGGCAGCCTGCTATGGGCGGGCGCGCTCGCCGACACCACGCGTCCGAACCTGGAAGACGATGTCTTCGTCGCGCTGATGACGCTGGCGGAGCGCGCCGAGCAGTTGGAGGCGCGAGGCGCCGAGGTCGCGGGGCTCTGCGGCAACCAGCCCGCCCCGCAGCGCCTGGCGGACCTGGACCAGTTGCTCGGATTGGCGGAGGACCTGTGCGGGCTGGAGACTCCCCTGCCCCGCAACTGGCTGACCACCGACGCGCCCGCGGCGCTGCGCGAGCATGTCGTGGACTTCCGGCAGCGCTACGAGGCGTTCAGCGCGGCGCGGGCGGTACTCACGCAGGATTACGATGAGGCGCTGCTCGATCTGCCGCTGGCGGACATCACGCGCCGCCTGTCCGACCCGGGCGACCCGTCGCTGGAGGCGCTTCTGGGCGCGGACTGGCGCGAGCGGGCCGTGGCGGAGTTTGACGCCATAAACGCCGTGCTGGAGGAGATCGGTCAGGACTCGCGCCTGCTGCATGAGAACCTGGTAACGCTCTCGGAGCGGAGCGGCATCCCTCTGGATGAGTCGCCGGAGGGGCGGGTGCGCCTGCTCCGCATCCTGCAGCGGGCCATTGACCTGCCCAATCCGTGCGTCGGCTGGTTCGCGCCGGGTGCGTCGGAGCGCCTGGTGAGCCAGCTTGCGGACGGTTGGGACTACTGGACGCGCTATGAGCGCAAGGCGGCGGAGCTCTTTGCGGTCTACACCGAGGAGGTGCTGACGCTCGACTTCGATGCGCTCCTGCCGAACCTTATCGCTCCCAAGACGGGCCTGGCGCGCCTGCTGAGCCCCGCGGCGGCCCGGGACCAGAAGATCGTCCGCGCGGTGCTGAAGCCGCAGTTCTCTCTCAAAGACCGCGACTTCGCCCAGGACTTCCAGCTCGCGAAGGAGGTGCGGGAGCTGGCGGCGTGGTGCGACCAGAACGACGAGCGGCTGTCGAACGCATTCGGTGCCTACTACCGGGGTGCGGACACGGACTGGGAGAATCTGCGCGACCTGCTGTACCGTGCCAGCCTTCTAGCCAGTGAGTTCGGGACCGGGCATGTCCCGCCCGCGCTCATCGCCCTGATGCTGCTGGGCGACACCGACCTGCCCGAGCTTGCCGAGGTGCATGCGCAGACCAGCGCCCTGATGGCGGAGCTGCGCGATGCGTGGGAGCGCCTTACCCGCCTCGTCGCCTCGCAGAACGCCATTCCGGCGCCGCAGACGCCCCTTCTGGAGATCGCGGACTGGTCCGACGCTCAGCGGGCGTCCCTCTCCGCCTATCATGAGGCGTACCGCTCCGTCGCGGCGCTGCGCCGCGGCGACGAGCCCATCACTGCCCGGGAGGCGGTGGCGGCCCTGGAGAGCGCCAGCCGGCTTGCGACCCGGGGAGCCTCCTTCCACGCCGAGTCCGAGGCGATGCGCCCGCTCTACGGCGCCGCGTACAACGGCCTGGACTCCGACTGGGGCGTTCTGGAGGAGCTGCTCGAATCGGCAGGCCGCGTCCGCGGTCGCTTCCCCGACTCCCCCCTGCCCGAGTCCCTGATCGCTCTGCTTACCGCCGGGCTGGACGCCCCGCGGCGCGCGGCGCTCGCCGAAGCACGGGTCGCGGTCGCGACCGAGCGCGAAGCGCTCCAACCTGCGCTCGATAGCCTGGGCACGCTGTTCCGCGCCGAGCACCTTGTCGCAGACGGGGAGCCGCTCAGCGCCGCCCCACTGGCGGCGATGCGCGAGTGGGCGCGGACCCGCCTGGACAGCCTGAACAGCCTGAAAGAGGGCATCGCCGCGCAGGCGGTGCGCGACCGCTGCGCCGAGATCGGCCTGGCGGGGTTCTTCGACGCCGCCGTGGCGCACGGGCTCACGGCCGATACGCTGCTTCCGGCGTTTCGCGTGGGCTTCCACCGCGCCTGGCTGCGCGCCGTGACCGCGGACATCGCCCCGCTCGCCGAGTTCAACGGCGCAGAGCACCACAAGGCCGTGGAGCGGTTCCGCGAGCTGGACCGCCGCCAGATGGACGCTGTGCCCGCCCAGATCAAAGAGATCACGCGCGGCCGCTCACCCAAGCAGTTCCCGGAAGAGATCAAGACGCTCAAGGGGCAGCTCGCGCGGCGGCGCACGGGTGAGGTACGACGGCTTCTGGCGGAGATCCCGAAGCTTCTTTTCACTCTGAAGCCTGTGGTCATGATGAACCCGCTCTCGGTGCGGCACTTCCTGGAGGCGGAGGCGCTTCAGTTCGACGTCATCGTCTTCGATGATGCGTCGCAGATCGCCACGGAAGAGGCTATCGGCGCGGTGCTGCGCGGACGTCAGGTCATCATCGCTGGTGACCCCAAGCAGATTCCGCCGATGGCGCTGAACGCGGACAGCGAAAAGTCCTTCGAGAGCATTCTCGACAGGGCCAGCGCCGTAGCGGACAAGCAGTCGCCTCACTTCGGCCTGCACGTGCTGAACTGGCACTACCGCAGCCGCAACGAATCCCTGATCGCCTTCTCGCGCCGCTACTTCTATCCGGAGCTGGTGGCCTTCCCCGCGGCGACGGTCGGCTCGGCCGTGCGGCATGAGTCCATCTCCGACCCGTCGGTGGTCGCCGCGACGGTGGTCGACCGGGTGCTGGAGTACACCCACGCGCACCCGGAGCACACCGCAGGGGTGATTGTGCTGGACGACTTTGAGTGCGAGGCCGTTCAGAAGGAGTTGGCCCGGCGCAAGGCCGAAGACCCCGATCTGGTCGTGCCGGATGCGGATGGCGAGATCGAAGGGTTCTTCGTCAAAACCATCGAGAACGTGCAAGGCGATGAGCGCGACCTGATCGTCTTCTGCGCCAGCGGCGACCCGAACCGCTGCGTTCCGCTGACGCTCCCCGGGGGCGAGCGGCTTCTGAATGTGGCTACGACGCGCGCCCGCGACCGGATGCTGGTTCTGGACGCGCTGAGCAGCCCGGAGGAGTCGGCTGCTGCGCTGCCGGAGGGACGGGAGGGTGGCGAGGCCCCCGGGGTACGGTTCCTGCGTGCATTTGTCAGCTTCGCTGCGCGGGAGACGCAGAACGCGAACGCGACTCTGGAAGCGACCGAGACGCCCCTGGAATCCGAAGAGGCCGGGGCACGTCCTGGCAAGCTGGAGCAGGTGGTGGCGGCGGCGCTCACCGCACGCGGCCATATCGTCCGTCACCAGGTCGGCCAGTCGGACTACCGGGTGGACCTGGCCGTGATCGACCCGGCACACCCGGACCGGTACCTGATCGGGATCGAGTGCGACAGCGCGATGTACGCCAGCGCGGAAACGGCGCGCCACCGGGACCGCCTGTGCGCCGAGATGCTGACCGAGCGCGGCTGGAACCTGTACCGGCTGTGGTCGCTGGACTGGGAACGCGACCCGGAGGGGCAACTGCACCTTCTGGAGCAGGCGATCGCCGCGGCGAAGGGTTCGAAGCAGTCGGGGCGGAAGCGGCGCCCCTCCCGGGCGGCCTCCGCGCGGGCGCGGCGCGCCAGCGAAGCCGCGATGGAAGCCGAAGCCGCGGCGGACAGCTCCAACGCGCAGGCGGGCGACGCGCACGAGGGCGCGCCCCGCGGGGAGGCCGACGCCGCCTCGCTCCGCCCCAAGCCCGTCGAGAAGGTCCTCTCTACGGCGTCCCTGGCCGCCTAGCGCGGCGCCGGCAGACAGACAAACGCGCGGGAGCGCCGTCCCTCGATAGGAGGGACGGCGCTCCCGCGCTTTGTATTCGGTGCGTCTGCGACAAGCAAATACGCCGACGGCCCCGGGAGAGGAAACTCCCGGGGCCGTCCGGCGGATTCTTGCCGTCCGCGCGCGGCGGCGGCTTTACTTGCCGCTGAGCTGCGCTGTGAGGCGGACGCCGAGTGCTTCCGTATTGTCCATCGCGAGCGTCAGGGCGGCGCGCACGATGTCCGCCTTGGAGGGCCGGATGCCCAGGGTGCGCATCTGGAGCCACACGCCATCCAGCTGCTGGGCTTCGTCGTTGGTCAGGTAGGCCACCACGCGGACGGGGCGGCTGGAGTCGTTCGCGCCGGCGCCCGCGCCCGGCTCGCCCGCCACGCCGCCGCTCATGGCCTCCTGGGCAGTGGCGTCCACGACCGCGCTCGGCTGCGTCAGCAGCACTCGACGATGCGGCTTGCCTGTCGGCTTGCTACTTATTGGCACGTTGCATTACCTCCTCAACCAGAGCGCGGTACTCCTGCGCGGCCTGGCTGTTGGGGTCCGCAATGATAACCGGAAGCCCTGCCTGAGCCGCATATTCATGCGCAATACGCCGTCCGATAGTGGTCTCCATGATGAGGTCGCCCAGGTCTTCGCGAAGTTCGCCCTCGGTCCGCTTGGCCGCGATGGTGCGCGAGTCCGCGAACGTCACGAAGATTCCCCCCAGCATGAGTTTGGGGTTCAGGCCGCCCTGGCGCACCTCCTCGACCGTCTGCAGCAGGTCGCGCAGACCGGCAGCGGAGAGGAGCGCGGGGGTGACCGGGACGAAGAGGTACTGCGAAGCGACCAGCGAGTTGATCGTGATCAGCCCCAGCGAGGGCGGCGCGTCCACGATTACCCAGTCGTACTCACCGCGAAGCTCCTCGAACGCGCGGGCCATAAACCGCTCCCGACCGGTCTTAGGCACCAGGAGGAACTCCGTGTCGGCCAGAAGCCGCGACGCCGGACACAGGTCCAGACCCGGAACCTGGGTCGGCTGGGTCGGTACCGGCAGGCCGGAAAGCATGGCGTCCCCGATGGTCATCTCGACTTCGTTCGGGTCCGTGCCCAGCGCCAGCGTCATCGACCCCTGAGGGTCGGCATCAACGGCCAGGACGCGCATACCCTTGAGCGCTATCGCTGCCGCGATGTTGACCGTGCTCGTGGTCTTTCCGACGCCGCCCTTTTGCTGGGCGATGGTTATGATCCGCATCTCGATTCTCCCGTGCAGAAAATCCTCTCGCGAAAACTCATATGGAAAATGCCGAACTGCGTGTCCCGGCCTACCTCACCGCGCCGCATGCATGGAGTCCCCCTCGGACCGTTCCTATCGCTGGCGGCGGTGCCTACTCCCTAGAGTCGAACGGCCGCGAAGCGAATAATATTATAATTGTACTGGAACGGTCCCGAAAATAGTATCGGAATATCGACGCCAATACTGGCGTGGAAGAATCATGACGGATTGCCCGCAAGCACAGAATGCACGTGTTATGCCAGAGTCCGACCCCTTGCCTGGTTACAGTAAAAAAACAGGGAGTAGGTGGACATTCGTAGAACAATCCGATGCCCGAGCGCCGTCCGCTCTTCGAAAACTGTCATCCCGCCGCAGCGCACCTGGTATTCGGAAGCGTTCTTGGCACAGTATCTGCAGAGCCCTCATGGCGGCGAGTACGCACGTTGATTTATAGGCACCTGCAGCAGACAAGCGTACCGTTATGTTTACCGGGAACATTCAGCGAAAAAAGGGCAACAATCTTTAGAAGGGGTTCGCACGCGGCGCGGCACCCCACCAGATTCAATTCCGGCGAGGAAGAACCGTACATGGCTTTCCAGAACCTGCCTATCGACAAGATACGGCCCGCAGAAGACCAGCCAAGAAAGACTTTTTATCAGGAGACGCTTGAGGAGCTGGCAGCTTCCATTAAGGAGCGCGGGGTCCTGCAGCCAATCGTCGTGCGCCCCCTCCAGGGTGACCGCGCCGGTACCTACGAGATCGTCATGGGTGAGCGCCGGTACCGCGCCAGCAAGATGGCCGGGCTGACGCACATGCCGGCGGTCGTTAAGGATCTTTCGGACGAGGACGCTGCGGCGGACGCGCTGCTGGAAAACTACCAGCGCGAAGACATGAACCCGGTGGAGAAGGCCCGCGCGGTCCAGAAGCTCCTCCAGTTCATGACCTACGAGAAGGCCGGAAAGACCCTCGGCGTCTCCGAAACCACCATCCGCCGTCTGCTGGAGCTTCTGGAGCTGCCACCCCATATCCAGGGTGAGCTGATCGAGCGCCCCGGGAGCGGTGCAGGGCAGTTCAACGAGGGGCACGCCCGCGCTCTGATCGCCATGAACGATGACCCCGCCACCCAGATGCGGCTGGTGCTCAAGGTCAAGAAGGATAAGCTGAGCGTGAACGCGCTGGAGCAGCTTATCACCGCGATCCAGAAGTATCCCAACAAGAAAGAGGTCTTCCTGCACGTCTCCCCGAGCGTGGCCGACCAGATGATCCGGTCGCTTTCGGCGCGGGAGGAGCGCAAGAAGCCCTACAAAACCCAGACCGCCAAGGAGCACCTCAAGGCCATCGACAAGCAGGTGACGAACCTGATAGACCTGATGGACGACCGGATCGTGGAGTACCTCACCACCGAGGAGATGAACCAGCTCCTGGCGACCACGGCCCAGGCCACCCGCCAGATGGAGGTCTTCACCCATAAAGTGCGCGAGGCGCTGGAGAACAAGGACTACGGCTTCAGCGAGGTCTACATCCACTGCCCGCTCTGCGGCCGTATCGAGCTGATCGGGTCGCTGCGCTGCTCCACCTGCTGGACCATCCTGCGCCGGTGCGTGGACTGCGGCAACTACGACAAGGCGTTCGAGCGCTGCAGCAAGCTGAACAAGGATGTCGAACTGGCCGAGGCGGAAAGCCCGAAAGAGTACTCCCCCTCCTACAAGTGCCAGTTCTACAAGCCCAAGTTCACGCCTCAGAGCATGAAACTGAAGATGGCAGCGTAACCTCCTCCCGCGCGGCGGGAAGGTGCGACACGGACGGGCGGGCGCAATGGGGCGTCCGCCCGTCCGTGTTTTTCCCTGTCGTAACGCCCCCCTTCCTCCCGTTTCTGCTTTCCGGAAGCGACGCTCGGCCGCGCCAGCGGCGGCGCAGGCGGGCCGGGAAGCACGAGCGAAGGGAACGCGGGAACATGACACGCATCGAGATTCGCCCCCTCGGCTGGGTACTGATCTTCTCCGCGGTCTGCGGCGCCCTCTACGCCACGGCGGGCCGGCCGGGCGCCCCCGAGCCGTCCGCAGACGCCACGCGCAGCCGGGAGCGTGCGCGCATCCCAGGCGGCACCAACGTGGCCATCGCCGCTCCCCTGCCCCCTGCGGCCACGGCCGGGTTTCGCATGGTCGCCGCGGACGCGCCGGAGGTCCAACGGGCCATCCCGGCGAGCGACCTGGAAGGCGCCCGTGCGCACGTCGGGCAGACCGGCGCGATCACCGGCACGGTGACCCGGGTCTTCACCTCCCGAAGCGGCGGAATCCGCATCCTCAACTTCGCGGCGGATTACCGACAGGCAGCCTCGGTGGTCATCTCCCGGCCACACCTCGACACCTTCCCCGATCTGAAGGCGCTGGAGGGGCGGCAGGTAGTCGTCTCCGGGCCGTTCATCGCGTATGAGGGCCGCCCCGAAGTGGAGGTCGCGCACCCATCGCAGATACTTCTGATCCGCCCGTAATCGCGGCGTCGGGCCATCGCCCTGGCAAATCCTGTACGCCTGGCCTACACGGACACGCCCCTAAAGACCATAATTATTCTGGCGAGGGGCGCTTACGGTATAATTTATGCAGTCGTCCTAAAGGGCGCCTGCCGTACCTGCGGTTGCCAGCGGCCAGGAGGGGTTGAGTCGTGGGTTTTGCCAAAAAGCTGAGGGATGTCGTCGCGGCGAACTTCATCGAGATCGCCCGTACAGAGGCAGAGGACAACGCCTCCGCGGCGTCCTCGCAGAAAAACGGCTCTCGAGAAGAGCCGCCGCTCGACCCGACGCCGGAACGACCGGAGACTCCCTCGTGGGTGGATCCGGCCGGTCTGGAGGCCCGAACGGCTGAGACCGTCGCCGAAATCAGCGCGGCGCAGCAGCAGCAGGCCGTAGAGATGATGGAAGCGGCGGCGGCGGCGGAAGAGGCGGCGGAAGCTGCCGAGGACGCCGAAACGGATGTGGTTCAGGATGTCGTGTTCGTCACGGAGTTCGTGAACGACGAAGGCGATGTCGATTTCGAAGGGGTTTTCCGGCACTTCGGCGTGAACTCCCCCAAGTTCACGGCAGAGCAGGCGCTGACGATGCTCTCCACGATGCCCCGTGACCTACCGCTGCGTGTGAAGCGCCTGACCGTCAAGGCAACGCTGGATGCCATTGGCCCCACGATCGGCGCGACGCCCGAGTCCATCTCCGCCGACGCCATGGCCAAGCGCGAGACCCTGGACCACTTCCTGGAGGAGTTGGGCGATGAGGTCGCCTCGCACCGCGAGATCGTGGAGGCGGAGATCGCGTCGCTGGAGCAGCAGATCGAGGAGCGGCGTCAGCTTCTGAAGGCCACCGCCCGCAAGCGGAACCAGGCCGAGGAGATGTGCCGATCCAAGGCCGAGATGCTGGACCAGATCGTGGCCTTCTTCGCCGCCGCGGAGACGGGAGAAGCGACCGACGAGTCCCCGGACACCCTTTCCGCCGCCGAGATGGACGAGCTGCCGCCCTTCATGCAGGAGGACGCCGTGCTGCGCCTGCTCGGAATTACCCCCGAGGATGCCGACGCGACGGAGTCCCACGGCGCTCCGCTCTCCCCCACCGTCCCGTCCGCGGCTGGCAAGAAGGGTGGCGTCCGGCGTCGCACCATCGTGCGGCGCGCGGGCTAATTCTGCGCCACTTTCCGCTTCCGCTCCCCCTCCCCCGTCTTTAGTAGAAAGACGGGGGAATTTGTTCTGTTTCGTTGCAACTATCTCGCCCTTCTCGGGTTCTTCATAGTGGATGACGAAACGTGTGAGCAGCCCCCCTTTAGCAGAGGCGCCGGGGCCGCGCGATAGAATCATCAGCGCGCAGAGTAGCGGCAACAGCAAGCAGACGTTGTTTAATGGGCCTTTGGAAGCGAGGAGCAGTCACATGATGTTATGTCCGCTTTGCGGAGAGCCGCTTCGGGCGGTGGAGCGCCAGGGGGTCGAGTTGGACCACTGCCAGCAGTGCGGTGGCTTCTGGCTGGACCAGGGCGAGTTGGATAGCCTGATCCAGCAGGAGGCGATCAGCGCCCTGCTGAAGGGGCAGCAGCAGTTGAGCGCCACGCGCCAGGACCGCGAGTTTGATGCCTCCCTGAGCACAGCGGAGGACGCCCCGGCGGCCCGGTTTGACGTGGATGAGACGCCGGCGATGATGAGCGCCGCGGGCATGGACGAAGGCGTGGCATCCGCCTTCCGCCTGCCGGAGCCGGTTTCGCGTGACCGGTTTCGCAATGTGCGCTTCCGGCGAGCGCGTCTGAGCACGGAGCGCGACACGCCTTTGCGCTCCTGAGTCCCGCGCGGCACGAAGAATGCAGCTACCTTCCGCAGTACGTGCGGACGGTGGCGGAAGCAGGGCGGCTCCCGACAGACCATGTCGGGGGCCGTCTGTTCTACCCGGGGCAAATGCGGCGAAAAATGGGGAACGACCGGGGAGGAATGGCCGTCCTAACGCAGGAATAGTTAGGGATGCGTGCCCGCCGTATGTCGCGGTTGCGGCCGGTAAAGCCGGGAATAATGCCCGGTGCAAGCGGCCCCGCGTTTACGTATATAAGGCTAGGGCGGGAGGGGGACGCGTGTGGCGAGCGAGAGAGTACGCCCGCGCCCCGTTTGCCGTGCGCGAGAGCGCACGAACGTGTGTGAACGCCTGGCGGGCGGGCGTATGACGGCTGCGAGTCCGGGTCCGGATGGTTCCGGTGTATGCGTTCCGCGTTCTCGAATCCGCTTTAACAGACATTATATCGAGAACGATAGGGAACCCGCAAGCCGATTCTAGCGTTATTAAAAGGCGCATTTGGGAATGTGAGTTACGTGATGGAAATGGGATATGGGGCGGGACAGGCCGGGGATAGCAACGGAAGTCCGCGTCAGGAAGAAGATATGAACACCACTACGCCAGAAGCCTTGAAGAGCGAGGATCTGACCGAGAACCTGCTGCCGCGGGCCGAGTCGCGCGAGGACCTCGCCGGCGGCAAGGGCACTTTCGCGACCGCCCCGCGCAAGCGGGACGAGGACGCTGACGAGGACGAGGACGTTGCGGACGACTTCGACATCGCGGAGTTCGAGCAGTACTTCTCGGACCGCACGGGCACCAGCAGCGCGCCGCTCCTCACCATGGAGCAGGAGCGCAAGCTGGCGCGGCGCGTGGAGCGCGGCGGTGGCGAGGGTGAGCGTGCCCGCGAGGTGCTGGTCAACGCCAACCTGCGCCTGGTGACCTCTATCGCCAAGAAGTACCAGAACCGTGGTATCGCGATGGAAGACCTCATTCAGGAGGGGACGCTGGGCCTGATCCACGCGGTGGACAAGTTCGACTACCGCCGCGGCTTCCGGTTCTCGACCTATGCGACGCACTGGATCCGCCAGGCGCTCGGGCGCGCGGTGGAGAACCAGGGGCGCACCATCCGCCTGCCCAGCCACGCCATCGAGAGCCTGGGCAAGATCAAGCGGACCCGCGAGATGCTGGCCACGCGCCTGAACCGCACCCCTACCGCGGGCGAGATCGCCCATGAGGTGGGCCTGCCGGTGGACAAGGTAGAGACACTGCTGGAGGCGGAGACGCCGGAGCCGATGAGCCTGGACGCCCCGGCGGGCGACTCGACCACGCGCCTGGGCGACCTGCTCCCGGCCGAGGACGCCACCCTGCCTTCCGCGCGGGTCTTCCGCCGCGCGCTGCGCGAGGAGATCAGCCGCGCGCTGAAGCAGCTCACCCCGCGCGAGCGGGAGGTGCTGGAGCTGCGCTATGGCCTGTCCGAAGAGGCGGAGGCGCCTATGACGCTGGAGCAGGTCGGCAAGGAGCTGCGCCTTTCCCGCGAGCGGGCGCGCCAGATCGAGGCGGGCGCGCTGCAGAAGCTGCGCCGCAGCGAGATCGGCAACCGCCTGCGCGACACCGTGGTGGCGTAGCAGCGGCTGCCCTCATTCCTGCCCTCACACCCAGCCCCCTCTCCCGATCCCAGGAGAGGGGGTTTTGCTTGTCACGTTGCCTCGGTGGGGTGGCGGGCGGCGAGAAGGTCGGCCCAGTGGGCGCGCTCCGTGTCGCGCAGGCGGGCGAGGTAGGCGGGCAGGGCGCCGCGGGTGTGGAGCGGGCCGCCCTCGCGAATTACGGTCCACATAGGGTCTTCGCCCGTGGTGGCCGTGCGCATCATCTCCCCATGCCAGGCATCGAGGTGCGCCATCGCCTCGCGGACGAGTTCGGGGTGGCTTTCGGCGAGGTCGCGCTGCTCGTGCGGGTCCTCGGCCACGTTGAAGAGCATCACGTCCGGGAAGCCGTGGTAGCCGTCGTGGTAGGAGCGGATGCAGAGGTGGTTCCCCCACCGTACCGACCGCTGACAGGACCACGCTCCCTGCGACACAACCAGATACTCCCGTCCCTCGCTGCGGCCCGCCTGGAACGCTTCCGTGAACCCCTGCCCGTCCCAGACCGGCGGCACCTTGCCGCCCGCGAGCTCTATCAGCGTCGCGGCCCAGTCGAAGTGGTAGTGGAGCGCGGTGTCCGCCCGGCCCGCCTGCCCGCCTGAGACACCGGGCCAGCGGACGATCAGGGGGACGCGCGTGGTAATATGGTCGGCGGTCTGGTGGTCGCCGTAGATGTTCAGCTCGCCCAGATTCTCGCCGTGGTCGCTGGAGATCAGGATGACCGTCTCGTCCAGCACCCCGGCGTCCGCGAGCGCGTTCAGCACCCGCCCCACGTGCTCGTCCGCCCAGCGCACACCCGCGTCGTAGCCGTCGAACATGGCACGGACGGCGTTCATGGAATCGGCTTGGTGGGGCTGGCGCGGAAAGCGTGGGTTCGGCCGGCCGTCGAATCCGATAATCTCGCGCGCCGAGTGCGGCCCGCAGCCCGCCCAGTGCTGCTGGCGCACCTCCTCGGTCAGCCAGGACGGCAGCGGCTCGTGCGCGAAGGAGTCGATCATGGCGTCCGGCGCGCGATAGGGCGTGTGCGGGTCCCACAGGTTCAGGTGCAGGAACCAGTCGTCCGCGGCGGCGTTGTCCTTCAGCCACTTCTCGGCGACCGGCCATACCTCGTCGGCGGTCTCCATCCCGCCCTTGCCGGTGTTGTGCACCTCGTTGAATCCGGCGTACCAGTGCCAGGCGGAGTGCCGCTCGCCGAAGGGAGAGATGGTCGTGGTCCTCAGCCCGGCATTTCGCAGGCAGGTCATCCAGTTCGTGCCGCCGAGGCGGGAGCGGAACCCGCGTCCGGCGCCCTCATTGAACGGGTCCGCCTGCGCCCCGCCGTGGTTGATAACGCCGGTGTGGACGCCGTGCCGCCCGCTCCAGAGCGCCGTGCGCGAGGGCAGGCAGGGGGCGTCGGTGACGTACACGTTCTCGAACCGGACGCCCTGCGCCGCCACACGGTCGATGTTCGGGGACGTGTTCCGGTGGTACCCGTAGCAGCCCAGGTGGTCGGGCCGCAGCGAGTCGATGTCAATGTAGAGAATCCTCATTGCGGTGCAGCCTCCTTGCCTTTCGAGGTCCTTTCGTTGACCGGTTCTGCCTCCGGATCCCTCACCCCCGGGTACCCTCTGGGTGCCCCTCTCCCGTCGCTGCGGTCCGCCCCGGACGGGGAGGAGAGGGGGAGAAACGGTGCCAGGGGCTGTTACGGTTAATCCGTAGCCGCCCCCGTTGTCGTTAGCCCGCGGAGGCGGGCTTCTTAACGGTAGCCGAGACTTCAGTCCACGGCGGCAACGGGGCTGCGGTTCTCCCACACTCCCCCTCCTTCGGGCGCGCAGCGCCGCTCCAATGCGGCTGCGCCGCCGAGGGAGGGGGTGGCGCGAGGAACGAGCGCCGGGGGTGGGTGTACTCCAGAGCCAGGGTAATTACTTTCCGTCGAGACGTTCGGGAAGGTCCGCGACAACGTAGGCCATGACAGCCATAGCGGCGACGCACCGGTTGAGCATCACGGGGTCGATCTTGTCGAAGGTGTCGGCGGGGGTGTGGTGGATGTCGAAGTAGCGCGACGAATCGACGGTGAGGCCCATCCCGATGACACCGCGCTCCATCAGGGGGCTGATGTCTGCGCCGCCCCCGCCCTCGGTGATACGGCCCGCGCCGATGGGCTCCAGCAGCGCGCCGACCTTTCGAGCGATACCGAGCGCCCGCTCGCCTCCCCCGCTGACGCCGAAGCCGACGGGCTGCGTCACACCGCTGTCGGACTCCACGGCGAGGACGTGCTTGTCGAGTTCGCCCGCGTGGGCGTCCCGGTAGCCGGTGCCGCCGCGGGTGCCGTTCTCCTCGTTCGTGAACAGGACCACGCGCACGGTGCGGCGGGGGCGCAGGTCCAGCGCCTTGAGCAGGCGGACCGCCTCCCAGGCGGCGAGGCAGCCGCCGCCGTCGTCGTGCGCCCCCTGCCCCACGTCCCAGGAGTCCAGGTGCCCGCCCAGCAGCACGATCTCGTCGGGCTTCTCGCGCCCGCGCAGGTCCGCAACCACGTTCGCGGACGGGGCGTCCGGCAGTTGTTTCGCCTCCATCGTCAGGCGTACGCGGATGCGCTCGCCACGCGCCTGCATCCGCGCGAGCATCTCGGCATCCTCGATGGTCAGGGCGGCAGCGGGTATCTTCGGGGCGTCGTCAGCGTAGCGGAGTGTACCGGTGTGCGGGGTGCGCAGGCTGACCGGGCCGATAGAGCGGACGAGGACGGCCACGGCGCCCTTTCTGGCGGCGGCGGACGCGCCCTGCGTGCGGTAGCGCACGGTCTGGCCGTAGGAGGTGAAGGGAGCGTTGAAGCAGACAATCCGCCCCCGTACCTTTTCGGCGGGAAGGGCGTCCAGCTCCTCAAACGAGGTGACCACAGTAACGTCCGCCTCGACGCCGCGCGGCCCGGTGCCGACGCTCATCCCCAGGCCCAGCATCACGAGCGGGCGCTTCTCGGGCACGACCAGTTCGGCGCTCTCGCGTCCCCGAACCCAGTGAGGCACCATCACCCGCTCCGCGCGCACGGCGTCAAAGCCGTCGCCCTTCATTTCGCCCACGGCCCAGCGGATCGCGGCGTCCAGCGCGGGAGAGCCGGAAAGCCGGTGGCCGATCCGGTCACACAGGTAGCCAAGTCGCTGGTAGGCCGTACGCGTCGCTCCGGCGGCGTCGAGGAGGCGCTGTGCCGGCTCGCGGTACTCCACGGGGATCGTCTGCCGGCGCGCTGTCACCGCAGGTTCTCCCCGATCTCCTGGGACTCCATGGTGAAGATACGCATGATCTCGCGGTCGATGGTCACCCCGAGGCCGGGGCCACTCGGGACGCGAGCGACACCTCCCTCGAAGGCCACCGGCTGCGAGAACAGGGCGTCGCGGATGGGGTTGGCATCCGGCGCCTCCCATTCCAGATAGCCCACAGACGACTCCGCGCGCCCGGGGTGCCGGAAGTCGGAGGCGAGGAAGTGGATGGCCGCCGCCTGCGAAAGCATGGTGGAGGCCGTGTGCGGGATGACGTTCACCCCGTGGCTGCCTGCGATGGCCCGGATACGCATCGCCTCCGAGGGCCCGCCGCAGTAGGCGAGGTCGGGCAGGACCACGTGGACGCCTCCGGATGCCAGCAGGCTCTGGAAGCCCCACCGGGTCTGCTCACGCTTGCCCGTGGCGAGCGGAACGCGCACCGTGGCCGCGAGATGGCGGTACGCATCGCCATGCTCCGGCAGCAGCGGCTCCTCGAACAGGTTGAAGTTGGTCTCCTCCAGCACGCGCCCAATCACCACGGCCTCGGGCAGGTCGTAGGCGTGGCGGGCGTCCGCGATGAACGGCGTGCTGGGCAGCGCCCGGCGCAGCCCGCGGATCAGCCCGATGTCGAAGGGGATGTTGCGCCCGATCTGTATCTTGATGGCCCGGAACCCCTGCTCGACGTACTCGTGCGCCTCGTCGATCAGCGCGGGGATGACATCCGCCTCCGGCAGGTCCCGGTAGTACAGACCCGCGACATAGCAGGGCACCCGCTCGCGCACGCGCCCGCCCATCAGTTCGGAGACGGAGCGGCCGAGCGCGCGGCCTTTGAGGTCCCACAGAGCCATGTCGATGCCCGAGATGGCGGACATCATCATGCCGCGGCGGGCATAGTCCATGGATGCCCGCCAGAGCGTGTGCCAGACGGCATCAGTCTGCATCGGGTCCATGCCGATGAGGCGCGGGCCGTAGAAGGTCGTGATGGCCGCCTGCGACACGGCGGCGGGGCCGGCGCACTCCCCCCACCCCTCCAGTCCGTCGTCCGTGACGATCTGGACCACGAGCGCCTGTCGGGAGTCGAAGCGCCCCTGGGCATGCCCCAGGATCTCGGGCAGCGGGCAGGCGAGCCGGTAGGTGCGAACACGCGCGATCTTCAAAGCGCCGCCGCCTCCTCCGCCCCCTCAGGTCTACGACCGCGCATCGGCCACGGCTTTCACGAACGCCCGCGCGGTGTCGCTGAGCTTCGCCCAGTCACCGGACTTGAGGACCTCTTTGCTGACCAGGCTGCCTCCGGCGGCCACGGCCGCGCACCCGGCCCGGATGAAGTCGCCCGCGGTGTGGATATCCACCCCGCCCGTCGGGATGATCTGGAGCTGCGGCAGCGGGGCCTTGAGAGCTTTGATGTAGCCGGGGCCGAGGCCATCGGCGGGGAAGATCTTGATGAAGTCGGCGCCTGCCTCGTGCGCCGCCAGCGCCTCTGTGGGCGTGTAGGCCCCGGCGACGATGGGGACGCTGTAGCGATTGCAGAGCTGAATCACATCCGGCTTCATGACCGGGGTGACGACGAACTGCGCGCCCGCAAGCAGCGCCGCGCGGCAGGTTTCCGTGTCCAGCACAGTGCCGACGCCCATCAGCACCCGATCGCCCATCTCCGCGCGCACTGCACGGATGACGTCGATGGCGTTGGGGGTCGTCATCGTCACCTCCATCGCCGTCACGCCCCCCGCCTCCAGCGCCTTCGCCACATCCATCAGTTGCGCGGACGAGTCCGCCCGAATAACTGCCACGACGCCGGGATGGACCATCCGCTCAAGTATTTTCTGCTTCTCCATGTTGCCGTAGTTATTCGCGCCCCCAGGCCGCCCTCCCTTCTTCCGCCGTCGTGCTGCCCTGGTCGCTTTCCCTCCCGCGTTTCCTGCGCTATGATGTAGCAACCACTCATACCCCGCCACTAAGGAGTCGCGTATGTTTCCCGCCGTCCGGCGCGGCGTCTTCCTCACCGTGCCCTCCCCGTTTCCGACCTATCCGTCGCCCGCTATGCCGCCGCGGACCGGAGGCCCGGCGCGGTGAGCAGCGGCACCGTTGGCGGTAAGCGCGTCGTGATCGTCGGCGGCGGGGTAATCGGGCTTTCGGCCGCCTGGTACGCGGCCGAGCGGGGGCACGCGGTCACGGTGCTGGAGCGCGGCGCCCCGGACCATAACGCCTGCTCGCTTGGTAACGCCGGGATGGTCGTGCCCAGCCACTTCATCCCCCTGGCGGCGCCGGGCATGGTGGCGCTGGGTCTGCGGATGATGCGCGACCCGAAGAGTCCGTTCTATGTCCGCCCCCGCCTGGACCCCGACCTGCTCGCCTGGGGCGTACGGTTCGCGCGGGCGGCCAATGCCGGGCATGTGGCGCGCTCCGCGCCGCTGCTGCGCGACCTGAACCTTGCCAGCCGTGCTGCCTATGAGGACCTGGCGGCGCGCTTCGGGGAGGAGAGTTTCGGCCTGACTCGCCGCGGTCTGCTCATGCTGTGCAAGACCCGGCACGCGCTGGACGAGGAGGCGAAGACGGCGGAGGCGGCCCGCGCGCTCGGCATGCCCGCCGAGGTCCTGACACCGGACGAACTCGCGCGCCTGGACCCCGGTGTCCGCATGGATGTCGCTGGGGGCGTCCACTTCCCGCTGGACTGCCACCTGTCCCCCCAGGCGTTTGTTGCGCGCCTCACCGAGGAGTTGGTGAGCCGGTCCGATGTGGAGATCCGCTTCTCCAGCGAGGTGACGGGATGGCGCACGGACCACCATGGACGGACGGGGCGCGTCACGGCGGCGCGCACGCCGCACGGGGATGTGACCGGGGACGAGTTCGTTCTGGCAGGCGGTTCGTGGTCGCACACACTGGCGCGTGGTCTGAGCCTGCGTCTGCCCATGCAGGCGGGCAAGGGCTACAGCCTGACCCTGACGGCGCCGCGGCAGCAGCCGTGCCTCTGCTCCATCCTGACCGAAGCGCGCGTGGCAGTGACGCCGATGGGCAAGTCGTTGCGCTTCGGCGGCACCATGGAGATCGCGGGCATGGACGAGACGGTGCGCCCGGAGCGTGTACAAGGCATCATCGAGTCCGTGCCGCGCTACTTCCCGGATTTTCGGCCCGAGGACTTCGACGATGTACCGGTGTGGACGGGTCTGCGCCCCTGCTCCCCGGACGGCCTGCCCTATCTCGGCCGGTTCCGACGCTGGCCGAACGTTATCGCCGCGACCGGGCACGCCATGATGGGCCTCAGCCTCGCCCCGGTGACCGGAAAGCTCGTCGCCAGCCTCCTGTCGGACGAACGCCCGGAGATCGACCTCACCCTGCTGAACCCGGACCGTTACGGATAAAAGAGGTTACGGCAGCAAGGCCGCCGCTGCAGCCGCCTGCTCGCGAACGTCCTGGAACAGGTCACGCCCGTCGTGGACGGGGGGTTGCACGGGCAGGTTGGCGAGCCTGACCAGCAGCCCCCGGTCGGCCCGCACAGCGGGGTTGTTCACCAGGAGACGCGCGCGGAGGTAGTTCGCCTCGCTCAGACCGTCCACGAGCCCGGCGAGGATGTCCCCGGGGGTCTCACTGTCGCGCGCCAGGAGGTCCAGAAAGGCCTCGTAGTGCCCACCGAACGGCCCGCGCGGTTCGTCACGCAGGGCGCGCAGGGACTCGCGGAACCCGGGGGCGAAGAGCGCGGCGTCGGAGTCGTCCAGGTCGTACAGCGGCGTACCCGGAGTCGTCCACCTTCCGCAGGTCGTCGAAGCGCAGCCAGCCCACCTTCCCGCCGCGGCGCAGGCCGATCCCCCCGGAGTAGACGCAGCCACTCGGGCAGTCCTCCGCCTCGCCGAAGGCTACCGAGAACAGTTCCGCGTCGTCGCCGACGTTCGTCACCTGCGGCGCCTGCATCATCGGGAGGGACTGCGCCCGCAGGAACTCCGCCACGGTGCCGGGCTCCGAACCACCGCCACCGCCGCCGCCGCACCCTGCGGACAGGGCGAGGATTGCCACAGCCATCGTCGCCAGTCCGCCGCGCGTTCCCAAGTTCCGTTTTGCCATGTTCCCCTCCGATGGGGCGGATCGCCTACCGCTGGACGCGCCCGGAAGCGTCGCCCGCGAGCAGGGTCTCTACCTCGTTCAAGCGGATGTAGTTGTAGTCGCCGGGGATGGAGTGTTTCAGGCAGGATGCCGCAACGGCGAACTCGATGGCCTCCTGCGGCGCCTTCCCCTTCACCAGGGAGTAGATCAGGCCGGCACCGAACGAGTCGCCACCGCCCACGCGGTCTACCACATCGATCTCGTAGCGGCGGGAGAAGTGCGCCTGGCCATCCCAGTAGAGCATGCCGGACCAGCCGTTGCGGGAGGCGGAGAACGACTCCCGCAGGGTGACGGCCACGCCCTTCAGGTTCGGGAAGCGCTCGATGAGCTTCTTTGCCACGTCCTCGTACCGCCCGTGGTCGATCACGCCACCGGTCAGGTCGCTGCCCTCGGCCTTGATGCCGAAGACCGTTTCGGCGTCCTCTTCGTTGGCGATGCACAGGTCCACGAAGGGCAGGATCTCGCCCATCACCCGCCCCGCCTTCTCCTGGCTCCAGAGCTTCTTGCGGTAGTTCAGATCGCAGGAGACCATCAGGCCCCGCGCCTTCGCCCGCTGTGCGCCCTCCCGCGCCGCCTGCGCGGCGCTGTCCGAAAGGGCCGGCGTGATGCCGGTGAAGTGGAACGCCTTGGCGCCCTCGAAGATGGCGTCCCAGTCCAGTTCGGCGGGGTCGATCTCGGCGATGGCGCTGTGCGCGCGGTCGTAGAGAACGGTGGAGGCGCGCTGTGCGGCGCCCTTCTCCACAAAGTAAACGCCCATGCGATCGCCGCCGCGCAGAATCTTCGATGTGTCCACGCCAAGGCCGCGGATCTGGTTGACGCAGGCCTGCGCGACGTCGTTCTTCGGCAGGCGCGTCACGAACGCAGCATCCATGCCGAGCATGGCCAGGGAAACGGCGACATTTACCTCTGCGCCCCCGAAGGTCATGTCCAGACTGACGGTCTGAAGCAGGCGCAGGTGGCCGGGGGGAGACAGGCGAAGCATCACCTCGCCGAAGGTCACGACTTTCTCACTCATGGCGGTATTCTTATCCGGACCGGCCGGCAGTTCCTTTGTGAAAAAAGATTGGGGCGCGCAGGCAGGATTCCGGCGGGGGCGTGGCAGACCAAAGGAAGACATCGTCGTCCCTTCCGGCCGCTCCGGCTGGCCAACGACCCCATGGAGAACCCGAGCCCATGCGCGCTTCCCCTTCCTCTTCCCCTCTTACTGGCCGCCTGGCCCTCGCCGGCCTCGTCACACTCGCTGTGGCCGGCAGCGGCGCCGCTCTGCTCTGGCCCCGTGCCTTCCCTCAGCAGCCCGTGGGGGAGCTTGCGGACGGCGCGGGCGCACTGGTGGCCTCAAACCAGTTGGTAACGCCTGCCGGGACCGTGAAGACGCTGAGCGGCGCGCGGCCCAAGGATGTGGCCCTTTCGCCGGATGGCAAGACGCTGGCGGTTCTGGCGCAGGGGCGCGTTGTCTTCTATGACGCGGCCACGGGCGAGGAGCGTGGGACGGTGCGCATGGAGATCGGCCCGCTCGGCCTGGTCTGGGCGCCGGACGGCCGCACGCTCTACGCCAGCATGACCACCGGGCGCGTGGCGAAGCTGGTCGCCGATGGAGCGACCTGGAAGCAGGAGGCGACCTACACCATTGATGTGGTCGCGCCTCCGGGTGAGCCGGACGTGGCGGCGGGGACTCAGGGGCGCGGGCGCGCGACGGGCGACCCGCAGGTGACGGGCCTTGCCCTCGCGCCGGACGGCAAGACGCTCTACGTGGGGCTCGGCATCCGCAACGCCGTCGCGCTGCTGGACCTGACCGTGGGCAAGGTGGTTCAGAGCATCGTTGTCGGCGTGGCCCCCTACCACCTGACCCTCGCGCCGGACGGCAAGACCCTGTACGTGGCGAACCGGGGCGGGGCCGCCGCGAAGGAGGGCGAGCCGAGCGCTCTGTCGGCAGGGACACCCGTGCGCATCCATCCGAAGACTGACGCGGCGGTGAGCGGCAGCGTCAGTGTCATCGATACCGCCACCGGGACGGTCCGCGCCACGCTGGCGGCCGGACGGCAGCCGTCGGGCATGGCCGTTGCCGCAGACGGCACGCTCTACGTAGCCGCGTCGGACGACGACACCCTGCTGGTCTACCCACGCGGGGCGGGACGCCCGGCCGTCATCCCCCTGCGCCCGAAGGAGGACCCCGGCTTCGGGCAGATACCGACCGACGTCGCTCTGAGCGAGGATGGCAAGACGCTCTACGTGGCCTGCGGCGGCGCGAACGCTCTGGCCATAATCGACACCGCCGAGCGTAAGATCGAGGGCTGGGTGCCGACGGGTTGGTTCCCGATTGCTCTGGACGAACGGGGCGGGCGCGTGTATGTCGGCAGCACCAAGGGATTCGGGTCCCGCGTGAAGCGGGCCGGCAGGGCCATAAGCGTCTACGGCACTGTGGGCACGGTGCAGTTCCTTTCTCCCGACGTACTGGCGGAGGGGAGCACCTTGAAGGCGCACAGCCGCCGGGTCGCTGAGAACAACCGCTGGGGGATGTCCGCGACGCCACAGACGCCACGCCCCGGCGTAAATCCCGTGCCGGTGCCGGAGCGGGTGGGCGAGCCGAGCGTCTTCAAGCACGTGGTCTACATCATCAAGGAGAATCAGACCTACGACAGTCTGATGGGCGACATGCCGGAGGGCAACGGCGACAAGAGTTTGTGCCTCTTCGGCGAGGAGGTGAGCCCGAACCACCACGCGCTCGCCCGCCAGTTCGTATTGCTGGACAACACATACACCAGCGGCACCAACTCGGCGGACGGGCACCAGTGGACCGTGTCGTCCGTCGCGAACGGCTACGTTGAGCAGAACTACGCGGCGCACACCCGCTCCTACCCCTACGACGGCGGCGATCCCCTCGCCTACTCGCCCGAGGGGTTCCTGTGGACCTCGGCCGTGGCGAAGAAGAAGACGGTGCGCGTCTACGGCGAGTTCGTGAACAAGCCCACGGTGCGCCATAAAGTGACAGGCAAGCGCGGCACGTGGCCGGAGCTCTGGGCGGACTACCAGAAGGGCATGCCGAACTTCGAGATCACTGCGGACACGGACAACGCCGCCCTGAAGCCGCTCCTGCATCCCTACTACATCGGGTTCCCATCCACGGTGCCCGACCAGTGGCGAGCAGACCAGTTTATCGCGGATGTGGACCGGTTCGAGAAGGAGGGGAAGATGCCCGACCTGTGCATTATGCTCCTGCCGAACGACCACACAATGGGAACGCGACCGGGAACGCCCACCCCGCGCGCGACCGTGGCGGACAACGACCTGGCGCTCGGGCGCATCGTGGAGCGGCTAACAAAGTCGAAGTTCTGGCCCGAGATGCTGATTCTGGTGATCGAGGATGACTCGCAGCTTGGCCTGGACCACGTGGACGGGCACCGCACTACGGCGTTCTGCATCTCGCCCTACACAAAGCGCGGGGTGACGGTCTCGGAGACGTATAACCACACGTCGTTCCTGCGAACCATCGGGCTGGTGCTCGGGCTGCCGCCGATGAACCGCTTCGACCGCACGGCGACCCCGATGACGGCCTGCTTCACGGCGAACGCGGACCTGACGCCGTTCACCCACCTGCCGAACCGCATCCCGCTGGACGAGATGAACCCGGACCCGCAGGCGCTGAAGCACGACCCGGAGGCGAAGCGGCTCGCGGAGGCGTCCGACCGCCTGGACTGGTCGGATGTGGACCGCGCGGACGCGGAGACGGTAGCCCGGGCGGTCTGGCACTCCCGCTACCCGAAGCGTGCCTTCCCGATGCAGCACTTCCACCCGAACGAGGGCACGGACGAGGAAGAAGAGGGGGAGTAGCAGCGGCATGTACGAAACCACCGCCTGGGGCGAGTTGGCGCCGGGGCCACGCCCACGCCCTGCCCCTTCCCCCGCCGCGACACCGGAAGGCACGGGGTAGGCAGACGGTGCGCACCTTCGTCGTCCTGCCCAACGTCCACGAGGAGTCGTTCCCGGTGGGGTTCGACGGCCCAGACGTCCGGTTCGCGCCCGCCCTCGCCCGACGCCTGCTCGCGGAGTTCACGCAGGCGGGCGATGTGGTCTTCGACCCGTTCGCCGGGTTCGGCACGACCCTGCGGGTCGCTGAGGCGATGGGGCGGGTGGCGTACGGCATCGAGTGGGACGAACGGCGCGCGGCGTACATCCGCTCCCGGTTGGAGCGCCCGCAGAACCTGATACACGGTGACTCCCGCCGTCTCGCGGAGTACCCGGGTATCCCGCCGTTCGACTTCTCGCTTACGTCCCCGCCCTACATGAGGCGGGGAGACGTAGAAGACCCTCTGACCAACTATACGGTCGAGGGACAGGGTTACGACACCTACCTGACCGACCTGCGGGCGGTGTATGCGCAGGTCGCGGCGCGTATGCGGCCCGGGGCGACGGTGGTAATTGAGGCGTCCAACCTGAACCGGGGCGCCGCGAACGGCGGCGTGACGATGCTGGCCTGGGACATCGCGGCCGTGGTCTCCGAGGTTCTGACGTTCGCGGGAGAGATCGTGGTCGGCTGGGAAGGCGGCTACGGCTTTGGGTACGACCACAGCTACTGCCTGGTGTTCCGTCGGTAGGAGAGCGCCCGAAAAACGGAACAGGCCGCCCGTCACCGGGTCGGCCTGTCACCGTAGCACGAGAAACACACCGCTTTATCCGACGCCATCGAGGGCGTTCAGAAAGAGGAGGAGAGGGCGCCGCGCGGCTACGGCTGAGGGAAGAGACATACCTCCCCTGTTCTCGTGTTTACCCACGCCATGAGGGGGTAATAAACCAGGTGCTGGATAATTTTCACGACTTTTTTTTCGCACCTTGGAAAGGACCAGGGCATGGATACGACGACGCCCGCTCCCGCCGCGTTGGCAGCGACATCCCTTGAACGAGAACTGGCGATGACGCTCCACGAACTTCTGGAACGCTACATTGATGACCTGTCGGATTCGGACCACGGGGGGCTCTGGAGCCACGACGAAACCGCCCTGGTGCGCCGGGTACGTGACGTACTCGTGCGCGCTGGGCACGACCCGAAACTGCCGGAGTTCGTCAACATCCATCTGGACGGCCCTATCACCGGCAACCCGACGCCTCCCTAAAACAGGAGCGGGGTCCCCTTTGGGGACCCCGACTACCTGCACGAGGACACGATAAATCGTTCTCTCTGTTTGTTACGCGGCCATTTTCAACTTGATGGCCTGCGCCTCGAACTTGGGCTTGTACATCGGACACTTGTAGGACTTCGAGTGATCTTTGGGGTTTTCGGCCTCCGCGATCACGATCTGGGCCCCGGTGATCCCACACTTCTCGTACGCACGGTCGTAGTTGCCGCAGTCGTAGCAGCGCCGCAGGATCGTCCAGCAGACGGAGCAGCGCAGGGAACCGATCAGTTCCACGCGCCCACACAGCGGGCAGTGGATGTAGACTTCGCGGAACCCGAAGTCTTTGTTGGCGAGAGCCTCGCGGACCTTCGTGTTGAAGTTCTGGATCTCTCGCTCCAGGTCAGCGGTGGTCGCCAGAAGCTGATTCATCAGCTCCGCGGAAAGGAACTCACCGATCCGGTCGTCCAGCAGTTCCCCCAGCGCCACAGAGGCCTTCTCGATGGCCTTGAGGTGCTGGTCAGCGGTCTGTGCGCGATACGGCTTCTTGCGCTCCTCACGCGACCCGAGACTGCGCATAATCTGCTCGGTCACGCTGACAGGGACACGCAGGAACGCCTCCTTCTTCTGCGGGAACTGGCGGATGGCGGTGACGATCTTGTCCAGGTCGGAGATGTTGAGCTTCTCCTGCTTCACCTTCTGGGCAAGCCGCAACTGGCTCTGCGGGTCGTCGTTCATCGGGAGCAGCGCGCGGGCGTGCCCTTCGTTGAAGGCACCCTCGCCCGCTCCCGGGCGCGTGATCAACTCCTGCTGGATGGCGGGGGGCAGCTCAAGCAGTTCCAGCGAGCGGCGTATGGTGGTCTCGGAGACACCCAGCGTCTTGGAGACCTTCTCGTAGCTCATGAACTGAAGCAGGCTTTGCATGGCGCGCGCCCGCTCGATCGCGTTCATGTCCTCGCGCTGAAGGTTCTCCAGCAGTGAGTCTGCGGCAGCCTCCTCGTCCGTCAGGTTCTTTACGACCGCCGGGATGTGCGTCAACCCCGCCATCTTACTGGCGCGGAAGCGTCGCTCCCCCATCACGATCTCATACAGCCCGGCGTTCGGCCCGCTCATCGGGCGGACCATAATGGGCTGCAGGACCCCACGCTCCTTGATGGACGCTGCCAGTTCTTCCAGGGACTCCTGGTAGAACGTCCGCCGCGGCTGATTGGGATTGGTCCGGATTTTATCGAGTGGCAGGCTCTCGGCTGACATTCCTCACGAATCCTCACCGGGTATGGATGACCACGCCCGTCGCTTCTTCCCTTATTATGGGCGCATTGCTGCTGGAATTTAAGGGTGCCTCCGTAGTAATACGGAAACGAAACAATACAGTATAATCGAACATCGTCTGTTCCCTTACTAATTCCATTTCTGCAACGTTCCCACGCGAGTCGTGAGGGTGTAATATAGAAGGCGAGATGGACCGATTCAACGAGGCGCTGGCCCCCGCGCTCGACTTCGTCCGGCGCGAACCCGCGCTGGCTCTGGCTGTCGCCGCCGGGGCGTACCTCCTCCTCCTGCTTCTGGTGCTGGGCCTTCTGGTACGGCAAGCGCAGGTGGGCAGGCGCCAACGGCGCCTTCTGCGCGCGTCCGATGGCGGTAACCTGGAGCAGATGCTCCTGGCGCATGCCGATGAGATGGCGACGCTGCGGGCTCAGGTAGAGCGCGCCTCCACGGCCGGCGACCGGAATGCGGCGGGCCTCAAAGAGACGCTGCAGCGGGTGAGCGTAGTCCGCTACGATGCCTTCTCGGATATCGGGGGGCGGCAGAGCTTCTCAATGGCGGTCCTGGATGCGGAGGGGAGCGGCGTGGTCGTCTCCGCGCTGCACGCCCGCAACGATATGCGCCTTTACGCCAAGCCCGTGATGCACGGGACATCCCCGTTGCCGCTCACGGCCGAGGAGGAGCGGGCCATCGCCACCGCACAGGCGGGTGGCCCGTCCTTCCACGACCTGGATATCCCGCCCGCCCGTCGCGAGCGCAGTCCGGCGTCTGTGATGCTCTGATAGGCCCACCAAACGGCCGATAGGACCACGAATCCATGTTCTTCCGCAAGCGCGGCGGCGAGGCCACGACAGGAAGCGCGAGCGCCGGAACCGGCGGCGCGCACTCCCTGGAGGAGCGCCGCCTGATCGAGCGAAGCCGGCGGGGCGACCTGGACGCCTTTGACCTGCTCGTGCGCCAGTACGAGAAGAACGTCTTCAGCACCGCCTACCGCCTTTCCGGTTCGTACGACGACGCCTCCGATATTGCCCAGGAGGCGTTCGTGCGTGCCTGGAACAACCTGAAATCCTTCCGCGGCGACTCAGCGTTCTCCACCTGGCTTTACCGCATCGTTACCAACGTCTTTCTGGACGACCGCAAACGCAAGCGGGCGCGACCGCACCGCTCCCTGGAAGAGGCGCTGACCCTGGACGAGTCCACGGTCACGCGCCAGTTTGAAGACCCCGCTCCCGGCCCCCAGGACATGGCGGAGGGCGACGAGCGGCGCAAAGTCCTGGAGCAGGCCATCAACACGCTGCCCGACGAGCAGCGGGTGATGGTCGTGCTGTACCACACCCAGGGCCTCTCCTATGAGGAGATCGCGGAGATTACCCAGTGCCCCATGGGAACCGTCAAATCCCGTCTTAACCGGGCGCGCCTTGCCCTGCGAGATCGGCTTCTTCCGGCGGCGGAACTTTTCGGCGTGGAGGAGAGTCCGAAGTAAATGAAACGCCGAAGTTCGACATCAGGCGCATTTGCGGCCACATATTCGAGCGCATCGGCGTAGACATACACGACGCAGTGATAAGCGGACGCAAGACAACAGGATTACGGAACGGCGGCCGTGCTGCTCTCGCTCCCAGGGGGGCGCAGGGCGCGCGGAGGCAGCAGGAACAGTCATGAATTGCACCCGGTGGCGCGAACTGGCGTCGGACTACATCGAGGGCGGCCTTCCGTCAGCGGAATTGGCGGCGATGCGCGAGCACGCCGAAGTCTGCGCGGCCTGCCGCAGAGACGAATCCGTACTGCGCGGCCTCTGGCGGGAGTTGAACGTCCTGCCCTCCCCCGAACCACCGATGTTCTTCCGCGACAACGTGGTGGGGGCGATCGAGCGCCAGAGCAGCAGCGGCGGGCGCCGCGCCTACCATAGCAGCGGCGCCGCTCGCCCCGGGACATGGGAGCGTCTTTTCAGCCCGCAGACCCGCTGGGCGCTCGGCGGCGCGCTGGCGACCGCGGCGGCGGCAGTCGGCCTCTTCCAACTGAACGGCGCGAATATCGGCGACGAGTCCCGGCGGGGACTCCCGACCACGGTGACGGCCGGTATCGGGCGCCCGGGGGCGGCGGCTCCGCTGATCCTGCCCCACCGGGGCGAGTACGCGGCATCGGACGCCGCGGAAAAAACGCCTCAGCTCGTGGTCTCACGCACGGAAACGCCGGTGCAGGACCAGGGCACGGTTGCCGACTTCACCTTCTGGCTTCAGAATGCAAGCAAGGGCACGGTGCGCGTCCAGACCATGGGCGACGCGGCGAGCGTGACGCGCTTCCTGCTCACCGGCGCGACGCCGCAGGTGCTGCGCGTTCCCCTCTCGGCGGCGCATGGCGGCCCCACCCTGAACCTGTTCGTGCAGTGGACCGGCGAGGGACAGCGGCACACCAAGCACCTGTTCGTGCCAGTGAATGAGGCGGCGGACGGTCAGGGGGCGGACAGCCACCAGGCGTTCGGCCTCCCGGAGATGACCGTGGTGGACGCCGCGCGTGAGATCGCGGCGCGCTACGGGCGCCCGGTGACGCTGGAAGATGTGCCCGAGGACGTGCGGGTGGCGATCTACGCCCGGGGCGAAACGGCCTCGCAGGCGCTGCGGCGCCACCTGAGCCCCCTGGGCCTCACTGTCACCTCCTCGGCGTCCGGTATCCTCATCACACCGGCTACTCCCACTGCCGGAGAGGCATCGCCGGCCGTGGTTGACCCGACGATCCTGCCGACGCCTGCAGCAGCGGCGCGCGGCGGCGCGAACGCGGCACGCTGAGCGCTGCCGCTGCCGCCGCCCCCTTCGCGATGCATCCCCTGGTACGGGCCGCCGCGGAATCCGCGGCGGCCCGTCTGGTGTTCGGACGCGGAAGCGGGGCCCGCGTCCTCGTCGCCCTTTCGGGAGGTCCAGACTCCTGCGCTCTCCTCCTGGCCCTGTGCGAGGCCGCCGAGGCGGGCCTGCTCCCACGCCCCGTAGGCGCCGCCCACTTCCACCACGGACTGCGCGGGGAGGATGCAGACGCGGACGCCGCCTTCTCGGCGGACCTGGCCACCGCCCGCCTGCACCTGCCGTGCCTGATCGGACTCGGAGCCGTCGCCCCGGGCGGGCGGTCACCCAATGCCGCTGCGCGAAGCGATCGGTACGCCTTCCTGGAGGCCGCGGCGCGGGAACTGGGCGCGAATGTGATCGCGACGGCGCACACAGCCGACGACCAGGCGGAGACGGTGCTGCTGCGGGCGCTGCGCGGCACGAGCGTGGATGGCCTCGCCGGAATTCCCCCGACCCGCGAACTGGCGCCCGGTCTCCTGCTGGCACGCCCGATGCTCTCGGTCCGCCGCGCAGAGGTGGAGGCGTACTGCGCCGAGCGCGGCGTCTCCCCGCGCCGCGACCCCTCCAACGATAAAGACCGCTACTCCCGCGGCCGGATGCGCCGCCGCCTGCCGGATCTGGCGCGGGAGTTCAACCCGCGGCTGACCGACGCTCTGACGCGCCTTGCGGCGCACGCCGCCGCGGACGCCGCCCTGCTGAACCGCCTCGCGGATGCCCTGTGGTCCCGCGCCCTGCGCCGCTGTTGGCCCGGGCTCTCGGTCCAGCTGGACGCCACGGAACTGGCGGGCGCGGACCCGGCCCTGCGCCGCCGTGCCCTCCTGCGCGCCGTGCATGCCGCATACGACACGGAGGACGGCTCCGACGCGACGAGTCGCGAAGAAGGCGCCACCGCGGCGTTCGTGTCCCTCGTGGAAGGGGCGGTTCTGTCGGGGGCGGGGGCACACGACCTGCCGGGTGGCGTGCGCGCATGCGTTTCCGGTGGGCTTTTGACGCTGGAAATGCTCCCGACAGACCCCGTCTTGCCGCCCGCCGCCTACTGTACGGCACTCTCGATACCGGGCCGCACCTTTGTGGCGCCCGCGCACCTGTGGCTGGCGTGCGCTCTGGAGCCGGCCGCGCCGCTCCCGCCCTCGGCAGACCCGTACACCGTGGTCTTCGACGCGCGCGCCTGCTGTGGTACAATGGCAACCGACCCGGCTCTGGCGATTCGGCCCGCGCGAGCGGGCGATCGCATCGCTCCGCTGGGCATGAACGGGAAGACGCGGAAGGTGCGGGACGTGATGCAGGAAGCCGGGTGGCCTGAGCCGCTGCGCGCCCGCGCACCGCTCGTGGTACGCAGCGCCGATGACGCTGTACTCTGGGTGGTGGGGCTGGTGCAGTCCGAAGAGACCCGCGTCACGGAGCAGACCCGGAGCGTCGTCCGGCTCGACGCACGCTTCGCGTGCTGACCGCGCGCACCGGCGCCCACACTGACACCAGGAGATGTTTCCTTGGCCGACTCGCCCGAGAACTCCGCTTCCGACCTGCAGATTGACGTTGTTTCCCACCCGCTCGCCCGGCACCTGGTCACCCATCTGCGCGACGCCTCCACGAAGCCGGCGCTCTTCCGCACCATCGCGAACCACCTGACCACGGTACTTGCGCTGGAGGCGACCCGCGACCTGCCGGTGCGGAGCGAAGAAGTCGCCACTCCGCTGGAGGTCGTTCAGGGGGATGTCCTGGCGACGGGCCTTGTCGTGGTCCCGATCCTGCGCGCGGGCCTCGGGATGCTCCCGGCGATTGTGGAACTGTTCCCGGACGTTTCGGTGGGCTACATCGGCCTGGCGCGCGACGAAACGACCGCAGTCGCCTCCCCCTACTACCAGAAGCTGCCCCGCATCCGCGATCGGGTCGTGCTGGTGGTGGACCCCATGCTGGCGACCGGCGGCTCGGCGTGCCAGGCGCTGGACGCGGTGAAGGAGGCGGGCGCCAAAGACATCCGCCTGGTGTGCGTTGTCGCCGCCCCGGAGGGCGTCGCTCTGGTAAACGCCCAGCATCCGGACGTACGCATCGTCGCGGGCGCGCTGGACCGCGCGTTGAACGCTCAGAAGTACATCCTGCCCGGCCTCGGCGACTTCGGCGACCGGTTGTACGGTACGCCATAGCGCCACCGGGGCAGGTCACGTTTCGCGCGGGGAGCGGTGGTGTATAATGGTCTGGCCCGCCGCTCCGCCGTTCGCCGGGCACCTCGCGAGGGAGCGAGTTCGTGCGCGTGCCGCGCCGTAAAGGAACCAGTCGCTCGCCGTGTCCTCATCGTCCGTGTTTGCCAGTGTCACCACCCACCGGGAGTTGGTGGAGAATCTCGTCCTTCGGGACGTCAAAACGCGCTACAAGCAGTCCCTCCTGGGGTACGCGTGGGCTATCACCAACCCGCTGGTGGTCGCGCTCATCTACTGGTTGGTGTTCGGCACCTTCCTGAAACAGAAGAGCGGCAACATCCCGTTCCCGATCTACGCCTACTTCGGGCTGCTGTTCTGGAACCTGTTCCACACCGGTATCCTCCAGGCCACCGAAAGCCTGGTGATGCACATGAACCTCATCACCAAGGTATACTTCCCGCGCGAGGTGTTCCCCATCGCGGGGGTGCTGGGCAAGCTTGTGGACTTCGGGTTCGGCCTGGTGGGTCTCATCCCGCTACTGCTGCTGTTCCCGGCAAAGCCCTCCGCGGGCGCGCTCCTGATCCTGCCCCTGCTGCTGATCCAGCTTTTGTACACTTTCGGCCTTGGGATGCTCTGTGCGTGTGCCAATCTTTTTCTCAGGGATGTTCGCTACATCGTGACGCTCACGCTGAGCCTGTGGGTCTATCTGGTTCCGAACTTCTACCCACTGGAGATCATCCCCGGCAACTGGCAACGGTTCTACCTGCTGAACCCTTTGGCAACCATCGTGGAAGCGGCCCGCCGGGCAACCTTCCCGCAGACCGGCGAACTCGCGCCACTGCTGCCGTACGTCGGTCTGGCGGCGGCGCAGGCTGTGTTCTTCTTTGTGGTTGGCTACGTCGTCTTCAAGCGGTACGAGAGCCGCTTTGCGGAATCCATCTGACTTTCCTAACAGGAGTGAATACTTGTCCGAAAACGCCACTCAGAAATCGGCTCTTATCACCGGCATCACCGGTCAGGACGGTTCGTACCTCGCCGAACTGCTTCTGAGCAAGGGTTACAAGGTCTACGGCGTGGTCCGCCGCGCCAGCACGGAGAACTTCGAGCGCATCGCGCACCTGACGGGCCGCATTGAGCTGATCCAGGCCGACCTGCTGGACCAGTACTCGCTCATCGAGGCTCTGAAGAAGGCGCAGCCCCAGGAGGTCTATAACCTGGCGGCGCAGTCGTTCGTCCCGACGTCCTGGCTCCAGCCCGTCCTGACCGGTGAGTTCACCGCGATGGGCGTTACCCGGATGCTGGAGGCCGTGCGTGCCGTGGACCCGACCATCCGCTTTTACCAGGCCTCCTCCTCGGAGATGTTTGGCAAGGTGCTGGAGGTGCCGCAGTCGGAGAACACGCCGTTCTACCCCCGTTCCCCGTACGGCGTCGCCAAGGTCTACGGTCACTACATCACCGTCAACTACCGCGAGTCCTACGACCTCTTCGCCGTCTCCGGCATCCTCTTCAACCATGAGTCTCCCCGCCGCGGCCTGGAGTTCGTGACGCGCAAGGTGACCGACGGCGTGGCGCGGATCAAGCTGGGCCTGGCGAAGGAGCTGCGGATGGGCAACCTGGACGCCAAGCGCGACTGGGGCTTTGCCGGCGACTACGTCGAGGCGATGTGGCTCATGCTCCAGCAGGACGAGGCCGAGGACTACGTGATCGCTACGGGCGAGACGCACACGGTACGTGAGCTCGTGGAGACCGCCTTTGCCCGCGTGGACCTGGACTGGGAAAAGTACGTGGTCATCGACCCCGCCTTTATCCGCCCGGCGGAGGTGGACCTGCTGATCGGCGACTGCTCCAAGGCGAAGGAGAAGCTCGGCTGGGTCCCGAAGACCTCGTTCACCGAACTGGTGCACATGATGGTGGACGCCGATCTGGCGCGCCTCGCCCCGATCGCGACCAAGTAAAAGGAGAGCCTGTGTCGGAGCAGCAGCATCAGCGCATCCTGATAACCGGAGCGACCGGGTTCGTGGGCGGGTGGCTGGCCCAGGAGTTGAGCGCCGCCTACCCGGGCGCGCGCCTGTTCGGGACCACCCACGGCCACGCGCCGGCGGCCCCTCCGCCGCCGGCGGTGACGCTGCTGCCCTGCGATCTCACCGTCCCCGCCGAGGTCGCCGCGGTTGTGGACGCGGCGGAGCCGGACCGGGTGTTCCACCTGGCAGGTTTCGCCTCGGCGGCGGGCGGGGACGCCGACACCATCCGGCGCGTGAATGTAGGAGCGACCCGAACGCTCCTGCAGACCCTGGCAGACGCCGGTCGCCCCTGCCGCGCCCTGCTTGCCTCGTCCGGCTACGTCTATGGCGCCACCCGCCCTGGCCGCCCCGCGCGGGAGGACGACCCGGTGGCGCCTGCGGGCGCGTACGCAGAATCCAAGGCGGAGATGGAGCGCGATGTGGCCGCGTTCCGCGCCTCTGGCGGCGACAATCTGACGCTCGTCATCACCCGCTCGTTCAACCACACCGGTCCGCATCAGACCACGGACTTCGTGGTTCCAGCGTTCGCACGGCAGCTTGCGCGCATCGAGGCTGGCCTGGAGCCGCCTGTGGTGCGGGTGGGCAACCTCGATGCCCGCCGCGACTTTCTGGATGTCCGGGACGTGGTGCGCGCCTACCGTCTGCTTCTCTGCGAGGCGGCGCTGGCGGACCCGATCACCACGGTGAACGTGTGCTCCGGCAGCGACATCGCTATCCGTGCGCTCCTGGATATGCTGGTGGCCCACGCCTCTGCGGAGGTTTCCGTGGAGCAGGACCCGAACCGCATGCGCCCGTCCGACCTCCCCGAGTGCGTCGGCGACCCGGCGCGCCTCACGGCGCTCACCGGTTGGCGCCCCCAGATCCCCATTGAACAGACCCTGGCCGATACGCTTGGCTGGTGGCGGACGCAGGAAACCGGCAACGCCTGAGTCTCACGGACTGCCTGGGCGCGCTATCGGCTATCGGGGTCTGCGGCGCTGCCGACTTCCTGTTGCCTTGCGCCGCTTCCGCCGGCCTCGCCGCATCAGGAGCAGCGTCCCCCCAACCAAATCCAGCGCCAGCCCGAGCCCGCCGACCACGGCGGACAGCCCGTAGAGCGCCCGCGGCGATGACTCCGGCTCCGCCGGGGCGGGGCTCTGCGGGACGGGCGGCACAACCGCGCGTGTGCGGGCGTCGAACCCCGGACTCGGGGGAGTCGGTGCGGCCGCCTCTTCGACCGGCCGCGGGCGCAGTATCAGCAGCAGCGCCGCCGCAGCGATACACAGGAAGCCCGCAGTCAGGCAGAGAATCGCAGCGAGAGGCGGGCGGCCGTCTGCATCCCGCGCCTCATCCGGCATCGGGCCCGGATCCTTCGGCGAGGACGCGGACATCCCCCACGCGCCGGGTAAACCGCTGGGCGTCCAGATACTCCAGGAGCGGCAGGATTACCTTGCGGGAGGAGCCGGTGGCGTCGCGCAGGGTGCCCACGCTGACCCCCTCCGGCGTTTCGGCCAGCTTTCGAATCATCTGCTTCGCTGCGTCCATTGCGCCGGCTGATATATAGAGGTCGTCGCCGATGCGGAAGAGCCTGCCCTGCTCCGTCAGTACGTTCAGGATGGTGACCACATTTACATCGTTCGGGTAGTTCGCCTGGAAGTTACCCGGCGAGGGCGGCTGCAGACCGGCGCTGTCGAACACTGCCAGCATCTCGTCGGCCGCAGCCTGCCACTTCGGCGATAGGGTAACCTCGTGCTCCGGCAGGCGCACCCCCAGCGCGCCCTCGTTTACCACGACTCCCTGCGCGACAAGCCAGGCAAGCAGCGCGTTAAAGTCGCGCACTGTGGCGGCCTTCGCGAGCGGAGCGCGCAGCCCTTCGCGCGGCATCGCTTTGCGGTAGGGGTTCTGTCGGTGGTACTGAGACACAATTCGCCGGGCCGTGTCGGACAGGCGGCGCGCGGCAACATCCGACAGGTAGCGGCCGTCCGTCAGCACCTCGGCCCGCCCCTCGTCCACCAGCGACTCCAGCGCGACAGTGGCAACGTCCGGTTCCAGTCCCGCGGCGGCAGCGATCTCCGCCACCGAAAAGTCTGCGTGGCGTGCGGCCAGCGCGGCGTAAACGCTCTGCACCGTATCTTCCTCCTTAGCCTCAAACAGAGCCAGCGCGGTGGCGTCTCCCCGGCGGTAGCGGCGCGCGGGCGCAGGGTCACGCACCGTACCGCCTCCGATGGCGCGGGCGGGCGAGTAGGTCCGCACCACGAACCGCTCCCCGCGTGCGGGGGCGGCGGGCGTCTCGCACAGAAGCTGCACCGCTGCCCCCTCTATGCCCGGCGCCACCTCCGCCCCTTCCAGGAGCAGGGCGCGGGCCAAAACCTCGCCGGTCCCCAGGTGGACGCGCACGCGCTCCCGATGCTTCAGCGGGCGCGGAGCGTTCGGGAGCAGCGACAGGCGAACATCGATCAGAGTGGTCGCGGCGAGGGCGCCGGGGGGACACAGAACCGCCCCGCGCTCCACCTGCCCCACCTCGATTCCAGGCAGGTTCACCGCCACGCGCATACCCGGCTCCGCGACCTCGACGCGCGCACTGTGCGACTGGAGCGTGCGCGCCTTCGTGGCGAGCCCCTGCGGCTGCACGCTCACGGCATCGCCGACCCGCAGGGTGCCCGCGAGCAGCGTGCCCGTGACCACGGTCCCAACGCCGGGCAGCGAGAACACGCGGTCCACGGGCAGGCGGAACGGCGGGCGGGGGTCGCGCGGCGGGACGTCCGCTGCGGCGCGGGCGAGCGCCGCCCGAAGCGTATCCAGTCCCTCCCCCGTCTCGGCGCTGAGCGCCACCAACGGTGCGCCCTCCAGCGGCGTGCCGGTCAGCACCTCGCGGGCGGTCTCGGCGGCGAGCTCGCGCAGTTCGTCATCGGCCAGGTCAGCCTTGGTCAGGGCAACGACACCGCGGGAGACGCCGAGCACGGTGAGGATATCGAGGTGCTCGCGGGTCTGGGGCATCGGCCCCTCATCCGCGGCGACCACAAGCAGGGCGACATCCACCCCGCCCGCACCCGCCAGCATGTTCTTCACGAAGCGCTCATGGCCGGGCACGTCTACAATGCCCGCGCGAATCGGCGCCTCGGTGCCGGGCAGGTCCAGAAAGGCGAAGCCGAGGTCGATGGTCATACCCCGCGCCTTCTCCTCTGCGAGCCGGTCCGTCTCGATGCCCGTGAGGGCGCGGATAAGCGTCGTCTTGCCGTGGTCTACGTGTCCTGCGGTCCCGATGATGACGTGTCGGAGGGGCTGCTGCGCGTGCGTCGCCATGCCTGCAGTCTACCGGGCAGCGCCGGTAGCGTCCACCACGCCCGCGCCGCGCCCGGGCGCGCGGATTGACAGTGGCCGTTCGCAGCCGGTATACTTTCCCTGCCGCACCCGCGCTTTTGTGAGCGGCACGAAAGACGCCCGCGCGCCGTGATCCGAAGAGTCTTAGCCCCGGTTCTCCGCAACGAACGCCTCGCGGCCCCCGGCCACCACGTACTCACCTTCTCGGCGCCCGAGTTGGCGGCGACCGCCCAGCCGGGTCAGTTTATCGTGGTTGCGGCGGATACCGGCGCGCAGCTCCTGCGCCGCCCGTTCTCGGTCTTCAACGCCGATCCGGCGACCGGAGAGGCATCCATCCTCTTCAGTCTGCACGGTCCCACGTCCCGGGCGATGGCGCAGTACGCCCTCGGTGACACGCTCGACCTTATCGGCCCGCTCGGCGGCCGCTCCTACACCCCCGACCCGCGCCCCGGCGCGCGGCACATCCTGGTGGGCGGCGGGTACGGCGTTCCACCGCTGGCGTTCTTCGCCCGTAAGCTCATAGCCGCAGACAGGGACGCCCATGTCGTCCTGGTGGACGGCGCGCGCACGCGGGAGCTACTGGTCGGGACGGAGGGATTGGACGAGATCGGGGTCATCCTGCGCCCCTGCACGGACGACGGCACCTGCGGCTTCCACGGGCGCGTGACCGGGGTTCTGGAGGAGATGCTGAACGAGGACGTACCGACCACCGTTTACACGTGCGGCCCTGCCGCCATGATGCGCGCCGTGGCGCAGATGGCGATGGAGCGAAATGTCCCCTGCCAGGTCACCATGGAGGTGTTCATGCCCTGCGGTATGGGCATCTGCATGGGCTGCGCTGTGGGCAAGCCGGATGGGACCTACGTGCGCGGCTGTGTTGAGGGTCCGGTGTTCGAGGCGCGGGAGATCTCGTGGTCGGCATGATCGAACCGAACCTAAGCGTCAAGATCGGCTCGCTTACCATGCGAACCCCGGTGACCACCGGCTCGGGGACCTTTGGCTTTGGCTCCGAGACGGCGGACCTGGTGGACCTGACCAAGCTCGGCGCAATCACGGTGAAGGCGACCACCACGAAGCCGCGCATTGGCAATCCGCCGGTGCGCATGGTGGAGACACCCGCCGGTCTGCTGAACGCTATCGGGCTCCAGAACGGCGGTGTGGACAACTACCTGGAGGAGAAGGTCGCCTTCCTGCGCCGGTACGACGTGCCGGTCATCGTGAATGTGCCCGGGGAGAACCCGGACGACTTTGCCTACGTGGTGCGCCGCATCAGCGAGGCGGGCGCCGCGGACGCGTTCGAGCTGAATATCTCCTGCCCGAACGTAGCGCACGGCCTGGACTTCGCCACGGACCCGAAGAGCGCCGCCGAGGTGGTAACGGCCTGTCGCCGCGCGACGGAGTTGCCCTTGATCGCCAAGCTCTCCCCCAACGTCACCGACATGCGTCCGATCGCGAAGGCTGCCGAGGAGGCTGGCGCGGACGCGCTCTCGATGATTAACACGGTGATTGGCACCAGCATCGACGCGCGCACACGCCGGTTCCGCCTTGCCAACCGCACCGGCGGTCTGTCGGGACCGGCCATCAAGCCCATTGCCCTGTTCCACGTCTGGCGCTGCGCCCAGACCGTGAACATCCCCATCATCGGGATGGGGGGCATCATGAACGCTACGGACGCCGTGGAGTTCCTGCTCGCTGGCGCCAGCGCCGTTGCCGTCGGCACGGTTAACTTCATCAACCCGAACGCCGCGGTCGAGATCTCGGAGGGCATCGCCGCCTATCTCGCAGAAAACGGCTTCACGGACGTCCGCGACATCGTGGGCACGGTCTCCGAATAGCGAAGAGTACAACGAGGTCAGCCGGATGCCCTATCGCACCCTCCCCATTGGCGAGAACGCCCCCGAAGAGTTGAACGCGGTGATTGAGATCCCGCGCGGGTCTTCCAACAAGTATGAGTACGACAAGGAACTTGGCGTCTTCCGCCTGGACCGCCCGCTGTACTCGCCGCTGTTCTACCCGTTCGACTACGGCTGGATACCGGAAACGCTTGCCCAGGACGGCGACCCCCTGGACGTCCTCGTCATCAGTTCGCACCCGACGTTCACCGGCTGCGTGGTCACCTGCCGCCCCCTCGGCGTCCTCATCATGCAGGACGACAAGGGGCCGGACGAAAAGATTCTCGCCCGCGTCTCGCACGACCCGCGCTACCACGGCGTCCGCCGCCTCGGCCACGTCGCCGAACACATCCTCAAGGAGATCGAGCACTTCTTCGAGGTCTACAAGACCCTGGAGGAGAAGCAGGTCCAGATCGGTGAGTGGCGCGATGTGGAAGCGGCGCACGAGATCATCAATCAGTGTCGCCTCCTGCGCGAGGGAGGCGCCCGGGGCAGCGGCGCTTCTTGACGACGCTCCTACCCGCCCGTACAATTCGATATGCTTCGCCCGCTCCTCGCCGCCCGGCGTTCCCGTGCCTTCTTCCTGCTACTGGCTGCCCTGACCAGTCTGCTTCTCGCCCCATCCCCTGATGCGCGGGCGCAGACCGCTCCGGAGGGCGGTGACGGGGAGCCGGTGACCGTGGTGGTCGGCGGCGCAAACCCGGCGTGGGGCATTCCCGCGCCGAACGCCACCTCCCCTGCCGAGCGCGCCCGCCGCGTGGTCTTCGACCAGTTTTCGAAGAAGTATCCCAACATCCGACTCCAGCGCTACTCCAGCCTGCGCATCCAGGGTCAGGCGGCCGAGTCGGGCATCCTGCTCGCCTTTGCGGGAGGCACCGCGCCAGACGTGGTGTATGTCAACTTCCGGCAGCTGCGCAACTATGTCACCCAGGGCTTCCTGCGCCCGCTGGACGACCTGATCGCCCAGAACCCGGATGTGATGGACCGGGTGCAGCCGCGCATCAAGCAGGAGCTGTATGTTGACAACTCGATCTACACAATCCCCTACGCCCAGTACGTCCAGGCGCTCTACTACCGCAAGGATCTATTCCGCGCGGCTGGCCTGAACCCGAACAAGCCCCCGACCGACTGGAACCAGTTCTACGAGTACGCGAAGGCACTCACAGACCACGAAAAGGGCCAGTGGGGGTTCATCTTCGCCCAGGGCACCGAGTCGTACTGGTGGATCAACTTCCTGTGGCAGGCGGGCGGCGAGGTGGCTCTACCAGACCCGAAATCCGGTCTGCACCTGGCGGCCTTCAACTCACAGCCGGGCGTCGAGGCGCTGGAGTTCTACCGCAAGCTGCTGATTGGAGAGTGGACGGACGCCAGCGGTAAGAAGCGCATAGGCGTCGCCACCCGCTCCACCACCCTGCGCCAGGACATCTCCGCCGGCAAGATCGGCATGTGGTTCGCCTACCAGAGCGACGATGTGGCGAACATGAACCAGTACGACCTGAATCCGTCGCTGCTGGGCGTCGCCATCATGCCCAAGGGGCCATCGGGCATCACCGCGAACGAGATTAACGCGGGGATGTGGGGCATCAACTCGGCGGTCAAGGACCCGAAGAAGCTCGCCGCGTGCTGGGAGTTCATTCGCTACATGGCGAGCGAAGAGGCCGCCCAGATCCGGACCACGGCCTACGTCGAGAACGGCCTCGCGCAGCTCGTAAATCCCAACGAACTGGAGAAGTGGGGGTATTCGGAGTTCATCACCCCGGCGCAGCGCCCGTGGATGGAGGCGAACGAGTCTCTCTTCAAGACGGGCAAGCCGGAGCCGAACGGCCCGAACATGGCGTTCATCTACCAGCTCATGAACGAGCCGCTCGACCAGTCCATCCTCTACCCCGAGCGGGATGCAAAGCAGATCCTCGACACGGCTGTCGAGAAGATCAACACCAAGCTGCTGAACTACACCCCGCCGGAGGAGATGCAGCGCAAGCGCCTGATTGCCTGGGGCATCTTCGCGGTGGTCGCCACGGCTATCGCTGGCTTCATTGCCATGAACATCGGCCGCGCCCTGCGGGACGGCGCCCGGAGGCGCGCCGCACAGGCATCCGGCGGCTACGCAACTCCGCTGCCCGGGTCTGTGGCCGCACGTCTGCCGCTGCGCACCCACCTGTCCGCGTGGGCGTTCATGGCCCCTGCCGTCCTCAGCGTCGCCGTGTGGGCCTACTTCCCGCTGCTGCGCGGCATGCTGATGGCCTTCCAGGAGTATCGCATCCTGGGCGGGTCACACTGGATCGGGCTGGACAACTTCATCGAGGCAGTGGGACAGGAGACCTTCCGTATCGGCCTCATCAACGCCTTCTACTTCACCATCTGGCTGCTCGGGCTCGGGTTCTTCCTGCCCATCATCATCGCCCTGCTGCTGAACGAGATTCCGTGGGGGAAGGTCCTGTTCCGGGTCCTGTACTACCTGCCCGCCGTCACCACGAGCATTGTCGTGGCGATGCTGTGGGCGCAGTTCTGGAAGATCGACGGTCTGGCGAACTATCTCCTCGGGTTTTTCGGAGTGGAGCCGCAGAAGTGGCTCCAGGACCCGAACCAGGCCATGTTCGCGGTAGTCCTGCCACTTGTGTGGGCGGGCGCTGGACCGGGTAGCGTCATCTACCTGGCCGCGCTCCAGAGTATCCCGGACGAGATGTACGAGGCGGCGGACATCGACGGGGCGGGCTTCTTCTCGAAGATCTTCCGCATCACGCTGCCGACGCTCTCGCCGCTCATCATCATCAACCTGGTGGGTGCGACCGTCACGGCGTTCAAGGTCATGGAGCCGATTCTGGTGCAGACCGGCGGCGGCCCGGACAATGCCACCTACACCATCGGCCTGGAGATCTGGTACAACGCGTTCATGTACCTGAAGTTCGGGTACGCCACTGCCGCGGCCATCCTCATGGCAGCCCTGCTCATCGGCCTGACCATGTACCAGCTACGCGTCCTGCAGAACGTTCGCTTTGCTGCCGGAAACCGCTAGAAGGCGCTTACCGACCATGGCGCGAACGCGACCGGATAGGGACAGGGTCCGAAACAGTCCTGAGGAAAACTTCACACTGGTCCGTACCGGCCGGGTGTGAAGTTTTCCTCAGGAGCCGGCAGCAACCGGTCGGGTACGCGCCGTGTCTGACCGAGCATGGAGACACAAACCCTCTTCCCGGCTGGGACGGTATCGCGCGGGAAGCTTCTGGCATTACTGATCCTTCTGGCGGGGATGGTCGTCGCGGCAACGGGCTGCGGGAGCAAAGCGTCCGCGGGCAGCAAGGTACGCCCGGGCGCCCCGGTAACTCTCCGCCCCCTGCAGAGCGGCGACACCTTTCATTATGTCGTGCATGCCGGCGTCGGCCCCCTGGAGTCGGACACGAACACCTACCTGACCGTGCGAGTGAACCGCAAGGGCAGCAACCGACTCCTCGTGACGTACACGGAGACGCACCTGCACCGCGCCCGGCGCAGCCGTACGGAGCGGCGGCTGCACCTGCCCCCGCGCGAGCAGAAGATCGAAACGAAGACTGCCCAGCACCTCTTCACGCAGGACGCGTCGGGGACGCTGCGCTGGCAGGGGCCGCGACAGGGGGAGCACCTTTCCCACCTGCTCACCTCCTGCCTCATCCCGGAAATGCGCGTACCGCTGGTACCGGGTCAGACCTATGATTCGGGCGAGGTGGCGCTTCTCGACCCCATGACCGGGCAAACCCGCACTACGGGACGCGTCCGGTACACGGTCAAGGGCTACGAAACGGTGCGGGTGCCCACCGGGAAGTTCGACGCCATACGTGTAGAGTTCGAGAAGTGGAGTGACCTGGCGCAGGCGTCGACCACGTGGACCGACTGGTACACAGCGGATCAGCACCTTGTGAAGCGCGAGTCCGAGAGCGAGGGCATCAAGATCCTCGGCAGGGACACGCGCTTCCACGAGTCGCTGGAGCGCATCGACGCGCTGCCGAAGTTCCAGGAGTACAAGAACTACTGAACTGCCGGGGCGTCGGCGGGCTCCCCCACCGGTTCACCCGCTGGCTCGTTCCCCCGCAGATCCTTTACCGCGCGCTTGGCCTCGTCCTTGCTCTCGTCGAAGGCGGTGCGGATGGCCTCCGGAGTCGGCTTCTTGCCCGTGTGGTAGAACCAGTACGCCGCCTTGCCCGCCGCTACGGTACCTGAGTAGGCGATAGACGCCTTGATGGCTACGCCGACCCCGGCGGGCACCAGACCAGCGACCTCGCGCACCAGGGTGCGCCAGCCGAGGGCCGCGCCCACGGTGCCGATGAGCTCCTTTATCTGCTTGGTATAAGCGGGCTTGCGGCCGTGGGCCGCAGCAATCCGCATAATCATCACGACCTGGTTCTTGGTCAGCAGGATGACGTCCGCCACGGAGCTGGCTGGCAGGAAGATGGCGGAGATGGGCAGAACACCGGGCAACGCAGAGACCAGCGCCACCCCGGCGTTCACCTTGGCGGTCTCGCGGATGATCTTGTTCGCGGCGGGCTGGCGGAAGAGCGGGAAGCGGCGGGCAAGCGCCACGGTCAGCGTGGGCTTCTGCTCGATCATCTGCGCGGCCACCTGCTCCACCGTGCCGGACAGGGGAACGGAGTTCTCGCCCCGCGCCCCGAGGGGCTGGGCGGGGTCGTCCGGAGGGTAGAGCGTGAAGGCGTAGGCACGGGCCGTGTCGGCATCGGGCGCCTCGTCGAACTCCCGCAGATATGCCGCCGCCTCCTCCCGCTCTTCGTCCGTCGCCCGCTCCGTGAGGAACGCCTCCCGGACCCGCCGCCGGGCCTCCGGGTTGCCGACGACCGCCAGCTTGAAGAGCGCGTTCGCCTCGTCCTCGACCGCTCTCGGGGAAACGGTCTGCACAGTCTTCCAGAAGTTCCACGCCGCGCCCGCGCTCATCGTTTCGGTTATCTCCTTGCCGGAAAGTCAGCCCTTCGGCAGCCTTGCTATACCCACCGTACCGGGCATCGAAGCGGCGGGGTTCCCACCGGGAGAAGTGGCGGCGGGGGCGGTCACCTCAGAACAGGCGCCCGCTGCTCCCCCCCGTACCACTACCAACTCCCACCGCCATAGACGCTGCGACGGAGCGAACGAGCTCCTCCACATGCGCGCGCATCTCCGGATCGCCGTCGTAGAGCCAATCGTTGAGCGCGTCCACGTCGATCTCGCCGCGGTCGCGCTGCCAGACCTTCTGCACCACGCCGCGCTCGCACCGCTGGATCAGATCGTCCGCGCTATTGATCTCGGTGTGCAGGCTCGTGCGACGATCCCAGAGCAGCTTATTCTCGTCGCTGTCCGTCCGGTCGAACGAGAAGCACCAGGTATAGAACAGATGATAGACCGTGGAGTTGATCGATTCCCAGGGCACGGACGGACGGTTCTCCTCAAACCAGGCGTGCAGTTGGTCCTTCGCCTCCTTGAGCGACAGGTCGCTCCCGGCCGGGTCGGTGAAGACGTCGTACATGACCCGGATGATCTGGTGGCGCTCGGCGGACGGAACGTGCCTGAAGTTGTTCTCCCGGAGCCAGAGCCGCAGCCGATCCTCCTCGGTAACCGGTTGGGCCGTGGAGGTGGAATAGGAAGATGGCGGCGGGGACGAATGCCCTCCGCTGCTGTGGCCGTTCCCGACCGGAACGCCGTCGTGCCCTACCCCGGTTTCGGCCAGGCGGCCCTTGGGTGCGATGGTTACGTCGCCCACCGCCGGCTTGTGGAGGTCGAGAATATCGTCGTGCGCCCGGAGGAAGTCCAGGAACGAGGTATGCCCGTGCCGCGTTTCGTCGAACATCGGGTCGATGCGCCGCATCTGGGTCTTGAGGGCGGCGCCGGTGACCGGGCGGTTTCCCATCGCTGCCAGCGCCGTTGCCAGAAGCGCGACCGGGTCCATGGGGGTAGAGGGGACGGAGCGCTCAGGCAGGGAGTTACTGCCCGCCGCGCGGATGTCATCGTAGTAGCAGAAGGTGTCGCACGCCTTCGCGAGGTAGTTCGACGTGTTGGAGCGCACTCCAACGCCGATGACCATGCGGCCAAACTCCCGCATCTTGGACACCAGGGGCGTGAAGTCTGAGTCGCCCGAGACCAGAGCCACATGCGTGATGTCGCCCTGCCGGAGTACCACGTCCATGACGTCGATAGCGATTTTGATGTCGGCGCCGTTCTTGCCCTTGTAGGTCAGCGCGAACGTCTGGACAGGCTCCGTCGCATTGTCCAAAAGGTCCGACCGATAATCCTTAAACTGTCCCCAGTCTGCGTAGGCACGCTTAATGACGATACGCCCGTCTGCAACCCGCTGAATCTCTTCCAGAATCCGCTTTAAATCGACCCGCTCGTTTATGAAAAAGTCATCGACCGCCCTCTTGATATTTTCAAAGTCGATGAAGACTGCCACCCGATTTTCTCGATCCATGTACTGCCCTTCATTTCTATCTCCCCTCGTTCTCCAGTGCGGTCACGGCGGCCGTCCGCCTGCGCCGGAAGAATTTCCCGAAATCGATCTCACCCCGACCGAAAATGCCCTGTGGGCGTACTAACATCAGCACAATCAGCAGCAGCGCATAAGCGACCAGGCGGTACTGGTTGAACTCTGCCCCGAGTTGCCCCAGCGAGGAGCGGAGCAGTTCCGGCAGCGCCGTCAGCAGCACCGCGGCGAGGACAGAGCCCGAGATGGAGCCCAGTCCCCCCAGAACCACCATGGTCACAAAGTCGAACGACCGGATGAACCCGAACGAGGTCGGCAGGACGCTCTGTTCGTAGTGGGCATAGAGCGCCCCGGCCACTCCGGCGAAGAACGCGCCCAGTACGAACGCGCTTACCTTGACCCGCGTGGTGTCCACCCCCATCGCCTGCGCGGCGATCTCGTCCTCGCGGACGGAGAGGTACTTCAGCCCCTCCACAGAGAAGCGCAGGTTGCGGGCGACCAGGATCACCACTACTACCGTAAGATACACCCAGAAGAAGGATGCAATTCCCGGAATCGAGATTCCGGCGTCGATGTTGCCGGTAAAGCCGCGCGGCCCGCCCACGGCGTCGGTATTCTCCACGACGACGCGGATAATCTCCCCGAAGCCGAGGGTGACGATGGCCAGATAGTCCCCCCGAAGCCGGAGCGAGGGCTGTCCCACCACAAATCCGATCACCGCCGCGACGAGTCCGCCCACGAGCATGGCGGCCAGCATCGCGGGGGCGCCGGTCAGGAAGCCGGAGAAGGTGGCAGGCAGGTTGCCGTCCTGCGGCAGGAATGGGAACAGGCGCTGGTGCCCGTAGACCGTGAGCGCCGCAGCCACGTAGGCGCCGACGGCCTGGAAGCCGGCGTGCCCGATTGAGAACTGCCCGGTGAACCCGTTGATGAGGTTCAGGGAGACCGCCATGATGATGGCGATGCCCGACAGCATCACGACGCGGAAGACGACATCCTGCAGACGTGCGGGCAGGACGAACGACAGAATGAGGAGAACCGCCAGGGTCAGGGCGATGCCGGCGGCGCGCTTGAGGAAGATCATGTGGCCTGTCCTCCCCTCACACCTTCTCCGGGGCATACCGCCCCAGGAGGCCGGCCGGGCGCAGCAGCAGCACGATAATCAGCAGGATGAACGCTACGGCGTCCGCGAAGCGTGAGGGCTCGAAGCCCCCCCAGGAGGGCGACCCCTTCACCAATGACTCGGCCACTCCCATCAGCATCCCGCCGAGCATGGCGCCGGGGATGGAGCCAATCCCGCCGACCACCGCAGCGACGAACGCCTTGAGCCCCATCTGAATCCCCATGATAGGCAGGATCTTGGCGTAGGTGAGTGCGGCGAAGAGGACACCGCCCGCGCCCGCCAGCGCCGCCCCCAGGCCAAACGTGAACGAGATGACGCGGTCGATGTTGATCCCCATGAGCGCGGCTGCGTCCGCATCGAACGATACGGCACGCATCGCCTTGCCCATGCGGGTGTAGTTCACGATGTACGTCAGCACCGCCATCAGGAGCGCGGCCGCGACCACCATCACCATCTGGTCCTTGGAGATGGTGATATTCCCCATCCGGATCGTCGCTGCCTCCCCCGTAGGCGTGACCTGCGGGAAGAACTTGGGGTCTGCGCCGAAGAGGAGCTGGCAACCGTTGACCAGGAAGAGCGAAACCCCGATTGCAGTGATGAGCGCGGTGAGGCGGGGTGCACGGCGCAGTGGCCGGTAGGCCAGCCGCTCGATGCACAGCCCCAGGACGGAGCAGGCTGCCATTGCGATGAGCAGCACAGGCAGCAGGGTCGCGAGCGCCCCGACAAACGTAGGCTGCTCAGCCACTTTGAGGGCCTTCGCGGAGTAAAACCCCACGAAGGCCCCCACCATGAACACATCGCCGTGGGCGAAGTTGATGAGGCGCAGAACGCCATACACCATCGTGTAGCCGAGGGCGATCAGGGCGTAGATGCTGCCCAGTTGAACGCCATTGATGAGCTGCTGAAGGATCTGGTCCATCCTGTGGCTGTTTTCTTTTCGCCCCTTACTCCGCCTTCGCCGTGGTCGCCGCGGATTCGCCCGCGGCGGCGTCACCGCCCCCGGTCGGGGAGACCGTGGTGACGAACTGGAACTCGTCCCCCTTGACCTGGAGGACTACCGCCGACTTGGTGGCGTTGCGCTGCTCGTCGATCGTGATGTCCCCGGTTACCGCCGGATAGTTCTTGGTCTGGGCCAGAGCATCGCGCACCTTGGCGCGGTCCGCGCCACCGGCGCGCTTGATGGCGTCCGCCAGAATCATCATCGCGTCGTAGCCCTGCGCCACGAGGCTAGCCGGGGGAACGCCCTTCTTCTCCGTATACGCCCGGACGAACTCCTGAACACGCGGCTCCTTGGCATCCTTGCTGTAGTGCGTCGAGAAGTAGCAGCCCTCCAGCGCCTTGCCCGGCCCGCCCGCGCCCGCGACCAGCTTATCCGAGTCCCAGCCGTCGCCGCCGAGCAGGGGAACGTTGATGCCCTGCTCACGGGCCTGCCGGGCGATGGTACCGACCTCGCCGTAGTAGCCCGGGATGAAGATGGCATCCGCACCCTTGACCTGGGTCAACTGCGAGCGGAAGTCAGAGTCCTTGGCGCTGTAGGAGACGTCCGCGGTGATTTTGCCGCCCATCTTCTGGAACTCACGCTTGAAGACATCCGCGAGGCCGACCGAGTAGTCATTGGCCTGGTCGCGCATGACGGCCACGTTGCTGAGTTTCAGGTTCTCGCGGGCGAACTTCGCCATAACGTAGCCCTGGAACGGGTCGATAAAGCAGACACGGAAGATGTAGTCGCCGATCTTGGTAACGTCCGGGTTGGTGGAGGACGGGGAGATCATGGGGATCTGCGCGCGCTGCAACACCGGGGCCGCATTCTTCGAGAGCGTGGAGGCGACCTCACCGATGACTGCAACAATCTTCGGGTCGGAGGCAAACTTGGTCGCGACCGTCTTCGCCTCATCCGGGCGGCTCTGGTCGTCCTGGATGTCGAGCACGATCTTCTTGCCCAGGACGCCCCCGGCGGCGTTGAGCTCGTCCACCGCAAACTGGATGCCGTCGCGGCTCTGAGTGCCGAAGGTGGACGTATCCCCCGTCAGGGAGACGTACACCCCGACTTTGATCTCGTCCCCGCTCGCCGACGCCGAGCTCCCGCCTCCGGCGGTGCCGCCCCCGTCCTCTGCGGGCTTACAGCCCGTGCTGCCCAGAAGACATGCGGCAGCAACGACTCCGGGGAGCAGAATGCGCAAAAAATCGGTCCGTGAAATTCGCACCGGAAGGAACCTCCAGGAATGTCTGACAGATGTTCGAGCGTCGAGAGCCCTGAGACGTGCCGCGCGGACGGTAGCGACTTCCGCGGCGATGCGGGAGGTAACTGCTGCGGGGACTTCCGCGCGGCGGCGGGTAGGGCGGCCACCACTCGTTTGCCGTACCCGAGACGGGCCGGCACGATGGCGGCGCGGCAGCGCCCGCCGGCAATACGCGGCTTTATTTCACCGCCTACGCGCCGAATCCCTGCCCGGCGGGCGGCACCGTATCAAAGATTACGCCGAGAGTGCGGCGTCCTCGTCGTCGAAGATGGAGAAGACCTTCACCAGTCCCGTCATCGAAAAGACCTTGAGGATCTGCTCGTTGCTGCAGATGATCCGGATGCCCCCACCCCGCTCCGTAGCCCGCTTCAGACCAACCACGAGGGTTCCGAGTCCTGTGGAGTCGATATAGTCCACGCCGCGCATATTCAGGATCAAATTTGCGTTCCCGGCCTCAATCAGACCGATCATGCGCTCGCGTAGCGTCGGGGAGTTGTAGGAGTCCACCTCGCCTCGCAGGTCAATGATCGGTATGTTGTTCGCCGTGCGCGTCTCTATACTCAGTTCCGCCATGTCACATCCTCGCTGGTTCTTCCGGCGGACGGCGGCGCCCCCGTCGTCCTGCGCGCCGTTCCGTCGGCCCCATTGCCGCCGCCCCCGCCGCACCGAAATTCGACGTTAGTGTACCTTGCGTAGACCGAATAACATAATGTTATTCGGCCCTCAAAAGCGGAAGGAGTTACGCCCTTCCGCCCCGCAAAGTGATAGCCAAATGGAAAAAAGTGATCTGCAACGCATCGCCATCATTGGTGGCACCGGGGTCGGGGACTTCGCGTTGGAAGGAGAGGCGGAGGTCGTCACCGTCCCCACACCGTGGGGCGAGGGCGCCGCGCGCCTGGGCCGCCTGCGCGGCCGCGACGTGGCCTTCCTGGCGCGCCACGGCGCGGGCCACCGGCTCCCGCCGCACCGCATCAACTACCGCGCCAACATCGCCGCGCTGGCCGCGCTGAACGTCCGCGCGGTGCTCGCGACCACCGCGGTCGGCGGCCTTCGGACCGACCTGCGCCCCGGTGATCTCCTGCTCCTCGACGACCTGATCGACTTCACCCGCGACCGGACCGGCAAGACCTTCTTCGATGGCGAGAACGGTCAGGTGATCCACGCGGACTTCACCCGCCCCTACTCCGACGCTGTGCGCGGCGCGGTTCTGGAGGCGGCGGCGCTTCTCGGCACGGCGGTACGCCCGACGGGAACCTACCTGTGCAACGACGGCCCGCGGTACGAAACACCGGCCGAGGTGCGGCTCTTCGCCGCCTGGGGGGCAGATGTGGTCGGTATGACGGGCGTACCGGAGGCGACACTGGCGCGCGAAGCGGGGCTGCACTACGCCGGCATTTCGCTTGTCACCAACCCGGGAGCGGGCCTGTCCGAAACGCCGCTGACACATGAGGAGGTGGAGAGCGAGATGCGCGCAGCCGGCCCGCGGCTGCGCGCCCTGCTGACGGAGGCCGTGGCGCGTATTGACCCGGCGACACTTCCGACCATCGGTCCTGGAGTACCGCTCCCGAGTTTGGACGCATTTCGGGTACGGTAAAGGGGGATGGCCGCCGGCCGCGGCCGTACAACCGCCGCGGCCCGCCCCACAGTCAACATCAACTGCCGAAAGGATATATCCAACATGCCGTATGTGATTCTCGGCCAGGAGACGAACCTGAGCACGGAACCGTTCCTCAAGGACGGCAAGCACTACGTCCCGCTGCGGGAGGTGGTCCAGGCTCTGGGAGGCACCGTCTCCTACGACAACGCCACGAAGACCGCTACCGCCACCATCTCTCCCTGGGTCGCCACGGTCACCCCGAACACCACCGCGGTGGACGTCTCTGGTAAGGCGGTGACGCTGACCGCGCCGACGTTCATTGAGGATGACGTCCTGTACGTGCCCTACGACTTCTTCTACAACGCCTATGGCTACGAGGTGACGTTCAAGGAAGGCACCGTCACCATCGTCAACCCAAACGCCCGCTGAGTCGCTTGCCCGGCCGCCCTCCTGGGGGTGGCCGGGCTGACCTGCCTGAAAGAGCGGGACGGGGCTCCCTCGACCGGGGGTACAATACACCCAGATGATCGGACTCGAAACGGAATACGGAATCTACGTCGAGGGCAAGGGCGCGCAGGACCTGGTGGCTGAGGCCACCTACCTCGTCAAGGCGGCCCCCGGCCCGGTGGCAACCGGCTGGGACTACAAGCACGAGCACCCCCGGCGCGATATGCGCGGCTTCACCGTGGACCACCTCTCGGTCGATCCGAACGACGCGCAGTTCGAGCAGTCGGGTAAGACGCACCTGAGCGACATCGAGGTGCGCAGCGACCGCGTCCTCCCGAACGGCGCGCGTCTTTACAACGACCACGGGCACCCGGAGTACAGCACCCCTGAGTGCACCAGCCTGCGCGAACTCATCGCCAACGACCGCGCCGGGGAGCGCATCGTGCAGCGGTGCGCGGAGCGGCGCATGGCGCGCAACGGCGGCGTGCTGGTGGCTCTGTATAAGAACAACACCGATTTCCACGGCGCGTCCTACGGTACGCACGAGTCGTATCTGGTGCAGCGGGACCTGCCGTTTGAGAACCTCCTCCGGGGGATGCTGCCCTTTCATGTGAGCCGGCAGATCTTCGCGGGAGCCGGCAAAGTCGGCGTGGAGAACGTCGCGCCCGCGCCGGAGGGCGTCCACTATCAGCTCTCGCAGCGGGCGGACTTTTTTACGACCATCGCGAGCGTCGATACCCTCTACAACCGCCCGATCATAAACACGCGGGATGAGCCGCACGCCGATGCGCGGCGCTACCGGCGCTTCCACGTGATCTGCGGGGACGCGAACTTCTGCGAGATAGCCTCCCTGCTCAAGGTGGGTACCACGCTGCTGGTGCTGCGCCTTCTGGAGACGGGGTGGCTGCCGGAGGGCGTGGACCTGCGCGACCCGGTGGTCGCGATCAAGCAGGTCTCCCGGGACCCGTCGCTGAAGTGGCGCGTCGAGCGGGCGCAGGCGCTGGGCGGCGGCACGATCGGCGCCGTTGACATACAGCGGGTCTACCTGGCAGCGGCAAAGGAGCGGCTGGCAGGCCTTTCGGAGGAGACGGACCTGGTTCTGGCGGAGTGGGAGGCGGTGCTGGACCGGCTGGAGTCCGACCCGCTGTCGCTCTCCGACACGCTGGACTGGGCGGCGAAACGCGCCCTGGTGGAGCAGTACCGAGAGGCCGAAGGGCTGGCCTGGGGCGATCCGGCACTCCAGAGCATCGACCTGGAATATCATAATGTAGACCCGGAGGCGGGGCTTTACCTGGGCCTGGAGCAGGCGGGTGAGGTGCGCCGCCTGGTGACCGAGGACGAGGTGGCCCGCGCCGCCGAGGAGCCGCCCGCCGGTTCGCCCCGCGCCGTAGTGCGCGGGATGGCGGTGCGCCGCTTCCACGAGGCGGTGAAGTCCGTCACGTGGAGCCGGATGCTGCTGGACGACGGCGGCGGTCAGACGGTGGGCATCCGCATGGCGCAGGTACAGGACCTGGACCCGGCGACGGTGCGCGAGGCGCTGGAGCCGGCCCGGACCCCCGCTGCGTTCGTGGCCGCTTTGGAGCGGCTGGAGCGCGAGGCGGGCACCGCGGGTGTGAACGACACCGACGTAAGCGACGATGAAACGGCCGCCACAGCGGGAGCGGCCCTCGTTTAACGGAAACCCCGCGCACCCGGACGCGCGTATTCCCGTTAGGGAATCGTAAGGAGAGAGACGATGCAGGAAATCCGCCTGGATGACCGACTGACACGGCCGATGCCGACCGCCGACCCGCTGCGCAAGCAGGGCGGCGAGGGAGACGGCCCGAGCAAGCCTGACGTGAAGCGCCCGGAGTCGCGCAACATCCTCGACCGGATGAAGCGCGTTGATCCGAACCAGGCGAAGCGGTATCGGCAGCGCTCCGGCGAGTAGCCGCGCGCGCCTTTGACCGCACCATTCACACGACACCGACCGAAATAGAAGGAAGCCCTATGCTTTCGAACCCTGGCGAGGGGCGCGGCGACTTCGCCGCGCTCGTCGGCTGGCGCAGCCCTGTCGCGCCGGACGCCGCGGTGCGTCCGGCGTTTGCTTCTCCGGGCGGGACCACCTCCCCCGGCGACGGGCTGGCGCAGACGAATATCCACGGCACCACCGTCATCGCGGTGAAGTACCGCGACGGCGTCATCAACGTCGGCGACCGCCGTGCGACCGGCGGCTTCGCCATCATGTACGACAAGGCGGAGAAGATCCTCGCGCTGGACGACTACACCCTGATGGCGATCTCGGGGTCGTTCTCCAAGGCGATGGAGATTACCCGCTACCTGCGGCACGCGTTCAAGTACTATGAGCGCTCGCAGCTCCAGCCGATGAGCCTGGACGGCAAGCTCAGCGAACTGGGCAAGGTCATCGCGGGCAACCAGATGGCCGCCCTGCAGGGCATCGGCGCCGTGATTCCGGTCCTCTCGACGTACGACCGTGAGCGCGACGAAGGCCGCATCTTCTTCTACGACGCGGGCGGCGCCCGCTTCGAGACCGGCGAGTACGGAGCGGCCGGGTCCGGGTCCACGCAGATTCGCGGCGTCTTCGAATACATCACCAAGACCAAGGGGCCGTTCCGCGACATGGACCGCGATACGGCGCTGCGCGAGGCGCTCACGCTGCTGGAGATTGCGGCGGACCTGGACGCCGCCACGGGCGGCGCGGGCAAGGTGCTGCCGGTCGCCAAGACCATCACGCGCGAGGGCATCGAGGACGTGGACGAGGAGACCCTGCGAACGGTCGTGAACGAGATCCTCAGCCGCGACCCGCTCGCCGTCAGTCCTTCGGGGCGTTAGAACGGGACCATTAGAACACGATCATGTCTTACAGCCTGTACGATTGGAACCAGTCGCTCCAGCAGCGCAACGAGTACGTCGAGGACCGCCTCAAGGATGGCTCCCCGGTGGTCGCGGTGTCCTATGACGACGGCATCCTGATGCTCAGCCTGCGCCCGGGTCAGCAGCGCAAGGTCTACGAGGTGTACGACCGGCTGATGCTCGGGGCGCTGGGTAAGCAGAGCGATATCGAGTCCCTGCGCATCGCGGCGATCGACACGGCGCACCGTGAGGGCTTCGAGCGCTCGCCGGACGACGTCTCGATCCAGCGGCTCGTTGGCTTCGCCCTGTCGCCGGCGATCAAGCGGGTGTATAACGACCAGAGCGCCATCCCGCTCACCCTGCGCATCGTCTTCGCCGAGATGAACCGCACGCCGGACGAGGATCACTTCTTCGTGATGGGGTACGACGGTGAGTTCGCGCCGCACAACCGGCACGCGGTCGTCGCCGGCACTCCCTACGCCGAGGAGCAGGCGGAGGCCGTGCTGGCGGAGGCGGCCCCGAAAACCCTGGACGAGGCCTTGCGCGCCGCGCTGAACGCCTGGGGCACCGCCCGGGCGCGCTTGTCCCCGAAGAGCGCCGAGGACGACGAGGAGTTCGACCCGCTCCGCGAGGGCGGCGAAAACGGCGACGGCGGCGATGCGCCGCCGGTGTCTGACGACCCGGCGGTCGCGCTGCGCGAGGCGCTGAAGGACGGGGCGAAGGTGGAGGCGGGCATCCTCAGCCGCAACACCACGCGCGAGTCCAAGTTCCGCCTGCTCGACGAGAAGGAACTCGCGCCCGTTCTGGAAGCGTACCAGTAACCGGTACATCGGTTCGTTATTGCCGGCCCCTCCCCGCGCGCCCCACGGCGTGACGGCGGAGGGGCGGCGTTTTTTGAACTGCCTGCTGCGCGCCGTGCGTTCTAAGGTCCGTATTGCGTGGTACAACAGGCTATACAGCACGGCCGCTGGTGTGCCGTGCGCCCTGCCGGCAAGGAATCTCCATGGAGCGACGCATCTTCGGAATCGAAACGGAGTTCGGCTGTCTCGTGCGCGACGAAAAGGCCGGGACCCCCGAACGGGTGGTCGAGGAGGTCAAGAATCACTGCTTCTATCAGAAGAAGTGGGGCCTGATTGACCTGCACGCCCGCGACTACTCGTTCGAACCGGCTCGAAGCGGCGGCTTTCTCATCAACGGCGGCCGCCTGTACATCGACGCGGTCGGCGACCACGAGGAGTACGCCACCCCCGAGTGCACGGACATCTTCGACGCCTGCCGCTACTACAAGGCCGGCCAGTGGATCGTCCAGGGCCTGTTGAACGACCTTGGCCTGGCGGATGTCGCGTCGTTCCACAATAACAGCGTGGACCACTACGGCGGACACACGTTCGGCTGCCACGAGAACTACCTCGTGGAGATGCAGGACGAGGACTTCTTCCGCGCCTCGTTCAACTACCTGCTCCCCTTCCTGGTCACGCGGCAGATCTTCGCGGGGGTCGGGCGCGTGGGCGGGCACCGGCTGAACTTCTCGTCCATGAAGAACTCGGTGATGACGATCTCCGACTACGACGTGGACTATCAGTGGGTGAGCAACTTCTACGGCGTCGAGATCGATCCGACCATCGACTTCCAGCTCAGCCAGCGCGCCGACCACATCGTCAAGACCATCTCCTCGCGGGTGCGGTTCAACCGGGCCATCATCAACCCGAAGTGGGATTCGTACTACAACTTCTCGAACCTGCACCGCCTGCACATCCTGTACGGCGAGGGCAACATGAGCGACTACGCCACGGCGCTCAAGGTCGGTACCACATCCGCCGCGCTGACGCTGGTGGAGGACGGCCTGCTGGGCACCGAGGTGGAGATTCGCGACCCGCTGGAGACGCTGCGCTCGGTGTCGCGTGACCCCACCTGGAAGTGGCAGGTCAAGCGCAAGTCGGGCGGCACGATCAGCGCCATCGACCTGCAGCGCATCTACCTGGCAGCGGCGCAGAAGCGGTTGGCTGGCACCGACGAGCAGATGGACTGGGTCCTGCGCGAGTGGGAGTCGACGCTGGACGCGCTAGAGAAGGACCCGATGTCTCTGTACAAGAAGCTGGACTGGGTCGCCAAGCGCAAGATCTACCAGGAGTTCATCGATTCTGAGGGCGTGTCGTGGCAGGACGAGGTGCTGCAGAGCCTCGACATCGAGTACCACAACGTGAACCCGGCGCAGAGCCTGTTCTATGCGCTGGAGGAGCAGGGCGAGATGGAGCGGCTTATCCCGCACGCGGAGATCGCCGCGGCGGTGGTGGAGCCGCCGCAGAACACCCGGGCGAAGGCGCGCGCGCAGATCATCAATAAGCTGATCGCCTCGAAATCTCGGGACTACGTGATCGACTGGGACCTGGTGTACCTGGCGAAGAACCGGCACCTGGACCTGAAGAACCCGTTCGAGACGTACGAGAAGGAAGCCGAGTCGTTCGGCAAGACCATTTAGGTCGGGTCGGCATCGGCAGGTCGCCGTGGCCGGTGTGGCCGGTGTGGTCGCCGTGGACTGAAGTCCCGGCTTCCGTGATTCAAGCCCGCCTCCGCGGGCTCCAAGGGACGATGGGCGGCTACGGATTATCCGTAACAGCATCGAATGCCGGAGCCCGCGGAGGCGGGCTTGAATCACGGAAGCCGGGACTTCAGTCCACGGCGACCACACGGACGCCGCCACCCCCTTCCGCGTGTCGTCTTCCGGCGCGCAGGGGGAACCTCCCCTCCTGTCGAACATCCGGGTGTGAACACCCCAACCCGCCCCTTCACCATCGACGATCTGGCGCGCATCCGAACCCTGTCCGACCCGCAGATCAGCCCGGATGGCTCCCGGATCGCCGTCGTCGTCAAGACGATGGACGTCGAAAAGAACCGCTACGAGACGCACCTGCACCTCGTCCACACC
>Ga0065721_10003893_pt1 | contig 59115 bp, 54 predicted proteins | sample Mesricmetagenome_FD_59108 | JGI IMG/M metagenome (GOLD analysis project Ga0065721, IMG submission 59108) | Mesophilic microbial community from rice straw/compost enrichment Sample: eDNA_1 v2 (version 2) | ecosystem: Engineered > Solid waste > Grass > Composting > Bioreactor | place: USA: Davis... | reverse complement strand
CCGTCACTTCGGTCCCCATGATGTCCTGCTTGTCGTGCAGCCACTCGCTCCAGCCTATGCCGGGGATCAGCACAAGACCGAGGAGGCAGGACCGCAGGGTGTGCAGCAATTTAGCCTCCGATCGGCCAGGTAACTTTGTACGAGCCGTCGTCGAGGGATTCGGTAAACACACCCAAGGCATCCTTCAGCGGTTGCGGCGCCGTCTCTTTTGGCGTGATCAAGCCGTTCAGCGTCGGTTGCCCGCCCACTGTGTAGTCACCCTGCAGATCGACTTTGAAGTCGCCTTCCAAATCGGTGATATGCAACGCTATACCGCCCTGGCCGTTAGCGCGGGCATCCGCGACGAAGGTCCCGAGGGTGAACCAGCCGGTGCCGACATTAACCGCCAAACGCTGCCAGGTCAGGCTGCCCTGCAAATCTTTGACGCGGCCATCCATAGACAGGTCGGCGCGCTCCACCGCAGCACTGCCGATGCCGCCGACTTGCACGTCGGGGCTGTTGTAGAACACCTTGGCCGGCACCTGATCCACCATCAGTTTGCGCACGCTGAGGGTGCCACCGGCGCTCTGACAGACGCCGCCCTGTACGCTCGGGCTACGCACATCAAGGCAGGCTTTGAGCAGCAGCAAAGACCAGCCGTTCAGGCGCCATTGCAGCGCGCCGAGATCCAAAGTCTGACCGTTGACCGCCACCTGCGCGGAGCCCGCGCGGCCGGACCAAAGGGTGCCGGACACGCCGGTGAGGCTCAGTCCAGGCACCGATTTGATGGCCACCCAGGCACCCCATTCCGCCGGCGTGCGCGCCACCACAGTGACCAGGAAGTACACCAGCAGGCCAACAAAAAAAACCAGTTTCGCCAAACGTTCCACTCAGCCCCCTTGGGTCAACTGTAGATTCACTTGTACCAGACCGGGGTTGCGGTCGGCGGTGATGGTGAGATCGCTGATCTGCAGCCCGCGCTTGTTTTCCATCTCGTTGAGCCAGGCCACGACTTTATTGAAATCCGACGCGCCCAGACGCACCCGCGCGCTGTTGCCGGAGGGCTGCACATTTTCCATGGTGAGGCCGAACTCGCGGGTGCTGTCGTTGAGCAGCGAGGTGAGATTCTGATTGCTGACTTCCTGACCGCCCTGTTGCCGCGCCAGCACTTGACCGGCGAGCTGCCGCACTTCCTCCTGCTCCTGCAGGGACACCAGATTGCGCCGCTCTTTGCGCTCCAGGTTGTCCTGCATCGGCAGCAGCACCATAAACACCAGGATGTAAATCAACACCGCCACGCCACCGACCGACAGCATCATCTGATCGCGGGGATTCTGGTCTAGAAACCATTGTTTTAATTCGTTCATCAGCCGGCCCCCGACACACGCAATTGCGCCTGGTGCACATCGCCGTACACGTTGGCGCTCTTGATTTCCACACTCAAACCTTTTTCCGCAATCCGGCCGCGCAGGGTCTCAAAGGTATCGAAGCTCCGGGCTTCGAGATTGAGCTGCAACTGGCCGTTGTCGTGGCTATAGCGGAAGCTGCGCACCGACACTTCATCCAGAGACTTAATGGCGGGAGCAATACCGGCCAGCAGGACCACCACGTTGGAGGCCTGCCCCTGATTGGCGTTGCCACCCAACAGGCCGCGCAACTGGCGCGCCGGGTCGCTGATGGTGCCTTGCGGCACCGCCTGACGGAAGATGGCATCGGTCTGCGCCATGATGCGTTTGCGCTCGGTTTCCGCTTTGCTCAAGCCAATTGCGGTGGTGCCCAGGGCGATCAGGAAACCGGCGGCGGTGGCGATCAAGGGGTATTTGAATTCCTGCCACCACTTATCGAATGGCAGACGGCGGGCGAGCTTGCCGGTGCGGAAATCGGGCGCAATGAGAGTTGCCGGATTCAACAGATCCCAAAAGCCGGCTTCCTGTTCGGAAATCGCAACGGTTTCATCCTGAGTAATGCTGGCGGGCAGGAGCGCGTGTAGCGCCATCAGGGATTCTTCGCTGTCGCCATAGAGATGCAGGTTCGCCGGCGGAGATTGTTGCGCCGCCAGCGCGGCGAGGTACGCTCCGGCCATGGCCTGCTCCACCGCGAACCCTACACCGGGCTCAATCTGGGCAATCAGCACGGAATTTTCCAACAGCAGCACCCAGCCGTCGGCGGGGCGGGGAAGCTGCAGATAATCGACACTACAACGCTGCACCTCGGCGCCGGTCGCTTCCACCTCGGCAATGCAGCTCTGCAGCCACTCTATATCGGCATAGATGACGGGAATGGTGTCGTTCTCGATGGCACCGTAGATAAAGTGCAGGTCTTCCACCGCGTCTATGATGCCGTCTTCGATTTCATAGGGCAGGATTTTGAGCAGCTGCTTGCGGTCTTTGATCTCCACCTCGACCCGCTGACTCACCACTTCCTGCCCGGGCACGACCAGCGCTACCTGCCGTCCTTGCACCGACTCTTTGAGCAGATTGATGTCACCTGTGTAGAAGGCCTCGCTCAGCCACTCGCCCTGGCTGAGGACTTCCCGCCACTGCCAGAGGTTGTGCCCGATTTTTCTCACCAGAATTCGTTCTGACACTCGCTTCACCTGTCGATGTTTTTGTTATCGCCTATCTGCGCTAGGGCCTAAAAATTGGCGTCGCTGCGGCGTATCACGTGCACATGGTTTTTGCCGTCGAGTTGCCCGCGAAACAGCAATGTTTTCGAGCGCCGCACTTGCTCGCCAACCAGCGTCTCCGCGTTAAACAGAAAGTAGCGGCTCGCCACATCCAATATATCTTTTTCTGCATCCTGGCCTATAAGAACGTTCGCCTCGGGCCCGGAGAAGAATTCGTCCACGCTTCTAAAACCTTCCTGCGCCGATCTGCGCTCATTGTCCAAACGACTGCCCTCTTCCTCAGTCAATGGCAGCGTCAGCCCGCGACGGTTGAAGCCGCGCAGAATTTCCGGCTTCAGGGTGTTCACATTCATCTTTTCACCGTAGGGCAGCACTATTACCAGCGGCAGCAGCCTTTCGTACAACTGAGGGGTCATGCCCTTGATTAAACTTAGCTCACTCACATTGGTCATGGGGCCGTTGGTGATGGGGTAAGGCGGGTCCATATCGCGATAGAAGTCCCCCTCCGCACCACCGTAACCGGAAATCTGATCGTCCGGGTCCAGCCAATCCTGGATAGCGTCCACCAATTCCATCGCGGCCTGATAGGTAATCGGCCCCTCTTCAAGTTCGATGGTCTGCAGCAGACGCACAAAAAGCCGCTGAGTGCTGTTGAGCATCTCCCAGGGTTCCTTGATAGCTCCTCCCCCCTGCTGCGGTTGGTTCGTCTGCCGGACCAAGTTATTCAAATTGATTCGCCCGTGGGCATCTTCGATGGTGCCGCGAATCCAGCCTTCATCAGTGGGCAAGGGTTCCGCCATCTGCGCCCAGAGTTCATTGAGATGATCCACCGGACCCGTTTCCATCAAATCATCGAACAGCGCCTTGCGCGCCAGTTGCTCGGCGCCTTCCATATAGGCCCGCGCCTGCGAGCCGTGCCAGCGGTTTTCATTGCGGGCCATGGCCAAGCCGAAGCGCCAGCTCACCGACACCACCACCGTGGTAACCAATACCACGATCAGCAGCGCCATGATCAGGACCACGCCGCGCTCGCCCTTTCGCTTATTCAAGGACACCCCCATTGTCAGTGGGAGTGTCTTGGTTATTGGAATCCTGATTGTTCTGATTCTGGTTGTTCTGATTGTTGGGCTGACCGCCCGGATTATTGCCCTGCACCGGATTTTCCGGACCTTTGCCCGGCAACAAACTGTACAAGCGCTTGATCTCGCCCATATCTTCCAGGGTCAAGGTCAATTCAATAGCAACCGGCAGCTGATCCGCCGGCCGGCCGGTGGCGGGCCAGGCGTTGTACCAGGGACCGCCGGCAATGGAAACGCCGGGGCCGGTCGGCAGCACCCGCACCACCATATCGCGCACGCCTTCGAGCAGCTTCTGTTGCTGCGCCTTGTCCTGCTCGGTTTCCGCAGGGTTGTACCAGGTATCACGCCAGATGGTTTCTTCGATATAGCGATAGCCAACGCGCACCTCTTCAGTCCGGCGCTGGTGCAGCGGGTTGGCCAAACCGCCGCGCATAATTGTCAGCCAGTAATCGTCGCTCTCTGCAACATACAGGGCCGGCAGTACTTCGCCGAAACGCTGGCGCAACGTTTTGGGTACCGCGTTACGCAAATCAGTTTCGATAATGAACAGCGTCCGATCGATTGCCGCCAGACGATCCATGGCTTCCCGGGTCGCCGCCGCGCCTGATGCCGCGGTGTTGAATGCCTGGGACGCGAGCATGGCGATCATCGCCATGATGAACAGCGCCACCATGACTTCCATCAAGGTAAAACCCCGATCAACTGGAGATTTGCGCCAGCTACTCAAGCAGGAACCCTGACAGTTCAACCAGATTGTCGTCGGAACCCTGCATACGCACCCGCACCCGGATTCGCAGCAGGCCCGGCATCGCCGTTTCTTCGGTTTCGGTCTGCCAATCCCATACTTCGCCCGCCATACGCGTATCGTCCGCTTGGCGCCCTTTCGGGATAAGCCCTTGCAGCCTCTGGGTGAGATAGATCTCCTGCAATTTGTTTTCCGCCACCCAGTAAGCGATGGCCACATCGCGGCTGTGGCCCGCCGCGGTCGCCATACCACCGATGCGCATCAGCAACGCTGGCAGCGCCAGGGCCACAATCAGCAGCGCCACCATCACTTCCACCAGAGTAAAACCGCCACGTTTAGAAGCCATTTTTATCCCTCTCCGGTGGCTCCGGCGCCTCGCGCCAAACCAGCTGACCGGTCTCATCTACTTCGATATGTTGGCTGAAATTGCGGGCGCGCCGGTCGGTGATTTCAATGCGGATAGGGGTAATTTCACCCGAGGGATAGTAAGCCGCCACCGGTGTGGTGCGATCTACCTGGCTTTCGTGATCCCACAACATTTCGTTGATCTCCACCGTCAATTCAATGGAGGGCGGCAGGGTGATCGGCGGTATGTTGGGAATTTTCATCCAGCCTTCGCTGCTGGAGGTGATCCAGCTGTAGCGCCAGCCGATGTCGTCAACCGACTGGCCGCGCTGCACCTGCCACTCGGGTGGCTCGATGAACAGCGCAGTGGTCTCGCCGGAGAGAATGGCCCGCTCGCTGGCAAACTGGGCGAGCCCCATAAACTGCTCAATCGTGTTCCAGACTTCCTCTTCCGGTTCGCCGCCGCGCATGGTCAGGGAGACCATGGCGAGGCCCATGCCGATCACCAGGATGACCGCCATCAGCTCCAGCAGCGAAAAACCACTTTGAGCTTTTATCTTCATACATATTGCTTAGGGCGTGAGGTCCTGAGCGTCATCCCAGTAACCGACATCCGCATCTTCACCTTCACCGCCGCGCACCCCATCCGCGCCGAGGGAGTAGATATCAAACGGCCGGCCGGCATCACCGGGGCTGACGTAGATGTAGTCGTTCTCCCAGGGATCCTTGGGGATTTTGTCCATGTATTGGCGCCAGCGCTTGGGCTCCGGGTCGCCACTGGGTTTCATCACCAGCGCCATCAACCCCTGCTCAGTGGTTGGATAGCGGTAATTGTCGAGACGGTAGGAATCCAAGGCCGTTTTCAAATTGCCAAAGTGCGCCTTGACCGTTTGTGCCTTGGCCTGACTGATGTTATCGAATACACGCGGCCCCACCACACTGAGCAACAGCCCCATGATCACGATCACGACCATGATTTCGATCAAGCTGAAACCACGCTGACCACCTTGTTTCATAAATCCCCCTGGATTATTAAAAATGCCGGATTTCGATTAACGACCTACCATTTGGTTCATCTGGAAGATCGGCAGCATAATCGCCATCACAATAAAAAAGACAATGCCGGCCATGAACAGAATCATGGCGGGCTCCATCAACCCCATCATAGTCCCCAATGTGAAAGACAATTCCCGCTCCTGGTTGCGCGCGGCGTGGAGCAGCTGGTCCGCCAACTGACCATTGGCTTCACCACTGGCCACCATCTGCACAATCAGCGGTGGGAATTCATCGACCTGATCCATGGCGCGATTGAGGCTACTGCCCTCCTGCACCGATATGGTTATTGCTTTTGCCGCTTCCTGCATCACTCGGTTAGACAAGACTTGGCTGGCGATGCGCAATGCTTCCAGCAAAGGCACGCCACTTTTGACCAGCAGGCCCAGAGTATTGGCATAACGCGCTGCCTCTGAAACCCGGATAAAGCCACCAAAGAGCGGCATTTTCAGCAACAGCTTGTGCCAGCGCAACTGGCGCTCCGGCGCTTTGAGAAGCTGTTTAAACAGAATGATCGCGCCGATGATGCCAATAAGCGCGAACAGGCCATAGTTGACGATGAAATCACTAGTACCGATCAGAATTTCAGTGATCAGTGGCAGCTTTTGTTTGGTCTGCGCGAACATGCCGGTCAGTTTCGGCACCACGAACGCCATCAGCGCCATGACCACGCCCGTACTCACGCACAGCAGGACTATCGGATACATCATCGCCGTCTGGATCTTCTGGCGGGTTTCCTGGCTGGTTTCGGTGTACTCGGCGAGCTGTTCCAGCACCGGTCCGAGAAAGCCGGCGGACTCACCCGCTTTCACCATGGCGCGGTACAAGGTATTGAATGCACGCGGCGCTTCCGCCATGGCCTGGGCGAGGCTCAAGCCCTCCAACACCCGGGAGCGCACCTGCAACAACAAACTCTTGATGGCGGGTTTGCGGCTCTGCGTGGCCGCCGCCTGCAACACTTCGTCGAGAGGCAGGCCGGATTGCAGCAGAGACGCCAATTGGCGTGTAACCAGCGCTATTTCTTTATGGTTGAGTTTCGGTCCGCCACTGCCGAATAACCGGCGGCCACCAGAGGGTTCCGCAGCGCCCGCAGAGCGGCGTTTTTGCGAAGTGCTGCGCACGTCCAGAGGCTTGAGCTGGCGCTGCCGCAGCAAGCTGCGGACGTGGCGCTCAGAGTCGCCTTCGAGAACCCCTTTAACGGTTTTGCCATTGGCATCCAGTGCCTGATACGAATAAGCCCCCATATCAACCGACGACCGTTACCCGGAGCAGTTCTTCCACACTGGTGATACCCGCCAACACCTTGCGCCGCCCGTCTTCATCAATGGAGTCGCAGAACTGCCGCGCATGCGCCAGCATGGCCTGCTCGCCCACGCCTTCGTGAATCAGCTGGCGCAACACATCGTCCACGGGAATCAGTTCATAGATACCGGTACGGCCGCGATAGCCGGTGTGGTGGCATTTTTCGCAGCCGACGGCGTGATAGATGCGGCTGCCTTTGGGAATATTGATGCGCTCGCACTCCGAGTCGCTGGCGTCGTGCGGCCTTTTGCAGTCCTGGCAGAGTTTACGCACCAAACGCTGCGCCATCAGGGCTTCAAGGCTGGATGACAACAGGAACGGCTCGATACCCAAATCCTGCAGACGCATTACCGCACCAATGGCGGTGTTGGTGTGCAGGGTCGATAACAGCAAGTGACCGGTCAAACTCGCCTGCACGGCGATGGCCGCTGTTTCGCGGTCGCGGATCTCACCGATCATGACGATATCCGGGTCCTGACGCAGAATCGCGCGCAGACCACGGGCGAAAGTCATATCGACCTTGGTGTTGACCTGGGTCTGACCTATACCGGGCAATACATATTCGATTGGATCTTCTACTGTGAGGATATTGCGCGAGCGGGTGTTCAGATGGCTCAAGCCGGAGTAAAGCGTAGTGGTTTTACCGGAACCGGTAGGTCCCGTTACCAGAATAATTCCGTGGGGTTTGGCGAGCGCTGCTTTGAAATCGCGCAGCACTCGTTCCGGCATGTTCAGCTGTTCCAGCGAGATAGCGCCAGCGGCCTGGTCGAGAATACGCAGTACTACCCGTTCGCCGTGCGCCGAAGGCATAGTTGAAACCCGCAAGTCCACTGCGTGGCCGGCGAGCTTCACCGTGATACGACCGTCCTGGGGAATCCGCTTCTCGGCGATATCCAAACGCGCCATAACTTTCAAACGCGATACCAACACTGGCGCCAAGGCGGGTTTCGGCGAAAGGACTTCTTTCAAAACACCGTCGATACGGAAACGCACCGAAACGCGATCTTCGTAGGGTTCGACGTGAATATCCGAGGCCTTTTCCTGCACCGCCTGGGACAGAATAGCGTTGATCAAACGAATAACCGGCGCATCGCCTTCGCCGCTCAGCAATTCGCCGTCGTCGATGTCCTCGGCCAGCGCGGAAAGATCGAAATCCGCGTCCATATCTTCCACGGCCTGCTGAGCTTCGGTATCGCTGCTTTGATAGAACTTGGTCAGGCGGGCTTTGAAGTCACTCTCGGACAGCTCCTCCATTTCCATTGGAGCGCTCATATAGCGGCGCAATTCGCGCAGGGTCTTAAGCTTGAGACCGGGCAGGTGCAAGAGGCGACCGTTTTCGATCATCACGCCATTGCTGGAGGCGTAGGAATAAGGTAAACGCGCACGAACCGGCGGTGGTGCCGCCTGCTCGTTAACATCCGCAATTTCAAGATCGCCCATACTTTCCATATTGCTATTGCTCGATTAATGGTGCCGGTAAAACAACGGATTTCTCCGCTTCGACATCATCTACTGACTCCTTGGCAGAAGGAGTAACGATCACATCCTGACCAGCTCCTGCAGGCTGCATCGTCAGATTGTATTTGCTCATCTCCGGCAAAAGGGGAGTGTTTTTATCCTGGAGCCGTAAGAAACCATTGTTGCGCTGCTTTATCTGCTGGCTGCGCAAATATTGATATTTTTCTGCCGTAGCACCAGCCAAAGCTTCCGAGTTACGGATAACGGATACCTTCAGGAAAACCATCAGGTTGGTGCGTTCTTTTCTGTTTGTGTTGGAACGGAACAGACGCCCAATCACCGGCAAGCGGCCCAATACAGGAACCCGCATTTCATACTGGTTGAGCTTGTCCTCAATCAATCCCCCAAGGACAACAATTTCTCCATCGGACGCCAACACTTTGGTTTCGATTTTCCGCTGATTCGTCGTAAAACCTTGGTCAGCAGGTACTGATGTATCAATATCGGATACCTCCTGCGCCACGGTAAGGAGAATGGTGTCGCCTTCGTTCACCTGCGGCGTGACCGTCAGTTTGATACCTACGTCTTGGCGCTGAATGGTTTGAAATGGACTGCTCAGTCCGTTTGTCACTGCAGACGAGCCGGTCAGAATGGGAATATTCTTACCAACGACAAAGCTGGCCTCGTGATTATCCATAGTCAATAAAGATGGGGTGGACAAAATATTGTTCTGACCGTCGTCTTCTAGTGCCTGAATCAATGCAACGAAATCATTGTCATTGTTCTGGCCGATAACACCGAACATTTGCCCGGTGACGCCTGCCAATGCGCTCGCCAGCGCTCCTGTTGCTTCTGTGTTGTTAGGATCTTGCATTCCCAATGCAGCACCACCCACAGTGCCTATTGGACTGCTATTGTTAGAGCTGCCAAAAACGCCCTTGCCACGATCAAAAAACAGCCAGTGCACCCCGAGATTTTTGGCGCTGGATTCACCGACCTCTGCAATAACCGCTTCCACCAGCACCTGCGCACGGCGAATATCCAATCGCGCCACTACATCCAAGAGCGAATCCAAATCATCACCGGACGCCGTAATCAGCAGCGCGTTGGTATCCTCGTCCGCTTCTACGGTTGCAGCGACCACGTTTTCCTGCTTTCCACCGGGACCGAGTTTGGCAAGGTTGGCCATTACCTTGGTAAGAGTTTCCGCGACGGTTTTGGCTTCAGCGTAATCCAGATAAACAACTCGCACATTGCCGGTCTGGGCACGCGGTTTATCCAAGCGGGCGATCAGCGATTTCATGCGCTGACGTTGCAGATCTTCACCAGTGATCAACACGGCATTATTGCGCTTGTCGGAGGTGAGGTTGAGCGAGTTGTTGGGCAGATTGTTGTTGTTCGGATCGGCCTTCTCCAGGCCCTGCAGCACCTGCACCAGATCCGCGGCGTTGGCGTATTTGAGTTCGACGATCTCGGTGATGGGAGTCGCGGATTTGTCCAAGCGCTCGATCAATTCGCGAATGCGCGCGATATTTTCCGCAGAGTCGGTAATGATGATGGCGTTGGAAGGATCGTACGCCGACAAATGCGAGTGCTGCGGCACCAGCGGGCGGATGGACGGCAGAATTTTCGCCGCCGCGATGTTCTGCAGCTGGATGACCTGGGTGAGATAACCTTTTTCGGCGCTGTTACCGCTCACGACGGGAACCGGTGATGAACGCGCATCTTTGAGGGGGATAATGCGCAACACACCATCTACTTCCACCATGGAGAAGTCGTGCATTTCCAGCACGGTGCGGAACATCTGCAGCAGCTCGGCCTCGTTCATCGGCTTGGAGGAGATCACCTTAATGCGGCCTTTGACGCGGGGATCGATGATCACGGTACGACCGGTGACATCCGCAACGAATTTGATCAACTCCTGAATATCAGAGTCCTTGAAGTTGACCATCCATGTCTGTTGCGCCCAGCTGTTGACCGCTAGTGTCAACGCCAGCGCGCCGGCTGCACCCAAGCTTGTTATTCTTCGCAACACTGTTACCCCTCGGAACTCATGGTAATTTGGATTGAATGCGTCGAGCCGTCGCGCATCACCTGGAGGTTTGCTTCGGTAGCGTTTTTCAGCGCCTGATAGACCTCGCGCACTTTTTGCGGCTCATTCACCTCGATACCGTTGACCGACACCACTATATCGTCCTGGCGCAAGCCGACCTGATCGAACAGTTCACGTTTGCGCCCCGGTCTGACTTTATAACCAATCATGCGGCCATTTTCGGTGGCCACCATAAAACGCACCACATCGCCAATATTCTGCGCCTGTTCAATCTGACCGCGGCTGACGCTCGCCTGGACATCAGGTGCAGGACCGGTGTTCACCGGTGGGGGTGTATAAGTCTGTTGCGGCGGCGCCGAGCTGGCGACTTTTAGGCCATCTTCCCCATACAGCCAAAGTTCTTCCAACTTGCCGTTGTTGTTCAAAATCACTTTTAGCGAATGAATTTCCGCGATTTTTACGCCGCGGGCATCGTCGATTTCATCGCCGATTTTGTAGAGCTTCTGATTATCCGCGCGGCCGATGATCGCCCAGGAGAGACTTGGTTCATTGGCAGCGATAATGCCCTGCAGTTCGAGATTCAATTGCGTCACTTCCAGGCGCTGCTGCTCCACCACTGGCGTTTCTGTCACCACCGGCTGGGCATTCAAATCACCGAACAGGTTCAGTTGTTGGATCGCGCCCACATCCACATTGCGGCCGGGGCCGCTGTCGGCGCGCGCGATACTGACGGGGGTAACGGGAGCCGTCGGCAGCGACGGTGCCGGAATGAGGTACCAAACGAGAACCGCGAGATTGTGGCAAATCCAGAACAGCACCAATGCCAACACGCCCAGCCGCCAGAATTTCAGCGGCACCCTCTTAAGCGTTGCACTCCCGCGCGCCAGGGCTGCTTCTGCGCCGGCGATATAGGAATGATTGGCGACATTTTTCAGGGCCACCAGGTTTCTCCATCTTGGGGCGGTTGAACGGGAGTTGCTGAAACCTGCGCCAGATCAGGGCGGCAGGGTGCGCAAGTATGCGGCCAAATTATTATGAATTCATCACAATATCTCTTACTTTGCGAGAAGCTGTAAACACTTTGCATCAAATATAGCCTTTAAATTCCGTATTTTGGGGGTTGTTCCTCATCCTAAGTCTCACCTTGTTTCACCCCATAACTGTTTGTATCCTAGCGCGCTCAGTTGGGAGGTACCTGCATGCAAGAGGTCTACATCATCCGCAATCAGGATCATCTTTACCTGGACAAACACGGGGAGTGGGTGGATGGTTGCGACAGTCACAGCCTGTTCCGCACCGCTCATAAAGATGAAGCACTCAACATGAAGGTGGAGCTGTCGGTGCGTCATCCTCAGTTACGCCTAACCCTGGTCTCCGGCGCTCTCGACGAGAAAGGCCATCTCGCGTTGCACAGCGGTGAAGCTCCCGCTATTGACCCAGGCCACAGTGGTTTGTTCAGGCCCGCTGAGGCGCATGAGCCGGAATCCGGCACAGATCACACATCCGCCACGAGCGACGCCATGCAACAAACGGCGGACTCGGACGTCTGAGCCAACCACACCTTCAACCGATTTCCCCGGCCTAAGATTTCTTAAGACTAGCCGCAAATTCCCGGGGCCGTTCCCCCGATATAGAGGATTCCTGAGTGCGTAAATACGTGGAGCTTGGCCGGGAGCAGATACCGGCCGGTCTGTTCGATCGGGAGAATGCCCCCCTGCTGAGCGGCATTTTGCGTGGTGTGGAAAAAGAATGTCTGCGGGTCACACCGACGGGTTGTATGGCGCTGACCGACCATCCCAGCGGCCTCGGCTCCGCCCTCACCCACCCACAGATCACCACCGACTTCAGCGAATCCCTAGTCGAATTCATCACGCCGCCCTCGCACCGGGTGACCACTTTGCTAGACCAACTCACCGCGCTGCACCGGTTTACTTATCAGCACATTGACGACGAACTTCTGTGGGGACACAGCATGCCCTGTATGGTCGGCAGTGGCGACGACATTCCGGTGGCCCGCTATGGCTCCACCAATCGCGGCCTGATGAAAACCGTCTACCGCATCGGCCTGGGCCATCGTTATGGCAGGGTGATGCAAACCGTTGCCGGGGTGCATTACAACTTTTCCCTGCCCAGCTCCTTCTGGGCTTTTATGCATCAGCACGAGGGCTCGGTGGAGGAGCTGGATCAGTACACCACGCGCCGCTACTTCGATCTGATCCGCAATTTCCGCCGTCACTACTGGCTGCTGATCTATCTCTTTGGCGCCTCGCCGGCGTTGTGCCGCAGCTTCGTCAAAGGGCGCAGCCACAATCTGCAAACTTTCGGCGCCGATGAACACACATTGCATTTGCCCTACGCCACATCACTGCGCATGGGCGATCTCGGCTACCAGAGCAAGGCGCAGGAAAAACTCTACGTCTGTTACAACTCTCTGGAGAGTTATGTCAGAACGCTGGGCCGGGCCATATCCACGCCCTATGAGCCATACGAGCACATAGGCGTACAGGACGAGCAGGGTAACTTCAAGCAGTTGAACACCAGTCTGCTGCAAATCGAGAACGAGTTTTACAGTGCCATTCGCCCCAAACGCACGGCGCAAAAAGGCGAAACTGCGCTTACCGCGCTCTGCCGTCGCGGGGTTGAATATGTCGAAGTGCGCTGCCTTGATATAGATCCTTTCTCGCCCACTGGCGTCAGCGCGGCGCAGGTTCGCTTTCTCGATATCTTCCTTATTTATTGCGCGCTACAGGACAGCCCGCCATGCGACTCGGCGGAGTTCCAGCACATCCTCGCCAACCAGAAAGCCGTGGTAACCGAGGGCAGGCGACCCGGCGTACTACTGCGCACGCGAACCGGTGAAGGATTACCTTTACAAACCTGGGGCGGCGAGCTGCTCGAAGCACTCCAACCCATCGCCGAACTGCTCGACCAAGTTCACGGCGGCTCCGACTACAGCGACGCCTGGCGCGAACAATCCACACGCATGGCAGATCCCGAGCAGACGCCATCTGCACGAGTGTTACAGGAGTTGCGCGCGGAAGGTTTGACGTTTCACCAGTGGGCCATGCGGCAGACGCGCGCGCATCGCGAATATTTTCTGGCGCAGCCGCTATCGCCGCGTCAGGAAAAACGCTACGCCGATATGGCCGAGGAATCTTTGGCGCAGCAAGCGGAGGAAGAGACCCGCCCACAAGGTTCATTCGCTAATTACCTGCGCGCCTATTACGAACAGTATCGGGAGTGCTGCGGCGGGCAGAGCCAAACGTCGGGTGACAATTGTTAGAGACTGACGTTTATTTCTGAATAAGAAAGGCGTTGAAGTAGAGATCGACCACGCCTTCGGCCTGATCCTCTTTCATGATGACTTCTCTAACTGTTTGCAGAGCTTCCTGGCGCAGCGCCTCTTTGCCTTCCTGCGACGAAATACTTTCGTCGCTCTGGGCGGAAAACAGCATCATCAGATTATTGCGTATATAAGGCATGTGATGGCGCACCGAATTGGCGGCGGCGCTGTCCTGCAGGCGGAGGGAAATGTCCGCCTTGATGTACTTGAGACGCCCGGCGCCGCCGTAATTCACAATAAATGCCGGCTTCAGCGGAATATAAATAGCACCAGCATTGACCATGGCATCCCCCTCTTTGGGGGAGTCCGCTCCCCCTGAGGCATACGCCAAGGGCGTTGACGCCAGCAAAACACCTATAAGCGCGAGCGCCGATTTGAATAACATGTCACAACCTCACCAAATTCAACTCAAAAAGGATAGTTGAAGTGGCCGCTGCCCGCCTGCCCGAAGGATTTGTGCACGCACTCTCAGACTTGAGTTGAGGAGAAACTTTCACTAACGTACGGCGTCCATAACGAACCACTGCATACGGACGACCTTATGTCTCTGCCATCTCCCCGCCTGACTTTTTTATTGATTTTTCTCGGTTGTACCGGCCTTATGGCGACCGGGTTTTATATGCAGTATGTGATGCACCTCTATCCCTGCCCTCTGTGCATCACCCAAAGAATTTTTATTGTTGCGGTGGGTATCACGGGTTTATTGGGATTTTTGTTCAACCCCCGCGCCACCGGGCGCAAAGTATTTGGCATCTTCGGAATATTGTTCGCGGTGCTCGGCGGCTGTTTTTCCATTCGCCAGCTTTGGCTGCAAAGTCTGCCGGAAGATCAGGTACCTGCGTGCGGACCCGACATCGCCTACCTTCTGGAAAATTTTCCGCTGCTGGACGCACTGTCTGTGCTGTTGCGCGGCGACGGCAACTGCGCGGAAGTGGTCTGGACTTTTCTCGGCATCAGCATCCCCGGTTGGACGCTAGTCGCTTTTATCGGCCTTGTTGGTTTTAACCTCTGGCAGGTATTGCGCCGCCATTGAACGGTTCGGAGCCGATCAATAAACCGATTGATCGGCTCCTCCGCGCGTAAACGTCTCCTATTCGGTCCTTGCATCACACAATAAAATCCCCTTTCATTTTGTTATAACAGCTCCCCATCACAGGCCGCAGGTTAAGAACGGTTTAGGGCTTGCCCTGAATCTGCAGATCCCCTATCTTCTCCTCGAGTCGACAATAATTTTTCCAGAAACGGCTCTTCAACCGAGGAATATTGAATGCTAGATAATTGTCAATCGGCGCGGGAGCGTTGGGGCGGCGTCAGCGACATCATCGATCGCTGGCTGCAGGAACGCCAGGACCTGCTAGTGCTTTTCTGCAAACTCTCGGCGCAAAAAGACGGTAATTTTTCCAGCGAATCGGAAACCCTATTGCGGAATTTTTGCCAGATCCTTGTCGATTATGTGTCTGCCGGACACTTCGAAATCTACGAACAGTTGGTCAATGAAGGCCGTGAATTTGACGATCAGGAAGGCTTGTCAAAAGCCAAAGTCCACTACAAAACCATTGACTCCACTACTGAGCTAATTCTGGATTTCAACGACAAATACCAAGAGACCGACGACCTCGGCAGCCTGTTGGCAGACCTCTCCCGCCTCGGTGAGACACTCGAAACCCGCTTCGAGGCGGAAGACCAGATGATCGAAGTCCTGCATCACTCTCACAAAGATCAGGTCGTCTGAATTGCTGGCGATGAAACATAAAAAAAGCAGCTGAAGCTGCTTTTTTATGTCCGTTCCTCCGATCATATTTACTGTGCCTGCTAAGCTTGCTGATAAACCTTTCCATTGGCGATGACAGACTGCCAAAGCAAAATTTAAAGGCCGCTGGCTCATGCACCGTCTCAATAAAACATTTTTCCATTCGCTCATTGCGCGCACGCGCATAACCGCCTCGCTATTTCTGTTTATCTCTTTCACGACGGCTTGCAGTAATGCCGCCCTCGACCCAGCAAGCCATATTACTGTCGCCAAAGGTGGCGTTTACGCGGGAGCCATAGATGAACAAGGCAAATTTGCAGTGGTGGGCTCGATTCACCATGGAGTCAGCTATTGGCGCCTCAGTGATGGCGAACGCCTCTACGACTGGCGACACGTCCAAGGTTCAGACGCTACCCTCGCCGCCGCTGATTTTTCTCCCGAGGGCGCGTGGGCGCTGACGGCAGATAAAAATACCCTGGCGTTATGGAATACCAGCACCGGTGAAGGTCTGCGTTATTGGCAGGCACCGGGTGAAATTCTCTCGGTGCAATTAGGCAAAGACGGCGATCACGCTCTGCTGGGATTGAGCGATCACACAGCCGTCCTGTTCGACGTAAAACACGGCGGCATACTCCGCACCCTGCGCCACAACAGCCCGGTGCGCAGCGTCGCCCTCGACGCCTCCGGCGACCTGGCCGCCACAGGTTCGGAAGACCGCACCGCCGCCAGTTGGGATCTACAAAATGACAAACGCCTCACGACAATTCGCCATAACGAAGAAGTACAGCTGGTGGTCATGTCCGCCGATGGCGAACTGATTTTATCGGTCAGCAAATACGACAAGGCTGTTGTGTGGCAGAGTCGGGACGGGATTGTCGTGACGGAAATGCCATTGCGCGCAGGGCGACTTAAACGCGGTCTGCGCTTCACCAGCGCGCGTTTTAGCGCCGACAAACAATTTTTATTGACCGGGCAAACCGATCAGACCATTACGCTTTGGCGGATGGATGATCTGGACAATTCCATCTCGTGGAAAGTGGGCGAGCGACGGCTATGGAAACCCTACGCAGCAACCATTCTGGATGTGGCGTTTAGCGAAAAATCCGGAGAATTTTTTGCGCTCGCCTCGAATGGATTGATCTATCGACTGCAGCTACCGAGCGTGGAGCAGAAATAAAAAACGGGGCCTAAGCCCCGTTTTGTCTGACGATAAAAGGATTAATGGCCTTCTATTTCAGGATTGATTTCCAGCAATTCCACTTCGAAAATCAGCGCCGCGTTAGGGCCAATTTTTCCAGATGTACCGCCTTCACCGTAGGCGAGTTCTGGCGGGATATACAACTTAAATTTGTCTCCTACCTTCATCAATTGCAGCGCTTCCACCCAACCATTGATGACGCCTTTTACCGGGAAGCTAACGGGCTGACCGCGCTCGATGGAGCTGTCGAAAACGGAACCGTCGACAAGAGTGCCGTGGTAGTGAACTTTGACAACGTCGTCTTCACTGGGAGATGCCGCGCCTTCGGGTGCCGCTTGCAACACTTCGTATTGCAGACCGCTTTCAGTCACAGTCACACCTTCTTTTTTCGCGTTCTCGGCGAGGAACTCCTGCGCTTCTTTCAAGTTCGCATCGGCGGCAACTTTGCGCTCGCCTTCGCGCTTATTCTGCTGCTCTTCCTGGAAAGCCATCATGATTTGCTGCTGGTCAGACTGAGCAATACGCGGCTCTTTGCCGTCGAGTACGTCCTGAATCGCAGCGGACATAACATCTTTCTCAAAGTTGAGACCGTTTGCCTGCGCCTGTTTGGCCATGTTGTAGCCGACGATATAAGTGACTTTCTGTTCAGTGCTGTCGAGCTTCACCTGGGCGGGAGATGCGGATGTCTGGGACTCTTTATTACAACCCGCAGTCACCAACAATGCGGCAACCGTGGCGCCCAGGACACTTGCTTTTGTTAAATGTAACTTCTTCATAGGGATTTCCAATGAGCATGTCTATATGAGTGGGTTCTCAGCTCTGACGGACACGGCATACACCCAGGGGCGCCGAGAAAGCTGCAGGTGCGCCATGGTAACGCAAATCCTCGCGAGATCGCAGACCGGGCGCACATTTTTTTTGCAACAGCAGCGCGTTTAGCCTGGGAAGAAACGCGACAACCCGCGCTTCGACAGACCGATTAGAGGGTAATTCATAGCGCAGCTAGCAGCAGAGAGATGATGATACGGTGCGTTTGTAATGCCAAAAGACATCGCTCAATGCATACGGGAAAACGCGAATTACGGTTTTTGTTGCTGATATTCGCGCTGCCAATAATGCCTGCTCCGAAAATATTGCGATCAATACACCTGTTTAGGGATAGGCATTCGACCTCTAATACGTCAACGCTGCACAGAAAAACTTTTTACGAATTTTTTTATGCTGAGCTTGCAAATCGAGCAAAAACCGTACATTTTTTATTTGAACCACGCTATTATTTTGTGCGTCGACCCAAATCCCTCTCGTTAAACATCACACAGGTATCCCCTATGGCTGCGCAGAAAAAAAAGAAGGTAGATCCCGTTCTTGATCTCGAAAAACAGATAGCAAAGTTACAGGAACAGTTGGCGAAAGCCCGAGCGAAAAAAGTCAGCACAGCGGAAAAAGCGCTGAAAGCTGCGCAGAGCGGTGTAGCCAAAAATAAAACCGCTCTCGCCAAAGCCAAGGACAAGCTGGCGGCAGCCACTGCTGCCAACAAGAGGAAAAAGTCTGCCGCGACTCAAGGCCGCGTTAAAACCGCACAAGCCGACTTGGCAAAACTGAAAGCCGCATCAGCAGCTCTGAAAGATTCAGTGGAAGCTGCCAAAGCTGAACTGGCCGCAGCCAAAGGCGGCGTCAAAGCCGAAGCAGCTGCCGCTAAACCGGCAAAAACCACCGCGAAAAAAGCCGGCGCGAAAAAGCGCGGTCGCAAACCAAAGGCCGCCGCCGCAGCGACCGTAAGCACCAAGAAGGAAAAGCCAGCCAAGAAAGAAAAGCCGGCCAAAAAAGAAAAACCCGCAAAGGCGGAAAAAAAGAAACCCGGTCGCAAACCCGCCAAGGCCAAAGCCGCTAAAGTTGCCGCTCCCGCCGCTGACACCAGCGCTCCCAAAAAGCGTGGTCGTCCGAAAAAAGGCGCCGCCCCAGTCGAAGCCGCTCAGCCGGAAGTAAAACAGGAACCCAAAAAAGTTAAAGAAAAGAAAGAGAAGAAGGCGAAACCAGCCGCGGAGAAAAAGCCGAAGAGCAAACCTACATCGGTCGTAGCACCGGAGGAACCACCGGTAACCTCAGCTGAGGAGGCGCCAGTTGAAACGCCTCCGCCGGCACCCGTAGCTCAAGTTTCCGAAGAAGCCCCTACCGAAGCTCCAGCAACTCCTAGTAGCTTGTTTGATAGCGAAGTGTAATTCGGTGAATGCCCGCCACCTGTCCCAGGTGGCGGTTTCTTTTTGCCTCCATTCATTCCACCAGCCGCCTCAGGGTGGTGATGTCCTTCAGGTCTAGAACCGCACTTGGTAGCCGACAAAGAGATAGGAATAATCCACGCTGTTTTTGGTATCCACGTCGCGTATAGTTTCATTCCCCGCTTCCAAACGTAGTTCCGTATTGCGCCAGGGGCGATAGCTCAACGCCAAACTGCCACGCACATTGGTTTGCGCGGAGTCGTCGGATTTTCTCTCGTCGTATTTGAAATGGATTTTCGGTGTCAGATAAACGCGATTGTCGAACAGACGGAAGCGCTCGCTGATATGAATCATACTCGAGGTTGCCTGCGTGGTATCGGCCGTGCGCACACCGAGAGTGGCGGAGTCACCGATACCAAAGAAGTCATCCACGATCGCCTGCACCCCGGCAGAAGAATAGCGGTATTCCGCGTCTTTGGATTCGACTTCAGATTTCCAGTCTTCAGCACTGGTTATGCTGAAAATCGGCATTTCCGAACTTACCGATTGGTATAGATCGACCATGATTTGCAGCGACGAGTCGATCTGCCACTGGTAATTCAATGAGCCATACTCAAAAAGCGAGGTGCGCTGCAAAGCGTAATAAAGCAGGTAATCGCGATTGAACTGGTTGCGCAGGTGCTGCTCGAGGTTCAGATAAGGTTGACCGACAAGAATGTTGGTGGCCGTCAAAAACGGCGAGCGCTGTCGACCGTAATGCGCTGAGATGCGATTACTCGCGTTAAATTGATAAGAGCCCTGCCAGCGCAATACGTTGAGTTCAGCAAATTCGTAGTCGTAATCGAGATTCAAATAGCTGGAAATCTTCTGCGAAACATACTGCGCGCGGCCGCCGTAGGCGGCGCGATCGGTTTCTCCGTATACCGTCTGCTGGGTGACATAACCCGCGAAGCTCCAATTCGCATTCAAATCAAAACTTGTCTGCACGCTGTAGAATTCGCGATCCATATAATCGTAGAAATCGGAAAACTGCACCGGCACCCCGGCATTGAATCCGACCTTCCAGCGCTGCGTCAGCGGATATTTCACACTCAGCCCGTCAAAATAGCTGTACATCCCGCTGTCGTAATCTCTCTGCCTGCCACCCACCAGATTAAGTCCGGTATCCACATGGGTGTAGTTGAGATAAAACCGCTTGATCGCCGTTTTGTCGTCATCCATATGATCGAGCAAATCTGCCTGGTCATAGCCGTTAAGGCGAACTTCGATATGGTGCTCGGGGCGGCGATAACCGGCAGTGAAATCGAAGTTGGTGGCGAGCACGGCGAAGACATCTTCATCCGGAATGTATTTGCCGCCGCGCTCCATATAGTTGTACGACTGGCCGAGCATACCGCGCCAGTAAAAGCGGGGATTGTTTTCCGCGTATTTGGATTTGCGCAGCGCATCCTGGCCGTCATCCGCCGCCGTCTCCAACGCGCGCAAACGCTGATTTACCCGGTTGACCCAGCTGCCTTCAGGCCGGTTTGCCAGGAGCGTGCGATAGGATTGCAGCGCCAATTCCGTCTGCCCGAGGCGCTCGTAGGTCAAACCCATCAACTCCTGCGCCCACGCCGAAATTTCTGCATCCGACGCCAGCGACAGCACAGCGTAATAATTCAGCGCCTGCTGATATTGCTGATTCATGAAAAGAGTTTTTGCCTCCGCCAGAATCGTCTGCACGCCGGCGTGGCGATCCTCAGTGGCGGGGCTCAACCAATAAAAAGATTTTTGTTCGGTTCCGGAAAAAAGCTGGCGATGTTGCTCGGGGGTCACACCGACCACGCGCAAACCCGCAAAGGCGGAAGCGTTATCGATAACGAATTTTTCCGCCTCAGCACGGTTGCGGAAGAACCCCAGGGTAACCAACGGCAACGGCTTGTTTTGCAGTTGTTGCGGCGAGGTATAAAAAGCGAGATACGCATAGCGCCCAAGGCGGCTGCGCACTGCGTTGACGCCGCCGGCGCTCACCGGCCACTCCACCGCAAAACCGGCATTACTGTGATCACCGTAAAGTGTCATTACCGATGTTTTTTCCGGCGCGGCGACATTTTCGCCGTCAGCGGCAACAGCCAAAAACGTCAGGCACATCAAGCTGACCGCGGCGATCAGAGTGCGCATAAATTGCAGGTGTTTATTGTTCATTAACAAATCCACAAGGCACTAAAACGCAATCAAGTCTGGGTCTATTGTCCAAGTCGGACTCCAGGCATCGGTGGTATGGCAGCGGTCACACAGCATGGCTCGCACCGGAATATGGGTGGCGGGCTGACCGGGAGCAACCTGGTTGTTGTGGCAGCTGAAACACTCGCCAATCACTTTGTCATGGTCCACATTCGCCGCAGGAACAGGAGCAAAGGACGTCGTATTTCTATGGCAAGCGTCGCACTCTGGCTGCACCAGAATATGGTTTTGCGGGCGCCCAATCGCCGATACCCCGTCGTGGCAACTTGCGCACGTGCCCAACACAACTCCGTGATCAACCCTATCTGGAGGCATGAAACGCGTAGTGTTATGGCAGGCACCGCACTCTGGCTGCACCGAGATATGGTCTTGGTCTTGGCCAACCGCCAATTGCCCATTGTGGCAACTTACGCATGTGCCTTGCACTTCCGCGTGATTCATATTCACCGGCAGGAAAGCAATATTGCTATGGCAGGCGCCGCACTGCTCACTGGCGGGAATATGGTTCACCGGCTTGCCTGTAGCGCTGATGCCGTTATGACAGGAGACACAGTTGTCGCCCACCTTGTCGTGACTGAAACGCGTAGGCTGCCAGCTGAGATCGGAGTGGCAATCCGCGCATTGATCATGCACCGGAATATGGGTGACCGGCTTGCCGGGTACGGTGATGTTGTTGTGGCAATTTTCGCAGCGCCCGAAGACCTCGTGGTGGTCGACGATCGGCACCGCTTGCCAGGCAACGGTGCTGTGGCAGGCGTCGCAACGCTCACTGGTAAAGATGTGATTAACCGGTTTGGGAGTGGCGTTAAAGCGGCCGTTGATGCTGTGGCAGGCCACACATTCTGTCGGCGTTCCGGCGAACTGGCCGTTGACGTGACAGCTTTCACACGGCACAAAATTGTGGCCGCCGGTGAGTTCAAAGCCGGTTCTGGCGTGATCGAAAGGCTTGTCCTGGGGCAGCGCCGCTCCGGCATAACCCAGAAGCATCGCCAGACCAAGAACCCGCAAACACCACTGCACTGCTCTCATCATGGGTCTAGTCCTGCAATATCAACTGGAAAAACTTGTTCTGGCTATGGCAGCGGCCGCAGTTTTTGCCGAAGCCACCGTTGTGAATATCCTGGCGCTCATGACATGTACCACAGACGGCCGAGGTCTTGTGCGGATCGCTTCCCGGAGCATGACAGGCATCACAAGCGAGGCCCTGGTGTGACCCCAACAGGGGGTAGCCGGTAAATTCCTCGTGATCGAATTGCCACAGGTTCCAGCCATTCGGCGAATGGCAGGTGTGGCAATTGGTGCCCAGAGCGCCTTTGTGGTGATCATCCCGCTTATGGCAACTCACGCAGTTGGTGTTGGTGCCGGCGAACTGATTGCCGATATGGCAGCTCTGACAGGGCACCGTATTGTGCAGCCCCACCAGTGGGAAGCTGGTGAAGTGGTGGTCGAACTGATTGACCCTTTTCCAGCCGTCGGTGACATGGCAGGTGGCGCACATCTGCATATCCGGATTTTTATGAATATCGTCCGCAGCGTGACAGGAGGCGCAATCGCGCGGCAGATCATCCTGCAGGGCGCCGACATGGCAGTTGGTACAGGCCAGCGTCTGGTGATGGCCGGTGAGCGGGAAACCGGTCTCTTTGGCGTGATCAAACTTCGCCTGCTTCCAACCGACCGTGGTATGGCAGGTCTCACATTGCTTGCCGTTGCGACCCAAGTGGATGTCGCTGTTGGCGTGACAGCTGTGGCAGGAGGTGGGGATATTTTTCTCGACTACACCATTGGTGTGGCAGGCGCGGCACGGCAATTCCGCGTGATGGTGGCGCAGCGGAAAATCGGTGGTGTTGTGGTTGAAAACGCGCTTGTCCCAGCCGTCTACCGAGTGGCAGGTGTCACACTGTTTGCCGTTTTTGCCGGCGTGGACATCGGCGGCTTTGTGGCAGCTGACACAGGTGGTTTCTTCAAATTGATAGCGCTGGCCGGCGTGACAACCGCTGCACGCCACCTGAGTGTGTTTACCGCGCAGATTGAAGCCGGTGGTGGAGTGGTCGAATTCCTGGCGTTTTTGCCAACCCTGCGGTGAGTGACAGGTTTCGCACTGGGTACCGAGGGCGCCTTTGTGGAAGTCATCTTTCTGGTGACAGCTGGCGCATTGCGGTTCCGCATCGCGGAATTTTTTGCCTTGCTCGTGACAATTGGTGCACGCCAGGGTGGTGTGTCTACCTTCCAATGGAAAACGCGTCCATTCATGGCTGAACGCATCTATAGCTATGCCCACTATGTCCGCATCGCGGCCGAGGTGGTCGGTGTGACAAGTGTTACAAGGTTTGACGCTGGCCAGAGGTGACTGCCCGTGAAAGCCGGTTTTGCTGTTGCGGTCGTCGCGGATCTCGTCGTGACAATCAAGGCACAGATTGGGCATTGCCGTCTTGTCGAAAGACGAGTGGCAGTTTTCGCATTGGGCTTCGAATTTGGCGTGACCTGCGATCAGATCCCCCGGCATCAGCGCCCGCTGCTTGATGGACATTTCCTGAGCCCAGGCGCCGCCACTGAGGAAGAGACTTAGCAATAACAACCAGCGGGAAAATTTCATCAGCTTATCCGTCAATACATATGAACGATCACAAGGCAATCGCGGTAATGATCATCCGGCCGAAAATCGGCTGGTGCGCGTCATCTCGGCGCTGTCGGCGTGCATTAGCGAACGCGTTAACTCGGGGCGTCGCTGCCGGGCCGGGTTTAACTCCGTTCGAATGTAGTCAAACAGATGTTGGGCGGCAATCTCTATAATATGTTAATTTGCGTGCCACTACTTAAGTTCAAAGCCACCATAAGAGGGATGTAGCGGAAGGAGGTGCTGTTTACCAAGCGTTCTATCCGCGCCCGAGCCTGAACATAGTCGCTCCTCTATATAGGTATGTTGAGGATAGTCAAGCTGTTCGACTCGCGGAGCGCCACTCTTTAAATTTTTGGTGTTTATTATACTTTTTAGGCTCGCTGCTTATACTTTTCAGGCTGCCCCAATTCCCGACCATTCACCAAACGTTGAAAAAAAGGATTGGGATTATAGGCGACGCCGAATTTTCAAAGTGAGCGCTGTATCGCACTCACCGATCATTCCCGGACATTCTTTGTGGTGAATGGTACGCCGGGTCATTACACTTACGCAGCTGCGAATTCTCCCATAGCGTTTGAAACATGTGTAAGTCCCGCGTGAACCGGAGACCTATAAAACCGATCAAATATCGCTGCGCAAAGTGGAGATTGCCAAAAGGCGATGCGTGAGATGTGACGCTCCGACTATAACTCCCCGCGTCACCGTCGCCATCAGCACCGCAATTGGCTGCCAGTTCCGTGAGACACGCAAGGAACCGCAGGGGGATTTCTGGCACCATGAATCAAAAGGACTGAGAGTAGAAATTCGATCTTCTGCGCAGTGTTGGACGATACACAAGGGTTTGCAGACGACGGCAAAATGACTATGAGGTGAGTTGCGTGGGCCGTTGCCGACACGCTTTCACCACAGTGCAGGTACTTCGAGTGGAGGCACAATTTGGCACCGCGTAAGCTCTGGATCCATCTGGCAGGTTCCGTCCTTTTCACCTTCAGCGTCAGCGTTACCCCGCAGCTTTGGGCAGACGATCTCGCCGAGGCGCGCAAGGCGATTCGTTTACAGCAGTTTACTCAGGCCGCCGAGCTCTATCGCAGCAGCGCTGAAGCCGGCAACAGCGAGGCCCAATATCAACTCGGCAATCTGTATCTGCTCGGCCGCGGCGTGAAGAAAGATGAAAAACTGGCGCGGCGCTGGCTCGAACAAGCCGCGGAGCAGAATCATCCGGGCGCCCAGTTCACCCTATCGCAACAGCTGCAAAAAGACGCCCCGGAACGCGCTAACGAGTTACTGAGCGCCGCCGCCGCACAAGGATATGCACCGGCGCAGAGTCTGGTCGAACGCGGCCTACCCGAAGTCAAAGTCAATCAGGACGCGCCGCTGGAGGCGCAGTGGTTCGGCGCCGCTCGCGCCGGTCAGATCGATCTGCTCAACCGCCTGCTGCAACAGCACAACAACATCAATCTCACTGACAGCGCCGGCCGCACCGCGCTTTTCTATGCCGCCACCTCCGGCGAAATAAAGGCCGTGGATTGGTTACTTAGCAAAGGCGTGGACCTTCGCCACCGCGACAATTTCGGCCTGACGGCGGTGCAAACTGCGCTGGAGCGCCGCCGTCCAGAATTGGTGCGCAAACTTCTGCAGGCCGGCGCGGATAAGGATCAGATTCTCGCCAACGGCGACAATCTGCTGCACTACGCCATCCGTCTGCAGCAATACGATCTCGTCTCTCCACTGACCCAACTCGGCGTCAACATCAACCACAGCAACAAAGAAGGCTGGACACCGCTGGACCTGGCCGAGTATCAGGGTGCCAAGCAGATTGCTGCTTCCCTGGAAAAACTCGGTGCCAGACACGGCAACAACTGGCGCGCTGGGCGCAAAGATCAGGATGTCAAAGTGGTGGCACAGCAGCTGGATGACGGCACTTTGCCGCCGGTAGCCAAGGCGGTGGTCAACAACAACCGGCCGCTGCTGGAGCAATTGCTGCGCAGCGAGCCCAAGGCGGTTACCACCGTGCTGCAGGACGGTTCGACTCTGCTGATCCTCGCCATCAAACATCAAAAACCGGAGATGGTGGCGACGCTGCTCAAACACAAAGCGGACGTCAATCAGGTCGCCTACCGCGGCGTCACCGCCCTGCATGTGGCAGTGCAAACCGATCAGGAAAATATGGTGAAAACGCTGCTGGCGGCGGGCGCCAATGCCGGCATCGTCGATGACAGTGGGCGGGATGCGCTGATCACCGCCCTGGAGGAAGACCGTTACGACATTGCCGATCAACTGCTGGCAAACCTGATGGGCAACTCCAGCAATACCGCGGCGATCAAGGCACAGCTGACCGTGGCCCGCGCGCCGGTGGATCGTTACATCCTCCTGGCCACGCAACATCACGCCCAGGGCGTACTCGACAAACTCTTGCCGTTCGCCAGCTCTGCGGCGGCGGTGGATGAACAGCAGCGCAATGCACTCTGGTTTGCCGCTTCCGACGGCAATAGTGAACTGATTCCTCGCCTGCTGCAGAGCGGCGTACCCGCTCGCCACGCCGACAGCGTCGGTCGCACGCCCTTCCAAATGGCAGTGGACAAAGGTTGCCTGGAATGCGCTCGCCTGCTCCTGCCGCACAGCGATATCAATCATCAGGCTGCGAGCGGCAACACGGCCCTGATGATCGCCGCCTCCAACAAAGACCCGCTGCTAACCGCTTGGTTGTTGCAGAACAAGGCGCAGGTGGACCTGCGCAATCAGCGCGGTGACACAGCGCTGATGATCGCGGTATCCGCCAACTCGCCGGATGTGGTCCGCCATCTGTTAAATGCCAATGCCAGCGTCACACGGAAAAACCGCCTGGGCTTCTCCGCTCTCGATCTATCCAAGCAGGTGAGCCCGCAAATGCACGAGCTGGTGAAGAGCAAAGCGCTGTTGGGAGTCTTTTAGGTCTTACTGCAATTCCAGGCGGTGGCCCAGCTCGATCAGTTGCGCCAGATTGTGCAGCTCCGCCTTGCGCATCATGTTCTCTTTATGTTTTTCCACGGTGCGGCGGGAGATGTGCAGGCTTTCCGCAATTTCCTCCGCGCTGCGCCCCTGCATCAGGCAGCTGAGCACTTCCAGCTCTCTCCCGGTAAAACCGCAATCGACATCGTCGAGTTGGGCGCGGATTTCCGGTGACACCACTCTTCGCCCCGCGTCCACGTGTTTGAGCAGATCGAGAATCGTCTCGGCGCTGTCGCGTTTGTGCAGCACGCCGGACGCACTGCTGGAGACGACCTGGCGCAATACCGCGGCGGACCCGGTGCCGGTAAGAAACACCACCGGCACTTTTGGCCATTGCTGATGCAACTGCTCCAGCAGCTGCAGGGCGTTGTTTTCCGGCATGTGGTAATCCAGCAGAATCACATCCGGAATCTGGCCATCCCAACTCAACAGGGCATTTGCCGAGGAGAAAGTGCCGACCACGTTGTGCCCGCCTTTTTGCGAAAGCAGCAAAGCGAGGGATTGGCGAAAAATATCGTGATCGTCCACTATGGCTAAGTTCATCTTCAGCTCCATTTGCCGCACTGACATCAAGGACCGTATCTTCTTGAAAAGAGCGATCGTCATTCAAGTTGTATTGTTAATTATGTTGCTGCCTGTCTTTTCCGGAACGGCTCCGGCGCAGGCAGAAAATATCCGACCGCAGGTCGATTATTACGCAGACCCCAACGGCCAGCAGACCCTCGACTCCCTGCAGCAAAACCCGCAGTGGTTCGTGCCTTTGGCGCACAAACCTTGGCGTGCGCGGGTGCATACGCACTGGTATCGCATCCATCTGGAAAACCCCTCGGACCAGGCAATTGAGCGGGTGGTCTCCACCGGGGTCGCCAACCCGCCGCTGCTGCACGCCTATTGGGTGCGCGAGCCGGATTCGGTGACCATGATCAGTCCCGGCACCGGCGTCACCGCCACGCACTACGCCCGCCACACCAACGTCAGCCTGCCATTGCAAATGGCAGCCGGTGAGAGCGGCACACTCTACGTGCAATACCGCAGTCAGGCGAATTTTCCGCTGTCGCTGCATGTGGTGGATGCGCAGACCTTTCTCGAACGCAGTTACGTCTTCACCCTGCTCAATGGCATGAGCCTGGGTCTGGGACTGGTGCTGCTGATGTTTTTCGTAGTGCAGTTTTTTTTGCGCCCCAGCGCGGCGCTCGGGTTCTACTGCCTGTTCGTGTTCTGCATTCTGCTGTTTATGGTGCAGATCTTTGGTTACGGCTGGCGGCTGTTCTTCCCTGCGCAGGTCTCGGTGAATCTTCATATCACCGCCCTGGCGGCGGCGTTTATTTACGTGTTTTATTTTTTGTTTATCGCCAATATTTTCGACTTCCGCCAGCACAATCCCCTGCTCTACCGCGGGCTGATCGGCTGCAGCGTCGCCATTGCGATACTGGCGTTGACCGGGCTGTTCTGGTCGACTGAGGTGGCGCTCACCCTGATGGTGGTATTGGGCCTGCCGCTGTCCGTCTTCAGCGCGCTGCAGGCGGTGCGTCGGCTTGAACCGGGTTCAGTGTTGCTGCTTCTGGGTTCCTGTCTGCACTGCGGTCTCGCCTATTTGTTGCTGCTGGTGTGCCTGGGCATCGACTTCGGCTTCCGCGCCTTTGCCCTCACTACCGGCGGACAATTTCTCGATGTTTTCTGCCTGTCCGCCGCCATTCTGCTGCAGCAGCGCCACGTCCGCCGCATGCTGGATCAGCAGATGATTGAACGCGAGCGCGATATGCAGATACTCGCAGCGAGCGAGCAGGCGGCGGAAGAGCTGCGCCACCAGTCGAAAGCGACGGTGCTGCAATCCGCCACCGCCTCCCATGATCTGCTGCAACTGTTGGCGGCCATGCGCCTGCAATTGGCGACCCGGGACGCGGACGACCCCATCATCCGCCAGCTCACCGATACCCTTAGCCACGCCGACGCCATGCTGCGCAACCGTCTGCAGCTCAACCGCACCACCTACCGGCAGTTGCAGGAGACCTTGAGCGGTGAATCATTGCTGGAAGAAATCGCCGCAACCCATCGGCAGGCGTTCGCCGCTAAGGGCATGGCGTTGCGGGTGCGGGCGGTGGATGTGGAAGTCACTTGCCTGCGCCTGCTGGCGCGGCGCGTTCTCGACAACTTGCTGCACAATGCCCTGCGCCACGCCGGGCGCGGGCAAGTGCTGCTCGCGGGAAGGCCGCGCAACGGCGGTTATTTGATTCAGGTGTGGGATCAGGGGCCGGGAATATCCGAAGCGCGCCTGCGCCAGCTCAACCAACCTTTTGCCGACTCCGGCACCCCCCATGAAGGTTTTGGCCTGGGCATTCATATAGTGCAGGCGCTGTGCCGCGAGGCGGGCTATGTGTTCACCATCCGCAGCCGCCCCGGACGCGGCACCTGCTGCAGTTTGTGGCTGCCGCGCCACGAGGTCAGCGGCGGGCAATAGCCCCTTCAATGGCCGCGAGCGCCTGTTCCACCACGGCCCGCGGCGCTCCCAGATTCATGCGCATAAAGCCGCTGCCGGGCTCGCCGAACACAATTCCAGGACTCAACCCCAAACCGCAGTCGCGCACGAAGAAGTTGCGCAACTCCGCATCCGCCATGCCGAGGGCGCGGCAGTCGAGCCAGAGCAGATAAGTGCCTTCAGGATTGGTGGCGCGGATCTGCGGCAGGCGCTGGGCGAGAAACTCCAGCGCGGTTTTGCGGTTGCCGTCGAGGTAGACCAGCAGTGCGTCAAGCCAGGCGTCGCCGCCGTTATAGGCGGCTTCAAAGGCCGTGATACTGAAGGGATTGTTGTTGCTGACATGCAGCAGATCCATGACCTTGAGGATTTTCTTGCGCTTCACCGGGTCCGGCACAATCAGACTTGAAAGGCCGAGTCCGGGGATATTGAACGTCTTGCTAGGCGCCACGGCGGTGACCAGATTGCTGCGCACGTAATCGCCAAATTCGTCCTCAAAGGTGCCGAGCATGGTGTGCTGGTGTCCGGGCAGCACTATATCCGCGTGAATATCGTCGGAGAGCAGAATCAAATCGTGGCGCCGGGCGATCTCCAGAATCTGCCGCAATTCTTCCCGCCGCCACACCCGGCCCACCGGATTGTGCGGAGTGCACAGCAGCAGCATTTTTGCCTGCGCCGCCTGCGCATCCAGTTCGTCGAAGTTGATGGTGTAACCGTCCGGCCCAGCAACTAGTGGATTGAGGATCAGGCGCCGGCTGGTGTGAGTAACGGTGGAAAAGAACGGGAAGTACACCGGCGGCTGGATGATGACGCCATCGCCCTCCTCCACCAGCGCCAGGCAGCAGGCGTGCAGAGACGGCACCACGCCCGGCATCATCAGAATCCAGTCGCGCTCGATGCTCCAACCGTGGCGGCGCTGGAACCAGTCGATCACCGACTGGAACAGACTTTCCGGGTAAAGGGTGTAGCCGTAAACCGGATGTTCCACCCGGCGCGCCAGGGCCCGGCTTACGCAGTCGGGCACGGCGAAATCCATATCCGCCACCCACATGGGGATGATGTCCGGGCGGCCAAAGTACTGCTGACGGCCGTCGAATTTCTGCGAGTCGGTGCCGGTGCGGTCGGTGGGCCGGTCGAAGTCGAATAACTCAGTCATCTCAACGCACCCGCCGCCAGAGGGTGACTTCGGACAGGCTGTGCTGGAATTTACGCCGGGTTTCACGGATCACAAAAGGCACCTCCCGAGGCTCGCCGATACGCTCAAAGTGAGTGCCGAGAATGCTTGAGAGACCATCCAAAGTCGTGAAGTTCTCGCCGTCTTTCTTGAAGCCGCCCAGCCAATCCGCCCGAGGTGTGTGCTCCTCCAGCCAGGTGTAGGGCGAGGCGATCAGCAGAACGCCGCCGATGTTGAGGCGCTCGTGCACCGCACGCAGGAATTTCGCCGGGTCGTACAGGCGGTCGATCAGATTGGCTGCCAGGATCAAGTCGTAGCCGCTGAACTGCGGCTTCAGATTGCAGGCGTCGCCCTGGAAAAATTCGACTTTGCCGCTTATGTCCTGCAGACCCAGCTCGGCGAGGCTGCGGGTTTTGTAGCTGACCAACTCACCCTCTTCCACCAGCGTGTAACGCAGGCTGCCCTGCTGCGCCAGCTGCACGCCGAGATTGATAAAGCGCGCGGAGAAGTCGATGCCGGTGACCCGCTCAAAATATCGGGCCAGCTCGAAACTCGCCCGCCCCACCGCGCAGCCGAGATCCAGCGCCGCGCGCTTGTGGCCGGAGCCCACCGCCGCTACCGCAATTTGCGTCAGCTCGCGGGAAAAATTGGGCACACCGAAATAGCTGTCGCCGTAGTGAAATTCCGCGTATTCAGACAGCAACTTGTCCGTCTCGTAATGCGATGGGGGCACGGGTTTGATTTCCTCCGCTTGGACATAACGAAAACCGGCATGCTGGAAAAAGTGCCGGCGGAAGGCATAGCGGGAACTGCGCAGGGACTCGTTGCCGCAGGAAATCCAGGAGCCGCCTTTGATCAAATTGTGGCGATCATCGAAGGTGGGGGTGGTGAAGTCGTCGTAGATGGGGTGCACCTCGAACCCTTCGAACGGGTAGATCGGCGTTTCCGTCCACTGCCAGACGTTGCCCACCACATCGAACAGCTCGCCCTGGGCAAAGCGGTTCACCGGGCAGGACGAGGCGTAATAATCCAGATGCAGATTGCCCGCCGCCGGCGCGTCCTCCACTTCCGTCAGCCCGGCGCAATCGTACAGGCGATACCACTCGTCCTCGGTGGGCAGGCGCACGGGCTTGCCGGAGACAGAACTCTTCCAGTTACAAAAGGCTTTGGCCTCGTGGTAATTCACCTCCACCGGCCAGTCCCAAGGCATAGGGACCTCTTCCGTCATCAAGCGCAAGCGCCAACCGTCCGCTGCTTGAACCCAGAAGGTGGGATGGCAGGCCTGGGCAAACTGACGCCACGCCCAGCCCTCCTCCTGCCAGAAGCCTTCGGTTTGATAACCGTCGGCGTCCACAAATTCGCGAAATTCCGCATTGCTCACCAGATAGCGCGCCGCTTGGAATTCCGGGATGTCGGCGCGGTGACTGCCGTATTCATTGTCCCAGCCGTAATACGGATCGGCTTTGGTTTTGTTGAGTTCGACCGTGCCGGCGGGAATGGCCACCCACTCGTTCTGCGGCGCCGGCCCAGTGTCGCGGCACGGCGGCCACAGCGGGTGTGTTTTGACGCGGGCGAGTTGGTGCTGACGGATCAGCACGGATGAAGTTTCCAGGTGAATGCGCTCGTGCTCGATCCCCATCACGATCGCCCACCAGGGGTTGTGCCAGTCCACCGGCAGGGTCAGAGGCGCGGTGTCGATCAGCGCCGTCACCAGCTCGCGCACCTGATCGCGATATTCCTTAACCTCCCGCGGGCTCGGCCAGTCGTAGTGGGTGCTGTCCAGGTCATCCCAGCTCATCTCATCCACCCCCACCGCGAACATGGATTCGAAACGCGGATTGATGCGCTCATTGATCATGCGCGCCAGCAGCAGTTTGTTGATGAAGAAGGTCGCGGTGTGGCCGTAATAGAAAATCAGCGGGTGGCGCAGGCTGATGGGTTTGGTATAGAAGGCCGCATCGTCGGCCAGGGTTTCGAACAGGGATTCGTAGCGGTCAAAGGTCGCGAGAAAATACGCCCGCAGTTGCGCGCGCATCTGCGCCGGGTCTTGCAGGTGGAGATTGGGGGTGCGGGAAAAGCGGGGAACCAGGCTGGAGGGCACATGGACTTCTGCGTTCACAGGTATTCCTATTGGGTTTGGCACATCGGACTGCCGCCTCAAGACGGCAGCAGTACTTTATATCCGTGCCTGTGCCCCCGCCACCTTCAGTTGCTGACGGCCGCCTCCTGCTCCTGGGCCTCCAGGTTGAAACCAAACTGCCGGCCTTCATCGAGGAAGTAGGCCGCCACTTGGCCGGAGCGCTCGATGGCAAAGCGGTCGAGGTAATCGAACAGGCTCAAGCACTCCTCTTCCGGCCCCACCGGTGCCAGGCGTGACGTCAGATCCTGCAGCCGCTGTAACAGCACTTTTTCGATGGCCAGCTCCGCCGCCAGGATATGTTTGCGCACCAGCTGCTCCTGTACGCGGGTAAAACTGCTGCTAGCGATGAGTTTGCCGCGCAGCTCGCGCAGGCCGGTGAGCAGCTCCTGGTTAATGCCGCCAACTATGGCCAGGGCCTCATCCAGCGCGGAGGGCGGGATATGCAGGCGGTTGGAATCGACCCAGCACAACCACAGAATGGTATCGACGTTCGCGCCGTAGACATCCTGCAGTTCCAGACATTTCTGCTTGATCGGTTCCTGAGCGTAAAAGCCCGTGGCGTAGGTCCACAGGTTGGACTTGAGTTCTAAGGTCATGACGTTCACTCCTCATTATTATTCCGGTCCCTGCCGGGCCCGTCGCAGCGGGTATTTTGTGAGTCGGGCCGCGCTAGCGCGACCTGACGGCAACACTACGCCCTTGTTCATATAGCGTCCAGCCCGGCCCTCTGCCGCAGTGCGGGATTTTCCGTGGCAGCGCGAACTGCATCAAAGTTTGCGGAAGAGCAGGTCCCAGACCCCGTGACCGAGGCGCTCGCCGCGGGCTTCAAATTTGGTTTTGGGCCGAAACGCCGGGCGTTCGGCGTAGTCGGCTGCGGTATTGGCCAGGACGGGTTCCGCGGCGAGCACTTCGAGCATCTGCTCGGCGTAGTGCTGCCAGTCGGTAGCCATATGCAGCAGCCCACCCTGCTGCAATTTGCGCGCCGCAAGCGCAACGAACTCCGGCTGGACGATGCGCCGCTTGTGGTGCTTCTTCTTGTGCCAGGGGTCCGGAAAGTAGAGTTGAAACCGCGCCAAGCTGGCGTCCGGGATACAGTCCTCCAGCACATCGCGGGCGTCGGCCATATAGACCTTGAGGTTGCGCACTCCCTCTTTGCCGGCGTTGTTGATCAGCCGCCCCACCCCCGGCGGGTGCACCTCAATGCCAATGAAATTCACTTCCGGCTCGGCCTGGGCCATGGCCAGCAGGGAATCGCCCATGCCGAAGCCGATCTCGAGAGCCACCGGATTGTCATTGCCGAATACGGCTGCGGCGTCCAGGGGACCGCCGAACAGGCTCAAGCCGTACACCGGCCAGAACTCGTCAAAGGCGCTGCGCTGGCCGTCGGTCATGCGCCCGGCGCGGATCACAAAACTGCGAATGGATTTGGGTTTGAATTCGGGTTTGATTTCCATTGAAAACACACTGAGAAAGAGAATTACCAGGCCAGCAGAGTCTGCTGCCTGAGCCAGGCTCTGTGAGTGGCGTAGTCCGGCATCGCGCTGGCGACCAGCTGCCAGAACGCCGGGGAATGGTTGAAGTGGCGCAGGTGCGCCAGCTCGTGCACCACCACGTAGTCCACCACCACGGGGGGCGCCATCATCAGCAGCCAATTAAATTGCAACTCACCGCGACGGTTACAGCTGCCCCACCGGCTTTTGTAGAAGCGCACGCTGAAGCCGCGCGGCTCCACCCCCAAGAGCGGTGCAAACGCTTTGATCCGCCCCGGCAGATAAGCCTGCGCCTGACCGGCTAGCCAGCGGGCGATCTTGGGTTTGTAGAGCTGCGGATCGGCACCGAGGAGCAGGCGGTCGCCGTCGCGCACCACCCCTATCGCCGGTCCGGTCGCCTCCAGAGACAGACGCTCTCCCAGAAATGGCAGCTCCGCGCCCGGCCCCAATTTGATCGCCTGTTGCTGGGCAATGGACTGGCGCTGCAGCTCCAAATGCTTGGTGATCCAGCGGCTTTTCTGCGCTACAAAAGAGCGGATTTCCGCCATGGAGGCGCGTACTGGTGCAGTCACGGTGACTTCGCCGCGATGTACCTTGATCCCAATGGAACGCCGCCGCGCCGAGCGTTTGAGCTGGGCGTGCAGGTCCTTGGTAACGGGAATCAGCGTCATAGTCACGGCCGCCGCAAATGCGCCAGCAGCTCCACATGGGGCGTCTGGGGAAACAGGTCCACCGGCTGCACTTCTTCTAGCTGGTAACCCGCCGCAAAGAAATCTCGCAAATCCCGAGTGAAGGTGGCCAGATCGCAGGAGATATAGAAGATTTTCCGCAGGCGACTGCGACGATCAAACAAGCCGCTGCGACATTTGAGCCCATCCCTAGGCGGATCGAGCACCAGAATCTCCGCCGCCCGCTGGCGCTGTAGCAACCCGGCAAAAGCGTTTTCATCGAATAGGTCACAGGTCACTGGCGTGACTCCAGGGAGCGCCCGCGCCGCCAGTGCCGCGATCGCCTCATCCACCACCTCCACTGCGGTGATAGAGGTGAAGCCCGCAGCGGCGATCACTTCGGTGAAATTGCCGGAGCCGGCGAATAGTTCTAACACCGGCAACTCCCGTGGCAACGCTTGCAACTGACGCGATAGCCAGACGCGCATGGCGTCGTTCTGCTGCCGGTTGGCCTGCTGGAACGGCAAACGTTTGTTAACGCTCACATCTTTTCCGGATACTGATTCGTCGATATCCAAAGTTACCCAATCCTGCTTGCGCCCCGGCGTCCAGGCGGTGTTGGGCAAACTCTGGCGCAAGGTTTGTAAGGTTGCGCGGTTGTGTTCGGTAAGCACCAGGCAGTCGTCCACGGCGGCGAGCTGGCGCTGGCCATTGGCGACAAAACCCAATTCACGGCCGTCGGTTTTTAACTGCGCCCGCATGCGATAACCGAGAGGTTGCGGCGCTGGGATAATGGGCAGCACTCTCGGGCTTGCGGTCAAACGCTGCATCGCCTGTTCGACCCGCTGCTGTTTGGCCTCAACCTGCGCCGGGTAGTCGACAAACATCCAGGGGCAGCCGCCACATTGATTGGCGGCAAAGCCGTGGAAAGGACATGGTGGTTCGATGCGGGAGGGACTGGCTTCGAGCACTTCCACCAGTTCGCCAATACCGTATTGGCTCTTCAGCTCTTTCACCCGCACGCGGATGCGCTCGCCCAGCCAGGCGCCGGCGACAAACAGGCGCCGCCCGTCCGGGTGTTCCACCACCGCATTGCCGGTCTCCGCCAAGCTGATGACCTGGGCCTCGAATACCTGTCCTATGCCGCTCGGGCCGCGCTCAGGGGGGCGGCGCCCGGTAATAAACCGAGGACCTGATCGTTTCTGGGCCACTAGCCGCTCACCTTCGCCGCTTTGACGCGCTTGGGCGGAACCTTGGGTCGCCATTCGCGGGGGTCAACCTGGTAATAGGCGAGCAGCTCGGTAAACAACTCCGGGTGCTCCTCAGAAAGGTTGTCTGGCTCTTCAAAAAAGCTCTCGGTGGCAACGGCAAAAAATTCCGCCGGATGCGAGGCGCCGTAGGTATCGAGAACCGTCTCGGCGCCGAAGTAGGCGTGGTCGCGCAGGGAGTTGAACTCGCGGGAAAGGATGGTCGCCCAGCTGCCGTAGGCGCCTTTGCTGCGCAACAGCGGGGCGCCGTTCATGCTGCCGGATTCAGCGTCGAGCTGGTGGGCGAACTCGTGCAGCACCACATTGCGACCGTCGTTGAAGTCATACACCCCGCGCTGCACATCGTCCCAGGACAGGATGACCCGGCCGTTATTCCAGGCTTCACCCACCAACACACCGTCCTCGGTGGTCACCACACCGGCGGCGTCCTGCACGGTATGGCGCACGACAAATTCAGCGGGATACAGGTAAATCCAGCGCACGTTCTGGAAGTGCAAGGTGGGGCGATTGAGCAGCAGCAAGGACGCGCAGGCGGCGATGGTGATGCGCATTTCGTCGGTGACCACCAAACCGGCGCAGCCGATAAAGCGTTTGGTGAAGAGGAAGTGTTTGATGTGGGCCTGCAGCTGTTCCTGCAGCGGCGCTGGCATAAAGTCGTAAAACGGCAGCGCCTTGCGCACCTGGGCCAGCCAGATGGGTGGAAACTCCGCCGTGCGCGCCTTGTACCAGCGGTAGCGCCGCCAGCCCCAGGAGGCCAGCAGCACAAACGCGAGACCACCGACAATAACGTAGAACAGGACGGGGTCACGCATAGGGGTAGGAGCTCGCAAATACAGAGGCTCGAATTGTACAGACTGTCACTGGCGGATCAAACCGCCGCGGCCCGCCACGCGGGCGGACCTTGGCCGCTCAATCAGAAGGTGTAGACCAGGGTGATCGCCGATTGGCGATCCGCGCTCACTTTGTCCTCCGGCACTTCGGAGTTGTGGGTGATGGTGAAGGACGCCTTCAACGCCAGGGAATGATTGATGTTCGCAGTAATCGCGGACTCCGCCTTAGTTTTGGTGTTGGCGCCTGATTCAACCGCAACATCGCTGGCGAAGGTCTGGGTGAATTTGGCGGTTTCGCTGAAATCGTATTGGTACAAAGCGGACACTCTAACCATCGCCGACTCCTCATAGATGTTGTCCGTCACCAATTGGCCGTCGGCATCGCGGACTTCATCGGTGCGGCTGAACGACATACCGGGACCGACGCTGTAGTCGAAGAATGAACTGGCTCCCTGGAACAGTCGGTCGGAATAACCCACCGCTAGCGCCGCCTGGAATTCGTAACCGCTGAAGCGGTCGTCGTCATAAGAGCCGAAAATGAACAGCGCGCGGTGGGCGTTATCCAGTTTGTAATCCGCCTGGGCGGAGGCGAAATATTTTTCCGCAGTGACCTGACTCTCCTGCCAGGTAACATCGCCCTCCGTTACCTCGAGCTGATCTTCCTTGTATAAACCTTCAAGCACGTATTGATTGCGCCAACTGCTCAGTTCGTGTTTCAGCTTCAACTTCGCTTTCAAGGCAGAGGATTCGGTGTTGCCGGAGGTCACCAGCACACCCAACTCGGCGTCGGCGGCCAGCGGTTTGACCGGTTCCTGGGCAAAGGCCTGGTTGGCCAGAGCGGATTCCAGAACAAAAACAGTCATCACACCTAATGCAGTGCTTTTTCTCATTACAGACTCCTAAGGGTACTTTTGAATTATGGCGGTGCAGGAGGGTGGGTCAGGCTTGCTGTGCCAGGGCGATGGCGCCGAGCGCACCCGCGCGGCCACCCAATCCCGGCGCGCTGATGAAGTTTTCCACCTCGGCGCGTTGGTCGCCGACGTAGCCGTTGATTTGCGCCAGATACGCTTGGCGCACCATGGGGAGCAAAACCGCGCGCTCCATTACCCCTCCGCCCAATAAGATGCGTTGGGGGGAATACATGAGCGTCAGGTTGACGCACATAAGCGCGAGGTAATGCGCCTGCAGCTCCCAGGCGGGATGGTTGTCCGGAAGAGTCAAAGGGCTCTGCTGCCAGCGCTGTTGCAACGCCGGCCCCGCCGCCAACCCCTCGAGACATCCCCCGTGGTACGGACAGGCTCCCGAAAAAGGGTCGCTAGTATAACGCGGTACGAGCATATGGCCCGCCTCGGGATGCATACGACCGCGTAAAAGATGGCCGTCCACCATGACGCCAGCGCCAATTCCAGTGCCGACGGTGACATAGACCGCGCTGTGCAGATCGCGCGCGGCGCCCCAGCGGTGCTCCGCCAGCAGCGCGCCGTTCACATCGGTATCAAAATGGATCGGCACGGCCAGTGCATCGCGGAAATAACTTACGAGATTGGTATTGGCCCACTGCGGTTTGGGGGTGGACGTGATGGAGCCGAAGGTGGGTGAATCTTTATGCAGGTCGATGGGGCCAAAGCTGGCGATTCCGAAAGCGGCAAGTTCCCCATGCTCTTGCCGGGCGTTCAGAAAAAAATCCCGGCATGCCGCCAGCGTTGTCGCAGGATCGGTAACCGCAATTTTTTCGAGCACCAGCACCCGCTCGGGGCCAGTCGCCACAATGCATTTGAATTCAGTGCCGCCGGCGTCTATGCCGGCATACAGGGGCTCATTCATGATGCCGTTCTCCCTGCCAGCGCAGGGTGGCAACGCTGACCGCTTCCTGATCGACAAAGGCCAGCTGCTCTTCCATGGCCGGCATCAACACGTAGTCCGCATAGGGGCACTGGGTGCCACCCGGGTGATATTGTTTTTCCTTTTCGCCGCCGATGGACGAATGGCCGCGACCCTCGCGCAACATCTCCACCATGGGTTGATACCCCGGCTGCCACGCTTCCACTCCGGGAAATACCTGTTTGAGAGCGGCGAGAATCGCCATGCCGGCAAAATCCAGATCACCCCAGAAGAAGCTGGGCAGCTGGCGATGGCCCAGCCAGAACTCGATAAACCGCTCCCGCTCACCAGCGCTTACCAGATTCACATAACTGAACACTGCTTGACCGGCCTCCCGCACCCGCAGCGCCGCACCGCGAAACCCCGCTAGATAGATAAGCCCTGTCTTGGCCGGTGCCAGCGCAACCAGGCCGAGATAGGTGTCCTGGTTTTCCACAAACAGAATTTCCTCGAACTGTTCCGGCAGATACACCGAGAGCAGCAGCGGGCGGCTGACGATTTTTTTGGCGAGGCTGGGAAAGGTGGCAAACAACAGCTGGTCGCGCCGGTCGAGAAATTTGGATGCGCCCCAGAAGCAGCGCGCGGAGAGCTGGCGCAAGGTCATCGGCTGAGTGAGTGCAGCGGGGATGGCCGCAAACGCCGCCGCCAACTGCTCGTAGGTGCGACCGGGGAAGCGCAGCACCTCGCGCCGCAGTGCCTCGCCACCGTCTTCGAACACGTCCAGGTAGCGGGCCAGCGCGGTGTTCCACAGGTGCTGGCGCGGATCGAACGCCGGTCGCTCCAGCCACAGGCGCACCGTCTCCTCGGCTTCGTACTTGAGCTGGATCAGACCGTCATCGTAATCGTTGTTCCCGGGGCGCTGGCGGGCTTTGAGCTTGAGATCCAGCACTCCGATTTTGGCCAGGTGCTGCAGATCCTCCCAAACCACATCCACTTGGCTCTGGTCGGCAAAATCATAAAGTTCGGGGGTTTCGCGGGCGGAGCACTTGAGTTGCCAGCGCATCCGGCCGGAGTCCGCCTTGTCCAGCAGGCGGTGTAGCAAGGCGTGAGTTTCTTCGGTCAACAGAGGGGCTTCGCTCATAGTCAAATCCTTGCTGGGCTGAGGGAACTTGAACTTAATATGAGTTAAAAAAAGCAGTCGTGCAAAAAATAAAAAAGCCGCACTCGGCGGCTTTAGCAGAAACTCAGTGGGCGAAGCGGCTCACGCCTCGATCATCACCCGCACTTTTTTCATGGCGTTCTTCTCCAGCTGGCGAATACGCTCCGCTGATACGCCGTATTCTGCGGCCAGTTCATGCAGGGTGGCCTTCTCTTCGTTCAACCAGCGTTTCTGCAGAATATCGCGGCTGCGGTCGTCGAGTTTTTCCAGCGCGGTCTCCAGATTGCTGACGCTGTTGTCTTCCCAGTCCGCGTTTTCCAGCATGACAGCCGGGTCGAAACGGCGGTCTTCCAGATAATTGACCGGTGCCTGATAGGCGGTATCGTCATCTTCGTCCACACCCGCATCAAAGCCGGCATCAAACGCGGCCAAACGGCCTTCCATATCGTGCACGTGTTTTACGTCCACATTGAGATCTTTCGCCACCGCTTCGGCTTCGGCTCGGCTCAACCAGCCCAAATGTTTTTTCTGGCCGCGCAGATTGAAGAACAGTTTGCGCTGCGCTTTGGTGGTGGCGATTTTGACGATGCGCCAGTTGCGCAGAATGAATTCGTGAATCTCAGCCTTGATCCAATGCACCGCGAAGGAGATCAGGCGCACGCCTTTTTCCGGATTGAAGCGCTTAACCGCCTTCATCAGACCCACGTTGCCCTCTTGGATCAGGTCGCCCTGAGCCAGACCGTAGCCGGAGTAGGATTTGGCGATATGCACCACAAAACGCAGATGCGCCATAACCAGACGGCGCGCGGCGTCGAGGTTGTTGCGATAGTAAAGATCCTCAGCGAGGGCCTTTTCTTCTTCAGCGGAGAGGATCGAGAACCCGTTGACGACCTGAATGTACGCCGTCAGGTTCTGACCTGGTGCGAGAATGTCGACAGGTTGTAATTGGGTGCCCATTTTGGGAATCCTCCTAATGAATGGCCGGTGGAGTGTAGCACTCGTCAAGCGGCATGACCACTGGCGCAATTTACGGCTTTTCGCCCGATTTTCAAGCCGTTAGATGAGTAGAAGGTCACAGAGTTCGCGCAGTCTTACAATTGATTTGATCTGAGCCAAACAGGGCAATGTGACCTGCTAGCGAGGCTCTATTGCACTCAGATGGCGGCCTACAGCGAGCCAAGCACCCAGCAGGCCCAGGCCAATGCAACAGGCCACCAGCGCGACGCATCCCAACAGCCCCAGACCTTGCAGCACAAAGGTGTCATGATAAGTTGCCGCCAAGTTGCGCACCGGACCAGCCAACGAGGCCACGCCGACGCTCACCAACAAACAGGCCAGCAGGCCGCCGATAACACCGTACCAAAAACCGGTATAGAGAAACGGCCGGCGCACAAAACCATCGGTGCCGCCTACTAACTTGATCACCACTATCTCTTCGCGCCGGCTTTCGATCTCCAATCGGATGGTATTGCCGATGACCAGCAATACACCCGCGCCCAGCAGCGCCGCCAGCCCCAGAACCAATTGTTTGCCTAGGTTCATTATGGCGTTGAGACGGCGCACCCACTCCATATCCAGGCTGACGCCATCTACCAACGGATCGGCCGCGATACGCTGGCGCAGCGCGTCCAGACTCGCCGGCTCAGCCGCTATCGGCGTGATCACCAGTGCAGGCGGTAGTGGATTGCTGTCCAGGGCGGCCAGCGCCTCGCTGAAGCCGGATTGCGCTTGGAAGGACTGCAGCGCCTGCTCGGGGGAGATGTATTCCAGCTCCTGAATCTCCGGCACCTTACGCAAAGACTCGCGCAGGTTGGTAATCGCGGCATCCTGCGCGCCGTGCTTCAGAAATACGGTCATCTTTGGATTGGAATCCCAGCGCTCGCCGAGGCGTTGCACATTGCCCATAGCGAGCAAAAGAGTCGCCGGGAGCGCCAGCGCTATAGCAACCACCAGCGCGGTCATCAGGGTTTGCAGCGGCGTTTCCGCGAGTCGGCCAAAGCTGTCCAGCGCCGAGGTCCGGTGGTGCTGCCGCCACGCCTGCCAGTGGTCGGCCAAGCCGGTGCGCGACAGACGCGCACCGCGTACAGTGGCTTCCCGGTTCATGGCAGCGCTCCGTCGTGAACCAGCTGGCCGTGTTCGAGGGTCAGCACCCGCGCGCCGACCGAGCGGATCAGCGACCAGTCGTGGCTGGCGATCAGCACAGTCACCCCGACCTGATTGAACTCGCAAAACAGCTGCATGATGTCCGCCGACAAGTCCGGGTCCAGGTTGCCGGTAGGCTCGTCCGCCAACAGCACCGGCGGCTTGTTCACCACCGCCCGGGCGATGCCCACCCGCTGTTGTTCGCCGCCGGACAAGGTAACGGGATAGGCGCGCTCGTGCTCGAGCAGGCCGACCTTGTCCAGCGCCGCGCGCACCCGCCGACCGATCTCCCGCGGATGCACACCGGCGATCTGCAGGGGCAGCGCCACATTGTCGAAGACACTGCGGTCGAAGAGCAGCTGGTGATTTTGAAAGACTACGCCGACCTGGCGGCGATGAAAGGGAATTTGACTCGCGCGCAAGCGATCCAGATTGCGCCCGCCAATGATCACCTGACCTTGGGTAGGCCGCTCGATCAACATGATGAGCTTCATCAGGGTGCTTTTACCGGCCCCGGAATGGCCGGTAAGGAATACCATCTCGCCTTCCCCCACCTGCAGCGTAACCCCCGTCAGCGCCTCATAGCCGTTGGAATACCGCTTGCTGACGTTGTGGAATTCGATCATGCGGGGGTGGACTGCTCGCTGCTGCTGAACAAGGCATCAACAAAGGGTTTGGCGGCAAAGGGCTGGAGATCATCTATGCCTTCACCGACGCCGATAAAGCGGATCGGCAGTTTGTGTTTTTCCGTGAGCGCGAAAATAACGCCGCCTTTGGCGGTGCCGTCGAGTTTGGTAAGCGCGATACCAGTCACCCCGGCGCTTTCGCGGAAAATATCGGCCTGACTGACGGCGTTCTGGCCAGTGCCGGCATCCAGCACCAACAGCACCTCGTGGGGTGCGGTAGCGTCCAGCTTGCCCATTACCCGGCGCACTTTGGACAGCTCTTCCATCAGGTGGCTCTTGTTATGCAAACGGCCGGCGGTGTCGGCGATCACCACATCGACGCCGCGAGCTTTGGCCGCCGCAATGGCGTCATAAATGACAGAAGCGCTGTCGGCGCCGGTGTGTTGCGCCACCACTGGAACCTTGTTGCGCTCGCCCCAGATCTGCAGCTGCTCCACCGCCGCCGCGCGGAAGGTGTCCCCCGCCGCCAGCATCACCGATTTGCCTTCATTCTGCAGGCGCTTGGCAAGCTTGCCGATAGTCGTGGTTTTGCCCACCCCATTGACGCCCACCACCAGAATCACAAAGGGCTTGTTGGCGCTGGTGATCTGCAACGGCTGCTCGACCGGCTGCAGCAAATTGCGCAATTCGGTTTGCAGGGCTTCGTAAAGGGCGCCCGAATCCGCCAGCTGTTTGCGGGCGACTTTGGCGGTGAGGGTATCGATCAGCCGCGTCGTGGCTTCGACACCAACGTCCGCCACCAGCAATTGAGTTTCCAGCTCTTCCAGCAGCTCATCATCGATGGCTTTTTTGCCCAGCAACAAATTGCCCAGGCCTTCGCTGAATTGGGTGCTGGTGCGTTTTAGCCCTTGCTTGATCCGGGCGAAAAAGCCCACTTTTTTATTGCCGTCTTCGGCTACAGGCTTAGCATCTTCGATGACGGGTTTAACATCTTCGACGATGGCTTGCGTGCCTACAACGACAGGCTTGCTGTCTTGGACGGGGGGTTTAACGTCTTCGACGACAATAGGCTGGATGTCTTCAACTTCAACTTCGACAGCCGGCTCGACCACTTCAGCCGCTACAGGAGTAGAAGATTGTTTTGCCTCGGGCTCTGGAGTAGATTGCCCCGCAACGTCAACTTCAGACGTCGATTCGGGCGAGACCGGTTTTTCCGCCGCATCTTTATTTTTGTTACGTTTAAAGAAAGAGAACATAACCTGCACGTATTCCGCAAAATGGCGTAATCCTAACACTTGTCCCCAGGAAATAAGAGAACACCTTGCCTTCACCTCCGAAAAAGCCGCCGGCTGCCGGCCATCATAAACTGCGCATTATCGGCGGGCGCTGGCGCAGTCGCACGCTCAGCTTTCCCACCGTTGATGGCCTGCGCCCAACTGGCGACCGCATCCGCGAGACCCTCTTCAACTGGTTGGCGCCCATTCTGCCGGGCAGCCGCTGTCTCGATCTGTTCGCTGGCTCCGGTATCCTCGGATTCGAAGCGCTGTCTCGCGGGGCAGCGCATTGCAGTCTGGTGGAGCTCAACCCCCAGGCGGCGCGGCAATTGCGCACCAACGCCGAACAGCTGCAGGCGGACGCCGCCGCAGTCTTTCAAATGAGCGCACAGGACTTTCTGGCGAAACCGATGACGGAGCCATTCGATGTGGTGTTTATGGATCCACCCTTCGCGGGCGATCTGTGGCAGCCGGTCATGGAACTGCTCGAACAGGGATGGCTTCGCGACGATGCACTGATTTATGTCGAATCCCCGCCAGATCTGGCGCTCAAACCACCCGCCACCTGGTATAGCCATCGGGAAAAGCGCGCCGGCCAAGTCTGCTACCGCCTGTACCACCGTGAGACAAACCGCAACCCGCCCGTGTAAGATGCGCGTCTCCACGCGGGGTTGACCCCTCCTGTCCAATCGCCACGGAGCCCGATATGTCGTCCGTCACCAGCAAACGGGTGGTTTACCCCGGCACTTTTGATCCCATCACCAACGGCCATGTCGATCTGGTACAGCGGGCGAGCCATCTGTTCGATTCCGTGGTGGTAGCGGTAGCTGCCAGCCCGAAGAAAAAACCTCTGTTCAGTCTGGAAGAGCGCGTGCAGCTGTGCCGCGACGTGTTGACGCATCTCGACAATGTGGAAGTGTGCGGGTTCGACTGTCTGCTGGTGCAGCTGGTGCAGGAAAAAGGCGCGTATGGCGTAGTGCGCGGTTTGCGCGCGGTATCGGATTTCGAATACGAATTTCAGCTCGCCAATATGAACCGCGCTCTCGCACCGGAAATGGAAAGCCTGTTTTTAACGCCCGCCGAACACCTTTCTTATATTTCTTCCACCCTGGTCCGAGAAATTGCTTCTCTCGGCGGCAATGTTCATCAGTTTGTGCCACCGGTGGTGGAGCAGGCGCTTAAGGATAAATATCAGTCTTTGGGACTGAGTGTTTAATCAATGCGTTTTTTAATAATCCGAAAAGAAGCAATCTTTGCAAAAAAATAAAAAAGCGGCATCGAGGATGAACTCTCTCAATGCCGCCTTTTTACGAAGCTCTCACAAACCTCAAATCACCATAATCCCATCCGCTTCAATCAACGCTCCCCGCGGCAATTCTTTCACCCCAATTGCTGCACGCGCTGGGTAAGGCGGCTTGATAAAACGTCCCATCACTTCATTGACAGTGGGGAAATGGCTGAGATCGGTGAGGAAAATATTTAATTTAACGATGTCTTGCAGATCGCCGTCGGCAGCGCGGCACACTGCCTCAAGATTCTTGAATACCTGCTCCGCCTGCGCAGCAAAATCCCCTTCCACCATCTGCATAGTGTCTGGCACCAACGGAATCTGGCCAGACAAATAAACAGTATTGTTCACTTTTATCGCTTGCGAATAAGTGCCTATAGCGGCCGGTGCTTGATCGGTGGAAATAACGGCTTTATTGGTCATGATTCTGCTCTTAAGAAAATATTGGGATGAAAGAGGTGATTAATTTTTTGCGCGAGAAACTTTGGTGACGGAACGCATGGTGCGGACCCGACGCATCACATCTGCCAAATGCACGCGATTGCGCACCGCGATGGTAAGCGTGATAACACTGTGCTGAGCGTCGCGCTCTTTTACCTGAATACCTTCAATGCTGGTGCGGGTATCGGCAATGCGCGTCGCTAGGGTGGCAATGATGCCGCGCTCTGATTCCACTTCCACACGCAATTCGGTGAGAAATTCGCCTTCGACTTTGATCGACCAATTCACATCGCTGATATTTTCGCGCTTGCTGCGCAAATCCGCGACGTTTTTACAGGTATCCCGATGCACCACCAGGCCTTTGCCGGTGCTGATATGGCCGACAATGGGATCGCCGGGAATCGGGCGGCAGCAGCGCGCGAAACTGATCATCAATCCATCGGAAGATTCGATAGTGATAGGCGCTACTTTTAATTGCTGATCTTCCGCTTCCGGACGCAAAGTTTTGGCAACCGAAATCGCCACCCGTTTGCCCATGCCGATGCTCTCGTAAAGTTCATCGAGAGAGTTGGCGTTGTGTACCGTCAACAGATGCGCAATTTGCTCCTGATTGATTTGATCGAGAGACAAATCCAAATTCGCCATGGCGCGGCTGAGCATGCGTTTGCCCAATTCCACCGACTCCATATGACGCTGATTTTTCAAATAATGGCGAATGGCGGAACGGGCTTTGGCGGTAACGACGAAATTGAGCCAGTTGGGGTTGGGTTGCGAGGATTCGGAGGTAATGATTTTGATTTTCTGGCCGCTCTGCAGCACCTGCGACAAAGGCGCCGGACGGTCGTTGATCCGGCAGGCGACACAACTGTTGCCCACCGCTGTATGCACGGCGTAGGCAAAATCCACCGGCGTGGCACCGGCGGGCAATTCGATGATTTCGCCTTTGGGCGTAAATAAATACACCTCATCGCGGAACAGATCGATTTTGACGTTTTCGATAAATTCCAACGAATTGCCGGTGTGTTGCTGAATTTCCAAAATACGTTTGATCCAGCGGTCGATACGCGCCTGTGCCACATCTGTCGATTCTTCTGAATTCACTGATTTATACAGCCAGTGCGCCGCCACGCCGCGAGACGCCAACTCGTCCATTTCTTTTGTGCGAATTTGCACTTCAATCGGCACACCGTGCATACCAATCACCACCGTATGCAACGATTGATAGCCGTTGATTTTCGGAATGGCGATGTAATCCTTGAATTCTCCCGCCATGGGTTTGTAGAGATTGTGAATCGCGCCCAGGGTGCGATAACAGGTGTCGACATTTTCCACGATGATGCGGAAGGCGTAGACATCCATGATCTCGTTGAAGGATTTATTTTTCGTGCGCATCTTGTTGTAGATGCTGTACAGATGCTTTTCCCGCCCGATCACCAGCGCGCTTATGTCTTCGCGCTGCAATCGCGCCTCAATAGCGGATTGGATATTTTCCACCAGCGCCTTGCGATTGCCGCGCACGCGTTTAAGCGACGCCTGCAGACGCGCCGCACGCAGAGGATACATGGCGGTAAAACCGCGATCCTCAAATTCAATACGCAGATCATTCATGCCCAAGCGGTGGGCGATGGGCGCGTAGATTTCCAGGGTTTCTTTGGCAATGCGGCGTTTTTTATCCGGCGGCATGGCGCCGAGGGTGCGCATGTTGTGCAGACGGTCGGCGAGCTTCACGACAATCACGCGGATGTCTTTGGCCATGGCCAGCGCCATCTTCTGAAAGTTCTTGGCCTGCTTTTCCGCCTGGGACTCGTATTCGATTTTGGCGAGCTTGCTGACGCCGTCCACCAGCTCGGCAATCACGTCGCCAAATTGTTCGTTGATAGCGTCTTTGCCGATGCCGGTGTCTTCAATCACGTCATGCAGCATGGCGGCCATCAGACTTTGATGGTCCATGTGCATGGAAGCGAGGATATTGGCAACGGCGAGGGGGTGGGTGACGTAGGGTTCGCCGCTGCGGCGGAACTGGCCGTAGTGAGCCTGTTCCGCATAGTAATAGGCCCGTTTGACGCAGTTGATCTGCTCGGGCTCGAGGTAGGAGGAGAGCCTGTGACTAAGTGAGTCGATGGTTAACAAAGCGGCCCTCCCACAGGATCAGTCCATACCGGAATCGGACAGATCCTGATGGTGGTGTTCACGCTGCGGCACTGGAGGACGCTCATCCGGCTCATCCAGAATGCTGGCGGTAATGAAGCCTTCTTCAATTTCACGCAAGGCTATCACCGTCGGCTTGTCGTTTTCTTCCGGCACATGGGGCGTTTTGCCAAAAATCGCCAATTGTCGGGCGCGTTTGCTGCCCACCATCACCAGTTCAAACCGGTTGTCTACGTGGTCGAGACAATCTTCAACAGTAATTCTTGCCATGTTTTGTTCCGCTTTATTGAGTGCTTGAAGCGCACGTTGGTGACACAAGTTGGCCTTAGTTTAACCAACTTTTGCCGCGGCCCTAAAGAGTTGGGGCGGGCGCGGGAGTGTACGCAAATTGGCCAGTCAGGACAACAGGCTGCTCAGCAGGGAGGCATGCCGCTCGGCCTGCCGGTCCAGCCGCAGGCGCTGCGCCAGGATAATCGATTTGAATTCGGTGAGCGCAGTAGCGAAATCTTCGTTGACGATCAGGTAGTCGCTTTCCACGTAGTGGGAGATCTCATTTTTCGCCTCCGCCATGCGGGTCGCGATCACTTCCGCAGAGTCCTGGCCGCGGCCGGTGAGGCGGCTGTGCAGAGTCTCACGGGATGGAGGGAGGATAAATACGGCGACGGCCTCCGGAATCAACCGGCGCACCTGCTGCGCGCCCTGCCAATCGATCTCCAGAATGACATCGATCCCACTGCGCAAGGTGGCGTCAACCCAGCCTTTGGAGGTGCCATAAAAATTGTTGAACACCTGGGCGTGCTCCAGGAACTCCGCCGTCTCCAACATGCCCAGAAACACCTCGCGGCTGACGAAGTGGTAATTCACCCCGTCCTGCTCTCCTGGCCGCATCGGCCGAGTGGTGTGGGAAATGGAAACCTGGATATCGGCGGTGGATTCCACCAGGGCTTTCACCAGGCTGGTTTTGCCCGCGCCGGAGGGGGCGGAAACCGTATAGAGAGTGCCTCTGGAAGTCATGCGCGAACCTGTTCAGTCATGGTTGACGGGAAACCGTCGAGCAACGGCCGGTTTCGTTAAGTGTAGTGGAAAGGGGCGGGATTATACGGATTCAGCCGTGCTGCCAAAATCGCGGATCAATGATCGTTTGTCCAGAGTTCCTGGAGAAACTCACCAAAGACCTCTTCCGACTGATCGAAATAGTCCCCCATATCGTGTCTTACCCCATCAAGCACCACACGTTTGTGGGCAACTCCAATCTGCTGAAATACTTCGGTGAGTGGCGTAAAGGCATTTGGCCCATCCTCGCTGCCATTCACCAACAGAAAATGCGGATCGAGTGCACGCAGTAAGTCCGCTCTAGCCAGTACAGATTCAAAGAGAGCAGTGTCGCGACGCCAAACACCGCCGCCCCAGCTTGCGGCACCGCCAAACAGCTCCGGGTATTGCAGCTGTAACTGCACAGCACCGGCACCCCCCATAGAAAATCCGGCTAATAACCGGCGATTGCGTGCGGGGTCCAAGCGGTAGTGCTGCTCCAAATATGGCAGCAACTCCTCGACGACCATTATGGCCATGGCACCGCGATAGCCGGTTAGCCCACCGTTTGGAAACACCACCAGTGGTTCCGGCAGCCCTCTCACGGTTACAACTTTGCGCAACAATGCCATAAAGGCACGCAAATCCGTTGTTTCGTTACCACCGCGGCCATGTAAAAAAATAATGAGCGGCGCAGGTGTGTCGTGGGTTGGCGGTAGGACGCTAACACCGACGTCATGCCCCATGGCCTCGCTGAAAAACGCCAGGTGATCCAGCCGCGGGGGAGGGTTTTTCCAATCGTTCACCCATTTAACAGATTTTGGCGCGGCTAGCCGCAGGTGGGCAAAGCTAGGCAGTCGTTTACCCATTAACCACGCTGCTGTACAGACAGCTAGGATTAAAGCGATGGCAATAATAGAAAAGATAACGACTGTACGAATGGACATCACAGCGTCAACTATCGTCGCCATCCGCGGCGTCAGTAGCTTGCGCTGGTTGCTTACGGCGCTCGCGAATCTCGATCGCCGCTACCAACCCAGTCACGATGATGTCACTGAGCCAGCTACCATTACCCAAATAAAAAATACCCACGTCGAGATGTCGTGGATGCCAGCGATCGATCCAATTCACTCCGGTGACAAAACTGACACTATCAATTTCTCCTCGCGCCGCACTCTCTTCCACAAGTTTATACAGCACCAAATATCCCGGACTTACAGCCGCATAATCCTCACGAAAGCCGATCTTGAGTAGGAACAACCGCCGCCCTACCCGTACGCCAAACTGCGCGGCAATGGGAACATCTTTCGAATACAGAATATTGATCTGGCAGATGCCACGTTCACCGTACTCTTTGAGCAGGTGCCGATAAAAGGCGAGCTTTTTAGGCTGCTTTTTGATACTCGTGCCGCGCTCACCTTTCCAGCCGGAGTCTTCAACTGTAAGAAAGTCTTCAAATGCTTGCGGCAGATCTTCTGTCGTAGTTGCACATACCAGACGCAACTCACCCTGCTCTTCCGCCTTACGCAATTTTTTCAGCAGACCTTTACGGAATTTGCTGCTATAGCTGTCCCAAAAAGTGGTGAAGCCTTGGGAAAAATCGATGTACTTGGATGCATGGGTGATACGTGGTTTTTTTTCTGGCGGCAGCAGGCCGATCGCACAGCCATTTTCCAATACACACTGCCAGCGTATAAAAGCGAAGAATGACAGTTCCCGCCGCAACGTTGCTTGCAGCAATTTCCGATAAGGCGCTAAGGGACGATCCGCCAATACGTCGTTTACGCCCATCTCATTTGGATAAAAGAGTTGTACAACCGGCAAACTCAGGCGGCCTTTACGCAGAAAAACGCGCTCAAGCGGCAAAACTGCGAACAGGCGGCCGCCATCGTAGAGCGCAACAAAAAAAACAGTGTTGGTGTTTTCCAGACACTCTAGTTCAGCCTGATACCACGCAGTGAAATGAAGAAAATGATATCCACAGGCGGTCGCCAGCTTGTCCCATTCCGGTTGCAAATCTGCAAAACCGGATTTGCCAATAAAAATACGGGCACTTATCGCGCCGCTCACTTCTGTTGATAGCATTTCAAGCGCGCCGCTGCTCATACTGCCGAATTACCTCGTAAACCTGCGTCACAGCGTCCCCAGTCATCATTGCCACGTGGTCCGCGTCCACCTCGCGAATGCGCAGCTTACCGCGGATAATGGATTTCAGATCGTAATCGCGTTTCGCTTTGAGTCCAAAACCGAAATTGGTTCTCGTCGCTTTCACCAACAGTACATCAAATGCGTAATGATGATCAGACGCCTCAAACTGCACGGCTGCGCGATCAAAGGCTTTTTCCCGCCCTTTGCGCACCTGTGTCATATCCGGAGGGAGCTCACCCCCTCCCCCGACCTGTTTGAGTTTCTGCAGTCCGCGTCGCATGACGCGCTGCAGAGAGATAAGTCCTTCGCGCTGAAAACTCTGGCGAATATCTGCGAGCAGTTTGCGGATGGAGCGGTAACCGCTCGTGGATAAATACGAATCCAGCAAAATGACATTGGAGATACGCACACCTTCTTTGCGCAAGATATCGGCTGCCTCCAGTGCCACAAGGCCACCAAATGACAAACCCACTAGAGTGAGTGATGAATATGTGCCCTGGCGCCGGATGGCGTCGACATAAGACTGCACAAGGCTGTTGAAGGAATAACGCAATTGTTCAGTTGCTTCAATAATTGCAAATTCCTTTTCCGCAAACACGCCAAATACCGGGCGACCATTGTTAAATTGAGCTGCAAGATGCCGGTAAATCTGCACGCCACAAAGACAAAAAACTGGCTCGCCCTCGGTCGCGTTATTAAGTTTTACTACGCTGGCAGCGCGGTTGGCCTGCTCGCCGAGACTGTCGCGCAAAGCGCGCAAAGTCGGTGATTCAAAAAATAAGCTGGAAGAAAATGTCAGCCCTGTAGCTTTATGCATATCACTGATGACTTGCAGCGCCAGAAGTGAATGGCCACCCAATTCGAAAAAGTTGTCGTCGATGCTAATACCTTTGACTACGAGGGCTTTCTCCCACACCGCGAGCAGGCTGCGATCCAAATCGTCGCGCGCGTCAGATTCCCGTTTTTCTTTTTGCCCGTTGATTCGATCCTTCCCCGTGGCAGCCAAGGATTTACGATCCACTTTGTAATTGGCTGTCATGGGAAATTCGCTAAGCCAGATAAAGTGGTGCGGCACCATATGGACCGGCAGACGCTCGCTACAAAAACGCTGCAACTCTGCTGCCGTACTTTCTTCTCCGAGATAGAAGGCGAGCATACGTTTATCGCCCGCATGGAAATCCGCTGCCACAACCGCCGCCTGCTTAATCTGAGGGTGCTGGGCGAGCACATGTTCAATTTCCGAGGGCTCTATGCGGAAACCGCGGATCTTGATCTGATTATCGATGCGATTGACGTATTCCAGAACTCCGCCGTCACGGCGAATCACTGCGTCACCCGTGCGATAGACGCGCCCTGATTCCAGACGCGGATTCACGATAAATTTTTCTGCTGTCAAATCGGGATTGCGATAGTAGCCCATGGCGACACCTGCCCCACCGATCAACAGTTCACCGGCGGTACCATCGGCAACTGGCTCCAGCTTGTCGTCGACGAAGTGGACTGTGGTATTGCGAATCGGACGGCCGATAAAAATCTTACTGTCGTCTTCGCGGATCAGCTGGCAAGTCGACCAGACGGTGGTTTCCGTCGGCCCGTACATATTCCAAAGCTCGGTCGACACTGCATGCATTAGCGGCCGCAGATCCGTCGGCAGCGCCTCGCCTCCGACCAGAATTTTTTTGAGCGGGCGGTGCGGGCGCCAGCCGTGCCCCAGAACCATTCGCCAAGTGGCCGGCGTAGCCTGCAGAACTGTAACACCGCGCTCCTCCACCAAATGTTGCAGCACCTCCGGTGTCACCGCTTCCTGCTTCGACGCAACAATGACATGCGCTCCCACCAAAAGCGGCAAAAACAGTTCGAGGATGTGAATATCAAACGAAATAGTGGTAATCGCGAGCAGGACATCGTCGGAGCATAGACCCGGCTCCTCCGCCATCGCCAAGAGAAAGTTAATGAGATTTCCGTGGGTAATCGCCACACCCTTTGGATTGCCGGTGGATCCAGAGGTGTAAATCATGTAGGCCATATCGGCCGGGTCATAGGTGGCCGCCGCCAGAGGTCTGACAACATCCGGCACTGGCGCTGAACGAAGCTCTCGCAGAGTCACCATCGTGCCGGCAAAAGCGAAATCATCCCGCGGTTCGTCCACCACCAGCACGTCCGCTTCCGCATTTTCCAGAATGTACGCCTGCCGGTTGGCCGGATAACTGGGGTCGATCGGCACATAGGCGGCGCGCAACGACCAGATCGCCAACAGCAGCGGCACCAACATTTCCGAGCGCGACACGGCAACGCCGACTTTTGCCCCAGCGCTTACACCCCTGCTTGCCAGCGCGGTGGCAAGCACCTGAGCATTATTGGCCAGGGAGTGATAACTAAAAGTGGTTTGGGAAAAGCTAACCGCCGGCGCGGTTCCAATGTGTTCGACCCAGTGGTCGATATAGGCGAGAAAACCCCGCCGCTCCCAGAAGGTGCTAAAAAAATCCGCAGGAAGATGAGACATAAAACACGCATTAGTTAATGTTCACGATCCCTCGGTCGATCCCATCCTGGTGATGGAGATTGCGAATGCGGACTATCGCTTACCAAATATTGCTCCGATAAGAGCTGTTCCCTGCTCAACAGGGTTGGCGCGAATTTTCCGTTCTTCTTCAGCAATTTGACCAAACAGCGCCTGTAACCCCTGATTCACTGCATATTGCTCCAAATCCAGGTCCGGTTTATTGGCCATAGGGAGTGCTTTATAGGTTGTCAAAATCTGTTGGTATTGCTTGTAAAAACCCACTTGTTGCAGCTGGTTTTGCATGATGCCTTGGTAGCGGGTGCGCAGCTGAGCCTCGGTAATGGAACGAAAATAATCCGTCGCTGCAGTATTTCCTCCGCGTACGATTCCGATCGCATCGGAGACAGCCATGCCTTTTAAGGCTTCCAGAAAAACGCCTTTCGCTTCCGCGGCAGCCAATTCCGCACCGCGGTTCATCAGGTTCTCCACCTGATTCAACGGACCGCTAAGTCCCAGCTGCTTCAAGGTATCCGCTACAGGTCGCACGGATTCAGGCAGACCGAGACGCCAATAGCTGCTCTGTCCATAACCACCAGATTGCGCGAGTTGATCCGTGGCTCGGTTGACGCTCAACTCCAACACATCTTTCACAGCGGTATTCAGCTGTGCAGGACTGTAGCCCATGGCTTGAGACACTTGGGCTCCGGTGTCCAGAACTTGTGTCATATTGGCGCAGGCAGTCAAGCAACCGGCAAAAAATAGGGGGGCCAAATATCGGACCATAAATAACCTTACATTAATAATGGGTATAAATGTGCACGGCATCATACAGTGCTAGCGACATAAATTACCAACAAAATGAAGCTCTAAAATCGCAAACGCCGCAAAGGATTACTCGATGTTTTGCACCTGTTCGCGCATTTGCTCGATGAACACCTTCATATCCACGGCAGCCTGGGTGTTACTGCTGGCGGTGGACTTGGAAGATAGAGTATTGGCCTCGCGGTTAAGCTCCTGCATAAGGAAGTCCAAACGCCGACCGATTGGCTCTTTTTGCTTGAGAGTACGGCGCACCTCGGCGATATGAGCTGCAAGTCGATCCAACTCCTCCGCCACATCGCTCTTCTGCGCGAGATATACCAATTCCTGAGCCAAACGGTCCTCGTCGACTTCCGTATTCAATGCATCTAGGCGGGCGCGCAGTTTTTCCTGCTGTTGCGCCGCCAGTTCCGGCAGGCGCGCGCGCACTTCCGTCACCTGCTCCGCGATTGCCTGCAGGCGCTGCTCAATCAAATTGGCGAGCTCCGCCCCTTCCCGCGCACGATTGTCGAGCAATTGCTGCAAAGTTCGCTCAAATAGCGCCAGCGCTTCTTTCTCGAGTAACTCCTGATCCAGCTCCCGAGCTTTTAACACCCCAGGCCAGCGCAGAATATCCAGAGCGTTGATCGGGGCCGGATTCGCGGCCAGCTGATTGACCTGCTCCACCATCCGCACCAAGTCGCGCGCCAGCTCATAATTAAAGTCGGTCGACAACCCGCTGGTCTCATCGGGCTTGAACGCCAGGACCACATCCACTTTGCCGCGGCCGAGCTGATTGCGCAGGCTCTCCCGCAGACTGGGTTCCAAACTGCGCAGGGCATCGGACAGGCGCAGCCCCGGCTCCAGATAGCGGTGGTTGACGGTGCGAATCTCGCAGATCAAATGGCCCCAGGGATATTGCTCTTCCAAGCGGGCGAATCCGGTCATACTGCGCGGCATGGTCACTGTCCTCTGATCACAAAGCCTCGGATCTTAACACATTGGATTTCCGACCCCGGCCGTTATAATCCCGGCTCATTTTCCAGCCCTCTAAGGTGAATCATGCAACGTCCCAGCGGCCGCACCGCCGACCAATTACGTCCGATAACCATCACTCGCCACTACACCAAACACGCCGAAGGCAGCGTCCTGGTGTGCTTTGGCGATACCAAGGTGCTGTGCAACGCGAGTTTGATCGAGGGCGTGCCGCGCTTTCTCAAAGGCTCGCAACAGGGGTGGCTGACTGCCGAGTACGGGATGCTGCCGCGCTCCACCGGCACCCGCATGGATCGGGAGGCCGCGCGCGGCAAACAGAGCGGGCGCACTGTGGAGATTCAGCGTTTGATCGGCCGTTCACTTCGCGCCGCTGTGGATTTGAAGCAATTGGGAGAATTCACTCTGACCGTCGATTGCGATGTCATTCAGGCCGACGGGGGTACCCGCACCGCCGCCATCACTGGCGCCTGTGTGGCGGTGGTGGACGCGCTGCAGCATATGCAGCGCCGGCAGATCTTAAAGACTGATCCCTTGGCCTGCATGGTCGCCGCTGTATCCGTGGGAATTTATCAGGGCGTGCCGGTCCTCGACCTGGACTACGCCGAGGACTCCAGCGCCGACACCGATATGAATCTGATCATGACCAATAAGGGCGGCATCATCGAAATTCAGGGCACGGCGGAAAAGGAACCATTCAGTGAAGAGCAGTTCCAGCAGCTGCTTGCCCTGGGTAGACAAGGCATCCAACAGCTGCTGGCCATGCAGCAGGAGGCATTGCGCTCCTGAAAAAGGACCCGCCGCCGCTATTTACGCGTTTCTGGCGGCGGCGGATACCCCATCGAATAATCCGGCGGAAACACCTGAACATGCTCAGCCCGGAAGACGCCGCCGAATTCATAGTAACCGCGCACCCGCACGTATGAGTTGTTGGCGACGGCGAAAAACTCCGTGGCATTCACTGGTGTGTCGAAACGGGCGTAGGTAGTCTCGGGAGTCACCACGATTTTGGTGTTGAAGATAAAGAAGGCGCTTAACGGTTCGGAAGCAAAATAGGCCACGCCCTGCATTTCCAACATCACAATTTCCACATCGCGGTTGTCCACCGCAATGCTACTGGCGACCATCACTTCACCAAATGGGTAGCTCGATACATACACCTGGTCGCCTACACGCAGATCCCAGAAATTGATACGCCGGTCGTATTCGCCGGTCAAGCGGGTGTCCGCCTGCACCATAAACTCCTGATCTTGAACCTTGATCTTGCCGAGCAGCCCGTAGAAGCCCCAGATCGGGTACACCTCTTGAATCGCCCCGTAAATCTTGGAGCGCGGCGAAGACAAAATTTCGATCTCCTGCGCCACCAGGGTATCGGTATTATCCAACGCACCTACGACCCGGACTTTGGCATTGTTCATCAGACTTGAGCGCTCAGCGCCGCTAAACTGGGTCGCCGACGTGACTTTCACCGGTACGGAATCCATGAAAAAACCACCATTGACATCGAGCTTCTGCACTATGCCCAAGAGCTCGATACTGGGGATATTGCGCAGCAGTCGATAATCCTGATTGAACGCCAAGGTATCAGCGATGAGTAGCCCATCCTGCAGCTCGCCACGCACAACCACTAAGCGCCCTTCCTGCAGGCCGCCCGTATCGATGGATGGAGAGTAGGACACGGCCTGGCCATTCAGGGTGAAGCGACGGGCAAAGACATCCAGATTGGCGACCTGACCCACCAATTCCACAAATGGGCTTTCGTCATAAGCCAAGCGAGTGGCCTGGATGACGAGTTCGGCATCCAGCGGACCGCTCACCGTCACCCGCTGCCCGGGCGCCANCGCGCGTATATCGCGCGGCATTATGTCGCTGGCGTAAATCGTGTCNGCCAACAGNTGCACCCGCTGCCCNAGCACTGAAAACTGGTTGCGCTCCAAGTCCACCGATTGNACTTCACCAGTGACGCGAGGCTGATAGTGCACCTCATAAGCAACCGCTTCGCCGTCTTTGTTAATGCCACCTACCACCGTGACGTAATCACCTACATTCAGGTCGATCTCGTCAGCAGGCTCCCCTCGCACCAGCACTTTGGCGTGATCGGTGTTGTAATGCACACCATTAACAATGACGCTGCCAAAACCGTTGATCGGGCCAACGACAGACAATTCCGGTTTGGCGCCGCTGCCATCAATGCCCGCGTAGTGGCCACCGCCCCCACAACTCCCGAGCGCGATTGCACATAGAATTCCGGCCAACCGCCGCCAATCAGCTCTTCTTATCATGATGAGTACCTGCCTCCTGATCGGATTTTTCGATGGCATACACACCTACGCCAAGTCTGATTCCTGCGTTTTCCCGCGTCGTAGAGCCGGCCTCACCTTGGGATCCGGCAATCTCGTGTTCTGACAACCAAGCATCCACCCGTTCCAAAAAGGCTTGGCCCTCGGCATCTAAAAAGGCGTGGAAGGCTTTGACATGGCGACTGTCGATCAGGTTATTGCTAGCCCGCCGTTCAAACCGCCGTCTCTGTTTCTGATTCGACTTGCTATCGTCGACCAGATACAGATTGTGAAACAGGGTTTCGCCCAACTCGCTGATCACCGATCCTGCGCGCAGCAGCGCCTGCGGATCGCTCTGGGCCGGGAAGAAATACCGGCTGAGCGGCGACACACCGTTTTCGCCGCGGGCGATGACGCCGACCCGCAACATCTCTTTGAAGAGCGCCTGCCGCGGCACATCACCACCGAACCGGCGCACCAACGACTGAAAGCTACCGTGTTCACCCTCGATGGGTAGCTCGCGCGCCTGGTTATCACCGGCGCTGAATTCGGGATCCCTATGCCACGCGGTGAGCAACCTAGTGATGCGATCCTGCGCTGTCTGCGCCTCCACCGCCATGGTGTTTTCCTGCAGCATGTCCTTGATGCGCTTGACTTCCTTGCGGTCGATGCCAGTCAGAACCGCAATTCGGGAAACGTTCGTCGGCCTGCCGCGAATGCCATAGTCCTGCGCCGCCGCCTCGACAAAAATGGATTTGCACAACAAGGCAAATTCCTTGTATGTAACACCGTTGCGCAGCAACAGCATGATGATTGGCTTCATCAAGCTCTTGACCGTCGCAATCACATGCGCTTTGAGATTATCCGCCATACACTCCCGGCTACCTGGATGATTCCCACAGTGACACCAAAGCCCGCTCACAACTACCGGTGCTGCTGGTTGGCGGCCAGCATACCTGGACTTTGCTGTTTGCAGAACATTCTTCTGTGAAGAAAGTGATCAGGCTTTAACCTGATTAAGTTACCAATTTGGCGCGTATATCTTCGTGCACACGTCTCAAATTGTCGGCTCTTAAGTGACAGGTACATCACGCGCTCAAAAAAAGAGCGCTCGCAACAGAGTTGCGGCGCTCCAAACGCATTGAACGATAGGGCGAACCCTAGCGTCCGCAATGCTCAGCAAATTACATCAGTGAAAGCCTTGTCTCTTAACACTCAAAGAGAACACCGGAGAACATCCCCGGCTGCCACAGCCCCCAAGACCAACAAAGACTGCAGCAATGCATCTGCCGGGGGAACCAGTAAACCCGACAGAGTACATCCAACGAACCCAAAACAACCACATTTGGGGATCTATTGCCCAATATTAGACGATAGCAACCAAGGTACTAGCCATCATAAGAGCCGCGAATTGTGATCGTTTAGACAAAAAACTTTGTGGGAGA
>Ga0065721_10003895_pt1 | contig 59126 bp, 44 predicted proteins | sample Mesricmetagenome_FD_59108 | JGI IMG/M metagenome (GOLD analysis project Ga0065721, IMG submission 59108) | Mesophilic microbial community from rice straw/compost enrichment Sample: eDNA_1 v2 (version 2) | ecosystem: Engineered > Solid waste > Grass > Composting > Bioreactor | place: USA: Davis... | reverse complement strand
CACGTACACCCCGAACCCGCCGGTGTCCACGAACTCCACCGGCTTGACCGCCCCGCCCTTGAAGGGCGGCTGCAGCTCGACAATGGCCGTGACCCGATCCCTGGTCACGCCGGGCGTCGGGTCAACGATCGACACCTTCGCCCCCGCGATCATGTTCAGGAGCGAGCTCTTGCCCACGTTGGGCCTGCCGACGATCGCGACGCGTGGAATAGACATAGGGGCCAATCCTACGGCCCTTCCGGGCCAGACCCCTCTTCCGGGCCGCAATCCCCCAAAAAACAGCCGCGCAACCCGTTATTTGAGCTTTGAGTTCTGAGCTTTCTTACACGTTCCGCAGCTTGTTCAGCCCGTTCAGCGCCGCCACCTTGTAGCACTCCGCCAGGGTGGGGTAGTTGAACACCGTGTTCACGAAGTACTCCACGGTCGCCTTGAACGCCATCGCGCACTGGCCGATGTGGATCAGCTCCGTCGCGCCGGTGCCGATGATGTGGACGCCCAAAATCGCGTGCGTCTCCTGGTGGATGAGCAGCTTGAGCATCCCTGTCTTGTCGCCCAGGAGCTGGCCGCGGGCGATTTCCTGGTACTGCGCGATCCCCGCTTCGTAGGGGATCCCCTCCGCCGTGAGCCGCTCTTCGGTCCAGCCCACCTGCGACATCTCCGGGATGGAGTAGATGCCGAAGGGCAGCAGTTCCGCCACCGTCTCGAACCTGGCCCCGAACATGTGGCACGCCGCGAGGCGTCCCTGCTCCATGCTGGTGGAGGCCAGCGCCGGGAAGCCGACGACGTCGCCCGCCGCGTAGATGTGCGGCACCGCCGTCTGGAAGTACTGGTTCACCTTGATCCGCCCGCGCTCGTCGGCCTCGAGCCCCGCGGCCTGGAGGTTCAGCCGGTCCGTCGCGCCCTGGCGGCCGATCGCGTACATCAGGCAGTCCGCGCGCAGCATCTTGCCGCTTTCGAGCACCGCCTCGGCCATCATGCTGTTGCCCGTCCGCGCGCCGGCGGGGGCCTCCACCTTGCGGATCGTGACCACCTTCTCACCCAGGCGCAGCGTCATTCCCGCCTGCCGCAGGTGGTACTGCAGCGCTTCGATGATCTCCGCGTCCATGAAGTCCAGCAGGCGGTTGCGGCCCTCGATGAGCGTGACCTTCACCCCCAGCATGCTCAGCATCGAGGCGTACTCGGTTCCGATCACGCCACCGCCCACGACGATCATCGAGTGCGGCAGCTCCTTCAGCGTCAGCAGCTCGTCGGAGGTGATCACGTCTTCGTGATCGAAGGGCACGTTGGGCGGGCGCGCGGGCGTCGTGCCCACCGCGATCACGATGTGATCCCCCTGGATCATCTCCGTGTGATGCTCGCCGGCGCACTTGATCGTGTGCGGGTCTTCAAACGACGCCCAGCCGTTCACCAGCGTGATGCCGTTGCTGGCGAAGTGGCCGCGCACAAGGTCCACCTCGGCCTTGATGATCGGGCGGCACGCCTCCCACAGGTTCGAGAGCGTGGTGGAGCGTGTCGTCGCCGTGAACTCCGGCGCGCCGGGCCCCCGGCCCACGCGGCACGCTCCCAGATTCAGGATCGCCTCCCGCAGCGCCTTGCTCGGGATCGTCCCCGTGTTCACCGCCACCCCGCCGATGTTCCCGTATCCCTCGACCACGCACACGGACTTGCCCAGCTTGGCGGCTTGAATCGCCGCCTTCTGGCCTGCCGGGCCGCTGCCGATCACAACAAGGTCAAAACGACGCATGGGCCCGGAGTGTACGGTGAATCCGCCTGACCCGGCGTACCCTCCCGCATGACCGACAACGGACGCCTTCTCGCCGTCGCCGTGGGAAACACCCGCACCCGTTTCGGCGTTTTCCACGGCAGCGAGCTCTCCGACCCCGTCTCCCTTCCCAACGCCGATCTTGAGGCCCTGACCGCAGCCATCCTCAAGGCCGCGGAGAGCGAGCACGGCATCTCCATCGCCATCGCCGACGTCAACCCGACCGTGGCGGACGCCCTGCAGCGCGCCCTCGAAGACGCCGGCGAGGAGAACGTCTACCGCATCGGGACGGATATTCAGGTGCCCATGCAGCACACCCTCGACGATGCCTCCACCGTCGGCATGGACCGCCTGCTCTGCGCCTTCGGCGCGTACGCCCGCGCCAAGCAGGCGTGCATCGTCGTGGACGCCGGCACCGCCGTCACCGTGGACTTTGTGGACGGTGAGGGCACCTTTCACGGCGGCGTCATCGCGCCGGGCCTCAACATGATGCTCCAGGCCCTCCACGAAAAGACCGCCAAGCTGCCCAGCGTCGAATACCACCCCCCGGCCGAGAAGGCCGCCCCCTTCGGCAAGGCAACGCGCGAGGCCATGCTGCTGGGCGTCACCAACGCCGTGGTCGGACTCGTCCGTCACACCGCCGAGCGTTACGCCGAGTTCTTCGGCGCGTACCCGCAGGTCGTCGCCACCGGCGGCGACGCGGCGGCCCTCTTCGGGGCCGAAGTTTCCGAGGGCGGTGGTCTGATCGAGTCCATCGTCCCCGACCTCCAGCTCATCGGCATCCTCGAGGTCTGCCGCGCTGTGGAGGAGATGCGCGCCTCCGGGGTGGAGTAGCCCGTGCCCGCGGCCTGGACCCTCGCCTCGCCTCCCGGCGTCGGAGCCATCGCCGTGATCCATCTCCGCGGCGACATCGACGCGGCCTTTGGCGCCTGCGGCATCCGGCCCGTGCCCGTCGGCGGCGTCGCCCTTCGCGACCTGCTGGGCATCGACCGCGGCGTCGTGGCACGCTGGGCTCCTGATATCTGCCAGCTCATGCCCCACGCCGGGCCTGCTGTGATTCGCCTGCTGCTCGAGGCCCTGACCTCCCGCGGCATCCCCGAGGACCGCTCGCCCGATCCGCGTGCCCTGTATCCCGAAGCCCGTTCAGAGTTCGACGCTCGCGCGCTCGCGGCTGTCGCCCGCGCGCGCAGCCCGCTCGCCGTGGACTTGCTCCTGGCTCAACATGACCTGTGGTCACGTCCGGACGCCGTGAGCGACCCGGAGCGAGATCGTGTGCTGCGCCGGCTCATCGACCCGCCCCTGGTGGCGGCGGTGGGGGCGAGCAACATCGGCAAGTCCACGCTTGCCAACGCCCTTGCAGGGCGGAGCGTGTCGATCGTCGCCGACGAGCCGGGGACCACGCGCGATCACGTGGGCGTGATGCTCGACCTGGGCGGGCTGGTGGTGCGGTATGTGGACACGCCCGGCCTGCGCCAAGGTGCCGACGCACTGGAGCGCGAGGCGGTGGACGCCGCGATGGAAGTGGCGAAGAGCGCGGACCTGCTGCTGGCGTGCGGCGATGCGACCGCGCCGCCGCCGGACGTGCTGCCCAACGTGGACCGGCTGACGGTCGCGCTGCGGAGCGATCTCGGCCCGCCGGGGTTCAGGGCGGATGCGTGTGTTTCCGCCGCGCGGGGGGAAGGGCTGGCCGAGCTGAGCGCGGCGATCCGCGAACGGTTGGTTCCCGCGGCGATGCTGCAGCGGGAGCAGGCGTGGAAGTTCTGGGAATGAAAAAACCCCCGCGTGGCGCGGGGGTTTGATGAGCAAACGGAAAGGGTTGTTACTTCTTGCCCTTCTTCTCGGCCTTGGCCTTGGGAGCAGGAGTCTCGACGGTGATGCCCGCCATCGGGTCGTGCTTGAGGCCGCGGCGGCGGTCGCGGAGGCGACGGCTCTTGCCGGTGCGCTCGCGGAGGAAGTAGAGCTTGGCGCGGCGGGCGTCGGCCCGGCGGACAACCTCGTAGCGGGCGATCAGGGGGGAGTGGATCGGGAAGATGCGCTCCACGCCGACCTCGTCCACCACCTTGCGGACCGTGGCCATCTCGTTGATGCCGCGACCCTTGCGAGAGATCACCACGCCCTGGAAGACCTGCGTGCGCTCCTTGTCGCCTTCAACGATCCGGAAGTGGACGTTGATGGTGTCGCCCACCTCGAACCTGGGGACGTTGGTCTTCAGGCTTTCCTTGTTGATCTCTTCGATGATCTGCTGAGACATGGGTACCTCGGAGTAGGGCGGGAAGGATAGACCGCGCGCTGGGTCACTTCTAGGGGGCGCGCGGCGGGTCGGGAGGGAGAAGATCGGGCCGTCTTGCCTTTGTCCGGGCCAGCCGCTGCTCCGCCCGCCAAGCCTCGATCTTGGCGTGGTTGCCGCTGAGCAGCACCTCCGGGACGGCCATCCCCATCCATTCCCTGGGTTTGGTGTAGTGGGGGCAGTCCAGAAGCCGCCCCGCCGGGGTGGGGGAGAAGCTGTCCTGGAGGCTGCTTCCCTCGTCCCCCAGAGCGCCCGGGATCAGGCGGGTGACGGCGTCGATCAGCACCATCGCCCCAAGCTCCCCCCCGGAAAGGACATAATCGCCGATCGAGATTTCCAGAGGGGCGAGTCGCTCGATGACCCGCTCGTCGATGCCCTCGTAGTGCCCCGCGATCAGGAGCAGGCGCGGGTGCTTCGCCAGTTCCTCGACCAGGGGCTGGGTGAGGGGGCGGCCCTGGGGGGTGAGCAGGATGCGGGTGGCGGGGCGGGGGTCGGCGGCTTCCGCGGCTTGCACCGCGTCCCACAGGGGTTGGCACATCATCACCATGCCCGGCCCGCCGCCGAAGGGGCGGTCGTCGGTCTTCTGGTGCTTATCTGCGGAATAGGCCCGGATGTCCGTGGGGACGACCTCGATCAGACCGGCGCGGGCGGCGCGTCCGGGGATGCTGACGCCCAGTGCCGCGGGGGGCTGGGTGGAGAACATCTCCGGGAAGGTGGTGAGGATGTCGAAGCGGATGGGCATGGAGGGGTCAAAAGAATAAGGCCCGGGGGTTGGTCCCGGGCCTTGGAGGTGTCGGTGCGAAGGACGGGTTATTCCTTCTTCTCGCCCTCGGCAGCCGCGGCGGCAGCGGCCTTGGCCTTGCGGGCCTCGACGACCTGACGATCGTGGGCACGGTCGGCCTCCCACTTGGCGAGATCGCCGATGCCGCGCTTGGCGAGGATGTCGCGCACGGTATCGCTGGGCTGAGCGCCCTTGCTGAGCCAGTGCTTCACGCGCTCTTCGTTGATGTAGATGGCCTTGGCCGGGTCCTTCTCGATGGGGTTGTACCAGCCGAGGGACTCGATGACAGGCCCGTCGCGGCGGGTCTGCTTCTCAACGGCGGAAATGCGGTAGAAGGGGCGGTTGCGGCGGCCGAGCCGCTGCATGCGGAGACGAACCATCTGAAAACTCCTCTGGCCTGAGAGGGCAGGCCGACCATGCGGGTTGTACCCCTCCCCGGACGGTCCGGTGGGGGGGCGGAAAGGATAGGCGGGCTCAATCCCGCCGGCTGCCCATGAGCAGGCCCGCGATCAGGCCCGCGGCGAAGGCGGTCCCGATGACGGCCACGGGGCGGGCGTCGATGGCTGAACCAACCTTGTCGCCGACGGCCTCGGGCATGTCCCGGAAGCGGCCTCCCATCCGTGCCGTGGCGGACCGGCCGCTGCCCTTGACGGCTTTGACCAGTCCGGCCAGGTCCTGGGCCAGCCGCCGGAGGTCTTCGCGGAAGCGGTCGATGTCGGCGCGGAGGCGTCCGGCGGCGGAGTTCACGGCGTCTTCGACCATGGCGGGCTCCTTCCGGTGGGCAAGATAGAGGCGCGGCGTCTTGCGGCGATGAAATCGGGCTTTGAGCGGGGCGACGGTGGGGGAAGGCGTCGTGGAAGCATGAGATAGGATGCGGGTATGCGTGCGGCGTTGCTGATGGTGGTGATGGCGGGCCTGCTCGTGGGCGGGTGCTACCGGCGGGTGGTCAGCGCCAAGGGCCTGGGCGCGATGGGGACGCAGGTGGAGCCCTCGTACCGGCCGAACACCAAGGCGGACCAGGCTCTGGACAAGCTCCTGCAGTCGAAGCGGGAGGTCAAGAAGACTCAGAAGTGGTCCAACGAGGCCGATTGGCGTTCCGTGAAACTGCTACCATCCGCGCCATGAAGCAAAGTCGATTCGTTGCGGGGCTGGTGCTTGCGGCGACGGTGGTGGTTTCCACCGTGGCGTCGGCGCAGGAGAACTACATCGAGCGGGTGAACGCACCCTTCGCGGTGATCAGCCCCAGTAAGCGGAGCGACAGCATTCTGCTGCCGGCGCTGGCGAAGATGGATGCCCCGCCGAAGGCGGTCGCGACCCCGGAGCAGGCGGCGCTGCTGCCGGCGACGAGCCCGGACTTCTCCTCCGCGGCGGCGTGGGCGCAGGCCCCCAGCCAGCGGGCGGTGCTCGACGCGCTGGACAGGGTGACGAAGGAGACGGACTGGAAGGCCGCGATGGCCTTCGGCCAGCCCTACGGGGCCGAGGGGGCCACGCCGGAGCTGATCCAGGCGAAGCTCTACACGGAACTGGGCGACCCGCCGATGCTCGCGGGGGCGCAGCACCTTTACATGCCCGCGCTGGACAAGCTGGTGGTGCTCGCGAACGTGGAGGCCACCCGCCTCGCGGCGGAGGGCAAGCCCAGCGAGGCGATCGACCTGCTGATCGACCTGCTTTTCTTCGAGCGGCAGATCGCCGACCGCCAGTTCTTCGAGGAGATCGAGTGGGCCTTCACCCGCATCGCCGCCACTTATGAGCGCGTGCGCGACATCGCCTTCCAGGACCTCAAGGGGTCCAAGCAGATCGAGTTCAACCGCATCCCCGATCAGATCAAGCGTCTGAGCGAGGAGAACCTGGGGTACATGGACCTGGAGCGCGTGCGCTTCCCGCTGGGGAACCGGGCCGCGGCGGAGCAGATCGTGGCCCGCGTCTACAACGAGCGGGGCCAGATGAACGAGACGGTCTTCGCCGCGACGATGTCGCGTTTGGGCAGCACCGATCGGCGTCTGCGGCTGTTCGCCGAGACGGCCCGTTGGCGTCAGGTGGCCGGCAGTCAGGCGGGCGGGTATGAGGCCATCGACAAGGTGAAGGCGGTCTACGACGACTTCGCCCGCCGCTGGGTCGCGCCCTACTTCGACAGCGGGCGGCTGCTGGTCTCCGAGTACGCGAAGCTCAACCGCGCCGCCCACGCCGCGATCGACGTGACGACGCCGGACTTCACGCGGCTGATCGAGCTGCGTCAGATGGCGAAGGTCGAAGCCGCGGGAACGCGGATGATGCTGGGCCTGACGGCCTTCACGCTGGCGAACGGACGGCGGCCTCCCGTCATCACGGCGGTGCGTCCGCAGTGGATGCCGCAGATCGAGGTGGACTGGTATGACCTCTCGGTGCGTCAGCGGGCCAGGCCGCCCTTCGAGTACGTCCTGCCGATGCAGGCTCCCGTGAACGAGCGCGAGGAGGCCAGGCCGCACGAGCTTGAGGTGTACACCGCCAACGGCGAGACGAACTTCAAGGTGAACCTGCTGGACGACGTGTTCCTGCTGTACTCCAAGGGCACGGACAACGCCAACAACGGCGGCGTGCGGGTGCAGAACACGTGGAAGGTCGTGCAGGGAGCGGATTACCTGATCTCCCCGCCGGTCATCTCGCTGTATCGGCAGTATCTGATCGACCGGGGCGACCTCAAGGTGCAGGATTGAGCATGGCCGCGCAGCACAAGCTGGTGATCATCGGAAGCGGGCCGGCGGGGTGGACGGCGGCGATCTACGCCGCGCGTGCGGCCCTGGACCCGGTGGTGTACATCGGCACGCCGCGGCAGGACCCCGGGCCGGTGCTTCCGGGCGGGCAGCTCATGCTCACCACGGAAGTGGAGAACTACCCCGGCTTTCCCAAGGGTGTGATGGGTCCGGAACTGATGGACCTCTTCCGCGCGCAGGCGGAGCGGTTCAAGGTGCGGATCATCGAAGACGACATCGAGCGGTGCGACTTCACCGCGGCGAGCACGGGCGGGCCGCTGGTGCTCTACCCCGCCTCCGGCCCCGCCGTGACGACGCACGCGGTGATCATCGCCACGGGCGCCCAGGCGAACTGGCTCGGCCTGCCCAACGAGATGCGGCTGGCGCAGACGGGCGGGGGCGTCTCCGCGTGCGCGGTGTGCGACGGGGCGCTGCCGATCTTCCGCGGCCAGGAGCTGGCGGTGGTGGGGGGCGGCGACACGGCGATGGAGGAGGCGACGTACCTCACCAAGTTCGCCAGCACGGTCCACGTCATCCACCGTCGCGACACCTTCCGCGCGAGCAAGGTCATGCAGACGCGCCTGCTCTCGCGTCCGAACGTGAAGGTCCACTGGAACAAGGTGGTGGTGGACGTGCTGGGCGAGGAGCGCTGCGAGGGGGTGCGCCTGCGCGACACGGTGACGGGCGAGGAGAGCACGCTCGCCGTGAAGGGCCTGTTCATCGCCATCGGCCACACGCCGGCGACGAAGTTCCTGCGCGACAGCGGGCTGCAGTTCACGGACAAGGGCTACATCGACCTGAAGACCCGCAGCAGCGCGACGAACCTTCCGGGCGTCTTCGCGGCGGGAGACGTGGCCGACTCCGAGTATCGCCAGGCTATCACCGCCGCGGCGATGGGATGCCAGGCCGCGCTGGACGCCGAGCGCTGGCTCGCCGCGCAGGGAATCGACTGAGGCTATTTCGGGGCGTGCGTCGCGTGCCGATGGCCGCGCGACCGGGTAACATGGCCCCCTATGCCACGCCTCAGAACGATCGTTGTGTGTTTGATGATGGTCCTTGCGGCGGTGCTGCCGCGGGGAGTGTTCGCTGTTCAGCAGCAGGACGAAGGCCCGACGGATGTCACGGTCGGGGTGTACGTCGTGCAGCTCGACGACCCGAACCTGAAGGACAGCCAGTTCACGGTGGTGTTCTGGCTGTGGTTCCGGTGGCGTGGCGACATAGACCTCAACCCCATGAAGAAGTTCGAGGTGGTTGGAGGCCAGATCGAGGGCATTGAGAACGAGGACACGGTCTACGGCGAGGAGCCGGACGGCGTTCACTATCAGGTCGCCAAGATCCGGGCGACGGTGACGCAGGACTTCGACATCACCCGGTTCCCGATCGACCGGCACACGCTGCAGCTCTCGATCGAAGAGACGTTCGAGGGGATCGAGCGCATCCGCTACGTGCCGGACACCAAGAACAGCAAGCTGCTGGAGTCGATCTCGCTGGCGGGCCTGGTCATCGGTGAGACGACCGCGACGGTGGGGACCAAGACCTACTCGAGCACCTTCGGCGACCCGCGCGTGGAGAGCGTGTCGGGCGGGGCGGAGTCCACGTACGCGAGGTTCACGCTGAGCATCCCGGTGAAGCGGCCGGGCATCAGCTACCCGATCAAGCTCTTCTGGAGCCTTTACCTGAGCGTGTTTGTGGCGCTGTTGGCGCTGCACATCAAGCCCATCGACCTGGACCCGCGGTTCGGCCTGGGCGTGGGTGCGGTGTTCGCGGCGATGGCCAGCGCGTTCGTCATCAGCGCTGCGCTGCCGGACACCAACCAGGTGACGCTTGCGGACGTGGTGGTGATGATCGCCATCGGCTACATCGTGATCTCGGTGATCGAGTCGATCATCTCGCTGCGGATGTTCCAGGCGGGCAACGAGAAAGGGTCGGCGAAGCTGGACCTGTGGGCCTTTGTTGCCCTCACGCTGTCCTACGCGTTGGTGAACGTGGCTCTGCTGCGACTGGACTGACGTACCATCCCCGGCTGGGGTGCGATGGAGCTCTCAAGATGAAGCATCTGGTTCTAGCGGCGGCGTTGCTGTCCGGTGGGGCGTTTGGGCAGGAGGCCGCGCCTCCGCCCGCTGCCGCGGAGCCGGCCCCGGCGCCCTACATCGTCGAGGACTGGGCGACGGGGCTTGAGGTGGTGTGGGCGATGGCGTTCGACCCCTCGGGGCGGATGCTGCTCACGGAGCGTCCCGGTCGCGTCCGCGTGATCGAGAACGGGAAGCTCAAGCCCGAGCCGTATTACACCGTGCCCAACGTGCTGGTGCGCAGCGAGACGGGGCTGATGGGCCTGTGCCTGCACCCCGAGTACGCGAAGAACAAGTACGTCTATCTGGCCTTCGGTTATCGCGAGGGCGACACGCAGGATGTCCGCGTGGTGCGCTACCGCGACACGGGCACGACGCTGGAGGAGGATCGGGTCATCATCTCCGGCGTGCAGGTGCGGTCGAACCACTCCGGCTGCGCGATCAGCTTCGGGCCCGACGGCAAGCTCTACATCTCCACGGGCGAGATGTTCCAGAAGGAGCTGGCCCAGGACCTCTCCTCGCTGAACGGGAAGATCCTTCGCGTGAACGACGACGGCAGCGTGCCGGAGGACAACCCCTTCGTCGGCAAGGAGGGCGCCCGCGGCGAGGTCTGGGCGCTGGGCGTGCGGAACCCGCAAGGGTTCGATTGGCACCCCGTCACCGGTGAGCTGTACGAGACGGAGCACGGCCCCAGCGGCGAGGTCCAGTACCGGGGCTCGCGCGCGGGCGGCGGCGATGAGTTCAACCACATCGAGAAGGGGAAGAACTACGGCTGGCCCGAGATCTTCTACGACATGAAGAAGCCGGGCATGGAGCCGCCGCTGATCGTCTGGCGATCGCCGACCATGGCCCCCGGGGGCGGGTGCTTCTACAAGGGGGACGCGTTCCCGACGCTCAAGGGCAACTACCTCGCGGCGTGCCTGGCAGGTCAGCAGGTCCGGCGGATCGTGCTGGACGAAGGTCGCGTGGTCTCCGACACGACCTGGCTCAAGGGGTACGGTCGGATGCGGGCGGTGGTGGAGGGGCCCGACGGGTTCGTGTACATCGCCACCAGCAACAAGGACGGACGCGGCCGACCGAAGGACGGCGACGACCGAATCCTGCGCCTCCGTCCCGCTAAGTAGCCAGGGAATCCCAGGGATCCAGCACGGCGGCGTGTGGCACAAATTCCTTTGTGCCAATGGGTTGTGCTGCGCCGGCGAAAAATCCGGAAAGTTGCTGGCAAAGCGGGAAATAAGGGTTTCGGGGGAGGGCAAGGTCTGGTAAAACACCGGCGGAGAGATGTAGTTCTAGGACGGGGTTCCGCGCCGTGTTTCCAAGCTGCCCGGTGCGGGGCTGACCCCGACGACGGTTGACGCCGCCCGAAAGGGAGGCAGAGAGAGAGCAAGACCATGAAGCTGAACGCTGTGATCGTGTCCGGGTTGGCGCTGGCGGGCGTGGCGACAGCCGCGCTGGCCGAAGTGCCGTGGACGAACGCCAACGGCAGCAACTCGTCGATCTGGTGGGAGAACGGCCGGAGCGACAACGGGCTGTTCGGCAGCCCGACGGTGATCGGCGACACGTTCTTCTTCATCTCGAACAACAACTTCGACGCGCAGGCCTATGACGGCAGCACGCAAACCACGACGGACACCCTGCGGGTGCGTGTGCACGCGCAGCCCGGGCGCGTGTTCACGCAGGTGATCTTCGCGAGCCAGGGTGACTACACGGTGTTCGGGAGCGGGGCGTCGGTGAACGTGACCGGGCAGCTGACGGTGAACGACGTCAACTCGCCCCGCAACGCGACGTCAGGCTTCAACACCATCGTGACGCCTTCGTTCGGCTCGGCGACGGCGATGCCCGTGCAGGGCAACGACACGGAGCCGGAGATCGGCATCTGGAACGGCGCGGCGATGATCGACTTCGCCGTGTTCGGCTTCCCGCCCGTGACGGACCTGGACCTGATCTTCACCAACACGCTGATCGCGGTGGCGCTGCCGGGCGAGACGGCGGCGATCGCGACGCTTCCCAACACGCAGGGGGCGTTCACGCTGTCGGTGGTGCCCGCTCCGGGAACGCTGGCGGGGCTGCTGGGCCTGGGGCTGCTGGTCCGCCGCAGGCGTTGAGCGGTGATCGTGGCGCTGAGGGGGCGCCGACGACAGGGACGGCGAGTTCTCGGTCCAACGAAGATCTCTGGAGAGACGAGTGATGAACGCAGCCCTCAGGTCCGGATGCATCGCGGTGCTCGCCCTCGCGGGCTTCTGCGGCACGGCCGCGGCGACGGTGGACTGGAGCAATCCCAACGGCAGCACGCCGCTGTTCAGCTGGTCCAACGGCTACAGCAACAACGGGTTCTTCGGCGACCCGATCATCGTCGGCAACACCTTCATCTTCACGCCCCAGGGCTTCACGGCTGAGCAGGGTGTGCAGAACACCAAGACGGACACCCTTCAGGTCGATATCACCGCCGCACCTGGGTATCAGATCCTGGGGGTCATCATCCGTGAGGCGGGCACCCGCTCCCACAGCACCGGGACGAGCATCGGCGGCACGCTGTTCCTGAAGGACCTGGACCAGCCCGACTTCCCGCTGATCCAGGACCCGCTCACCTATTCGTTCGACACCGGCGTGACGCCGAACCCGTGGACCGGCACCGTGACGCGGGACGGTCTGGCCATCACGCACCTGCAGCTCTCGCTGACGAACAACCTCTCCGCGTTCCTCTCCGAACGCAGCATCACCAAGACGGGCGTGGAAATCGAGATCATCGTGCCCGCTCCGGCCTCCGCGGCGGTGATGGGCCTGGGCCTGCTCGCCCTGCGCCGTCGGCGGTGAGACGCCCGGTCACCAAAAAGGTTGACAGGTCGGGGGGATCGTGGTGCACTTGGAGGTGTGCCGCGGGTGGACGGCGCGAAGAGAGCACAGTTTCCAATGAGGGCTCGTCGGAGCATTTGTGGGGGGCTCCTGGCCGCCATGGCCTGCGGTACGGCTGCGCCGGGGCAGGTCTCCGGTGACGCGCCGGCGTGGTGGGGGCCGCCATTCATTCAGCAACCGGGCAAGCGCGAGTTCACGGGCCGGCTGATCGTGCGCCCGCACCAGGGACTGGATGGGCCCGAAGCCGCGCTGAAAGACGCCGAGGCGCGAGCGCAGGCGACGCGATTCGTGCACGAGCATGTGCCCGAGGTGGACGAGTACTTCATCGTGGTGCCTCCGGGGTACACGGAGGATTCCCTCGCGGCGGAGCTGCTGGAGACGGGGCTGTACGAGTGGGTGCGGCCCGACTGGATGCTGTTCCCGCTGCAGGCCCGCGACGTGATCCCGGATGATCCATTCTTTCCGGGTCAGTGGAATCTGGCGAAGATCAGGGCTCCCAGCGCGTGGGACATCACCCGCGAGCAGCCCAACGTTGTGATCGCCGTCGTGGACACGGGCGTGGACTTCACGCACCCGGACCTGGCGGACAACATGGTGCTGGGGTACTGCTCGTTCATCCTGGAGCGGCGCGCACAGACGCCCGGACCGCCGTGGAACACGGTGGTGATGGACTCCCACGGCCACGGCACGGGGATCGCCGGGGTGGTCGCGGCGGTGGGGAACAACGGGCTGGGAATCTCGGGGGTCGGGTGGGACCTGAGCGTGATGCCCATTCGGGCGTCGTCGTCCACCAACAGCGGGGCGTCGTTCGGGGACATCCAGAACGGGGCGCTGTGGGCCACGAACAACGGCGCGCGGGTGGTGTCGGTGAGCTACACGGGGGTGGAGGATCCGGGGATCGACACGCTGGGGGCCGTCCTGCGGAGCCGCAACGCGCTGCTCGTGTGGGCGATGGATGACAACGGCTGGAACACCGACCTGACGTTCCCGTTCGACCATCCGAACGTGACGGTCGTCAGCGGCACGGGCATGCAGGATCAGCGGTGGGTCTCGTCGGTGAACCCGCACGTGGGGTCGAGCTACGGGACGGGGGTGGATATCGCCGCCCCCGCCGCGGGAATCTGGCTGACGACCATCGGAGGCGGGTACGGGACCAACGAGGGGAACAGCTACTCAGCGCCGACGTGCGCGGCAGCGCTGGGGATGATCTGGAGCGTCGCCCCGGGGCTGCTGGCGCACGAGGTGGAGCAGGTCCTGCTGGCGAGCGCGGACGACATCGGCCCACCGGGTGAGGACGTGGAGTTCGGCGTCGGGCGGCTGAACCTGCGGCGGGCGCTGTGGAACGCGGTGGTCCGCCAGCATGCGATGGCGCTCCCGTCCGGGCCGTACAACGCCGAGGCGTTCGGCGTTGATGATGCGTACGAGTTCGAGCTGCGGCCGATGGACGTGACGGGCGACCGGGCCGTGGACGAGAAGGACGTCAGGGCCGTGCGGGCGTACATCCGTCGCAACGAGGCGAAGGACATGGCCCACTTGCGCCGCTAGATCTTGCAGGGCAGGTCGTTCTCGCCGAGCAGGCGGTATTCCTTGCGGCGGAGAATCTGGCCGGCAAGGGTGAGGTCGTCCACCGCGAGGGCGATGGTGGGGGCGGCGCTGGAGCGGAGCATGAGGGGGTAGGCGAACTGGATGGAAAGCTCCGCGGCGAGCAGGCAGAGGCACATGGACGAGAGCGAGTGCCGCTCGCCGATCTCGACGACGAGGACGTCGCGTTGGCTGTAGGGAAGGTGCTCGGCCTCCAGGACCTTCTTGGCCATCCGTTCCGAGTTGGTGATGATGCGGACGACCGCGTGGTCGCTGGCCTCGTGGACGGAGAGGGCGCAGATCTGGCAGGGGGAGTCGTCGAAGGCTTTGACGAGGTCGTGGAGCTTGCCGACCTTGTTGGTGAGGAAGACGCTGAACTGGGAGACGGAGGGGGGCGAGTAGCCGTGCGTGGTTTCCAGCGGGGTGGATGCCTGGCTCATCGGAGTACCTTCCCGGTGGGTCGCCCGTCCCTCGGCCTCAGGAGGGTAGCGGGCGGGGAGAGGGACTACAAGGGCGCAAAAGAAAGGGAGCCGAGTCCGCGGCTCCCTTTTTCAGACTTTTTTGAGACGGCGGGGTCAGACGCTGAAGCTGGACCCGCAGCCGCAGGAGCTGGTGGCGTTCGGATTGTTGAAGACAAACCCGCGGCCCATGACCTCGTCCTTGAAGTCCACCGTGGCGCCGTTGAGGTAGAGGAGGCTCTTGGGGTCCACGATGATGCGGATGCCGTGCTGCTCGAAGACCTCGTCGGTGTCCTTGCGGGACTCGGTAAGGTCGAGGAGGTAGTTGAAGCCGGAGCACCCGCCGCCCTTCACACCGACCCGGAGGCAGACCTTCTCGGCGTCGAGCTCCTGCTCCTTGATGATGTGATGGATTTCCTTGGCGGCGGTGGGGGTGAGGAAGACGCCGTGGACGGCTTCGCCGGTCTGGGGGAGGCTGGTGGTGCTCGCGGACATCGTGAATGCTCCTTCCAACGAATATTACGTCGGGGAAGGCGTGTCGGATGAGGGGATCAGCGGGCGTGGGCGGGCTGGTCGATCGGGAGCCCGTTCTTGGCCTTGTAATCGTTGATGGCGGCGCGGATGGCGTCCTCGGCAAGAACGGAGCAGTGGATCTTGACGGGGGGCAGGCTCAGCTCCTCGACGATCTGGGTGTTGCGGATGGCGAGCCCCTCGTCGAGGGTCTTGCCCTTGAGCCACTCCGTGGCGACGGAGGAGCTGGCGATGGCCGAGCCGCAGCCGAAGCACTTGAAGCGAGCGTCCTCGATGCGGCCCTCCTCGTTGACCTTGATCTGGAGCTGCATGACGTCGCCGCACTCGGGCGCGCCCACGAGGCCGACGCCGATGTCCTTGCGGGCCTTGACCTCGGCCTGGGTGCCGAAGTTGCCGACGTTGCGGGGCCGCTCGTAGTGGTCGATGATCTTCTGGGAATAAGCCATGGGGGTACCTCGGTTTCAGTCAGGGAAGCCTGGGTCGAGCATGAGTGTTATGGACAGATGGGTTTGCTGTTCTGCGCCTTCTTCCTGGTTGGAGATGGCGCGGACGAGTTCCCGCGCATTCGCCGTTTTCGCCGGGTGTGACGACCGGGAGCGGTCGCAGGAGCATAGTCCGCACGGATGCTGACCGGAGCCAGGCCGCTTGCGACGCCATGGCTCAGTGCGTCCCCCAGGCCACCTTGGACAGGTCGATGCCTTCCTTGTGCATGTCGTAGAGCGGGCTCAGCTCGCGCAGCTTGCGGACGGCCTCGATGATCCGCTCCGCGGCGTAGTCGATCTGCTCCTGCGTGGTCCACCGGCCCAGCGAGAGGCGCAGCGAGGAGTGCGCCAGGTCGTCGCCGACGCCAAGACCCTTGAGGACGTAGCTGGGCTCGAGGCTGGCGGAGGTGCAGGCCGAGCCGCTGGAGCACGCGATCTCCTTGACCGCCATCATCAGGCTCTCGCCCTCGACGAACCCGAAGGAGATGTTGGTGATGTGGGGCAGGCGCTTCTCGGGGTGGCCGTTGATGGCGCAGCTGTCGAGCTGGCTGGTGACGGTCTGCTCCAGGCGCTGACGCAGGGCCAGCAGGCGCTGGGCGTCCTTGTCCATCTCGGCGAGGGCGATTTCCGCGGCCTTGCCCAGGCCCACGATGCCGGGCACGTTGAGCGTGCCGGAGCGGAAGCCGCGCTCCTGCCCGCCGCCGTCCACGAGAGCCTGGAGACGGACGCGCGGCTTGCGCCGGCGGACGTACAGCGCGCCCACGCCCTTCGGCCCGTACATCTTGTGGCCGCTGAGGCTGAGCAGGTCGATGTTGTCGCGGTTGACATCCACCGGCATCTTGCCGACCCACTGGGTCGCGTCGGTGTGGAAGAGCACGCCTTTCTCGTGGCAGAGGGCGCCGATCTGCGGCACCTCGTTGATGGTGCCGATCTCGTTGTTCGCCCACATGATGGTCACGAGGATGGTGTCGTCGCGGAGGGCGGCGCGCACCATGTCGGCGGTGATGATGCCGTCTCGACCGGGCTCGATGAAGGTGACCTCGAAGCCCTCCTTCTGGAGGCGCTTGCAGGGGTCGAGGACGGCCTTGTGCTCGATGCTGCTGGTGATGATGTGGCCTCGGGACTGGCCGGAGCCGGCCGGGGCCTTCTCGTACATGTAGGCCACGCCCTTGATGGCGAGGTTGTTCGACTCCGTCGAGCCGGAGGTGAAGACCACTTCCTTCTCATCAGCGCCGATCAGCTTGGCGACCTGGGCGCGGGCGGTGTCCACCGCGGCCTCGGCGTCCCACCCGAAGCGGTGGTTGCGGCTGCCGGGGTTGCCGAAGGTCTGGGTGAAGTAAGGAAGCATCGCCTCGACAACGCGCGGGTCGCACGGGGTGGTCGCGGCGTGGTCGAGATAGATGGAGTTCATGGGATTGGGGTTGGTCATAGCCCGGGATTCTAGACCGCCGGTGCTGAGTTTTAGAATCTTTCTACAGAACCGTGAGCGGCCCTTCGCCGGGCGTGATCGCGCCTCGTCGCGCGGGGCTGCGGGTGGCGGGTCCGGTGGGCGGCTGGGTGCAAAAACAAGAGCGGCGTCCCGGGAGAGAGAGGGGACGCCGCGGTTGGTGCTGTTGTGGTAAGGACTTACTGGAAGAGGTAGGAGTCGCTGGGCTCGGAGGCGGTGAACGCCGCGATCCAGGAGAGGATGAGGAGCTTCAGGGTCTTCATCTGGCGAAACCTCCACCTGGGCACTGGGCCCGCGTGGAAGATGAACCAGAAATCATCCCGCAACCAATAAAACGGGTGAGGATTTTGCGGATTGGGCCCCGGGTCAGGGCTGGGTCTGTGCCGCGGCGTAGCGGATGGCCTCCACCATGCCGTCCACCATGCGGGGCAGGCTGAAGCGTTCCTCGACCGTCGCGACAGCCCCGGCACTGAGGCGGGCCTGGAGGTCGGGGTCGGAGAGGATGGCCGCGATGGCCTCGGTGAGGGCCTCGGCGCTGCCGTCGGCGTAGGTCAGGCCGTTCTCGTTGTGGCGGAGGGACTCGATTTCGGGGTTCTGTTGCTCGCGCCGATCGCTGGTGATGACGGGCAGGCCGTAGCCGAAGGCGTGGAGGATGCTCAGGCCGATGTTGGCGGGGTAGCAGAAGACCTGGCTGCTGAGGAACCAGGGGGCGAGGGCGTGCTCGTCATAGATCGCCCCCAGGAAGCGGACGCGGTCGGCGACGCCCAGGGATTCCGCCAGGGCGCGTGTTTCCTGTTCGCCCGGTCCTTTGCCGACGAGGACGACGCGGAGGCGCGGGAAGCGAGGGGCGAGTGCCGCGGCGGCGCGGACCAGCAGGTCCACACGGTTGGCCGGGTGGAAGCGGGAGACGTAGAGAACGGTCTGAGCCCCTTCCAGGCCGTGCTCGGCCTGGAAAGCACGGAGGCGGGCGGGGTCAGCGAGCCAGGCGTCGCGGGCGGCGCGGATGGGGGTCTGGTCGAGGCTGTTCAGGGCGACGAAGACGCGCTCGGGGCTTGAGGCCCCGGAGCGGATGTAGCTCTCCGCGACGGTGTGGTTGTAAAAGAGCAGGCAAGTGCCCAGGTCCGCGATGCGGCGGCGGGTGTCGGCGCGCCAGCCTTTTTCATCCTTGGAATAGCCGTGGCCCCAGAGCACGGTGCCGACCCCCGCGCGGCGGGCGCGGAGCAGCGCGGGGACGAGGCTCAGGTAGCGGGAGCTCCAGGAGAGGATCAGGACGTCTGCGAGGTCGCGGGAGGCGTGGGAGTACTGGGCGCGGTGCCACAGGGCGACGTGCGTGGGCAGGCCGAAGCGGGTGAAGGGGACGAGCGTGGCCTTGAAGCCGTCGGGCTCCACGTTGGGGATATCGGGCGTCTGGCCGTAGAGGACGTGGAGGTCGATGCCGGGCCTGTGCGCAAGCTCGCGGTACACGGGAACGCGGTAGCGCGCGAGGCTCGGCTGCTGGATAACGACCCTGATCGTGGAAGGGGGGGCCAAACGGCGTGTCCTTGAGTGAGTTGCGTAGGCGGAGATTAGCGGGTCAGGCCGCGGAGCGGGAGGGCGGGAGAGCGGGTTGATAAATGCTTCCAACCAAAGCGTTCATCGGGTAATCTGGATCGTCCTGGATTCCCTGGGATCGGTGTATCGACATTCTTTCGCACAGGGGTGAACGCGCATGACGCTGAAGAAGTGGAGCACGCGAGCGATTGCGTTGGTGGTCCTGGCGGGCGCGGCGGCGGTGGCACTGGGCGATGAACCGATCCTGCCGGATATCCCCTCGATCGTTGTTCCCGTGGATGTGGACTCCGGCTTTGTGTCCTGGGAAGGCCCGATGGACGAGTACCGGGTGGTGTACTCCACGGGTGTGTACCTGCCGGGAGCGGAGTGGCTGCGTCTGCGCTTCGGCGAGACGGTCCTGGCGGGGGATCCGGGCGCGGACGGGGCGTACCTCCGCATCACCTCGGTGGCGGATGGGTCGCAGCAGATCCTCAACGCCGAGTCGCTGGGGTGGTGGGGGCAGACGTCGGCGTACTTCAACGGCGATGAGGTGATTGTCGAGGTGCTGGCCCGCGGCAGTTCGGGTGAGAGCCGCGTGCGCATCGTGGGCGCGGAGGCGGGGCAGGCTCCCAACGGCGGGACCGGGTACGGGGACCGGAGCATCTGCGGCAGCACGGATGATCGGACGCTGTCGACCATCAAGGGCAACGCGAGGCTGATGTCGGTGGGATGCACCGCGTGGCTCATCAACGACGTGAACCGGCAGTTCCTCACGGCGGGCCACTGCACCGTGACCGCGACGAGCGTGGTGCAGTTCAACGTGCCCCTTTCCATGGCAACCGGCTCGCTGCGGCACCCGCCGGCGACGGACCAGTTCCCGGTGCAGATCGCATCGAATCAAGGGATGGACGGGGGCATCGGGAACGACTGGCGGTACTTCGGGACGCTGCCGAACTCGAACACGGGGATCACGGCGTTCCAGCACCAGGGCGAGGTCTACACCCTTGCCACGGCGGCCCCGCCGCCCTCCGGGCAGACGATCCGGATCACCGGCTACGGCACGGTGAGCGCGCCGGTGAGCCTGACGTGGAACCAGGTGCAGAAGACGCACACGGGCCCGTACACGGAGCTCAGCGGGACGAGGGTGCGGTACGCGACGGACACCACGGGCGGCAACTCGGGCTCGCCGGTGCTGAACGTGAACACGGGACAGGCGATCGGGATCCACACGCACGCGGGATGCACCGTCAGCGGTGGGTCGAATCAGGGGACGGCGATTCAGCACACGGGTCTGCAGAACGCGCTGAACAACCCGCTGGGGGTGTGCCGTTCCGGCGCCGCGCCGGCCACGGGGACGATCCTGGTGGCGGGCGACCTGAATAACAACATCGGTCTGGTGGGCACCACTTCGCCGACCTTCGGGAAGCTGGGGCTGGTGGAGCGCACGTTCCAGGGCATGGCGGCGAACCACAACGCCGGCTTCGCCTATGGCGTTGATGCGATGAACATCCTGTGGCGGATCGATCCGGACGGCACGGTGACGGAGTTGGGCTCGATCACGGGCACGTCGCTGACGATCACCGGACTGGGGTACGACCCCGGCGCCGGGGTGCTGTACGGCATCGCTGGGGCGACGGGTCAGCTCTACCGGATCAACACGACGACGCGCGTCGCTACGCCTGTGGGTTCGCCGAACGGCGGGAACATCGGCGCGCTGGAGTTCGACCATCGCGCGGGCGTGCTGTACGGCCTGGACGACGCCTCAACCGGCACGCGGCTGATTACGTTCAACACCACGACCGGAGCCGCGGCGGTGCGCGGCGTGCTGGGCACGGGCACGGACTGCAACGGGCTGGCGTATGACCCGGAGACCTCGCAGCTCTACACGATCGACGCGCCCACCGGGCGGCTGCTGCGGATCAACCCGGCGAACGGCGCGGCGGTGTCGGTGGGGTTGACCAACGGCGCCTTCGGCTCGGCGTTCGGGATGACCTCCCTGCCGCGGGCGACCGGCTGCACGACGGACTTCGACGGCGATGGGGACGTGGGGACGGACGCCGACATCGAGGCGTTCTTCGCGTGCCTGGGCGGGAACTGCTGCGGGACGTGCGCGAGCGCCGACTTCGACCAGGACGGCGACTGGGGCACGGACGCGGACATCGAGAGCTTCTTCCGGATGCTCGCGGGCGGGCCCTGCTGAGCGGCCGGAGTTGCATTGCACCCCCGGGGCGTGGGGGGTAGGCTGAGGCGGTCGTCCGCGCTCGGCGCGGCGTGCATTTCCCGCCGCGGCGGCGCGCTGAGCGCGCCCGGCGCGACGGTCCCGTGAAATGAAGGAGCCAGGCATGGCCGGTATGGCACGGTTGGCGGCGGCGTCGGCGGCGATCGCGGTTGCGTGCTGCGCGGCTCACGGGCAGTACGTCATGGTGCCCGACTGGACGGACCGCGTGATGCTCTTCAGCGCGGTGGACGGGTCGCTGGTGAACCCGGACTTCATCCCCGACAACCCCGGGGTGTGGAACTTCGAGAGCCCGCGCGAGGCGATCCAGGTCGGCAACGAGATCTGGGTGACCGATCAGATCAGCGACTCGATCTTCCGCTTCACGGCGAGCCTGACGCCGCAGTACATCGGCACGATCTCCGGTGCGATGGACAACCTGCGCGGGCTGACGCTGATCAACGGCACGGTGTACGTGTGCAACGCGGGGACCGTGGGCGGCGCGCCGGGAAACGCGGTGATCCTGTTCGACATGGAGGGCACGCGCCTGGGGCACTTCGCGGTGAACGACTGCCACGACGTGCAGCTCTTCGGCGGGGATCTTGTGATCACCAACCAGAGCGGGCACCGGATCGACAAGTTCGCGCTGGACGGCACGCCCCTGGGCGTGTTCCACAACAGCGACGGGGTCACCGGGATCGACCTGCCGCTGCAGATGCAGGTGGAAAGCGACGGCACGCTGATGGTCGGCGGCTCCCTCGCCCCCGCGGGGATTTACCACTACGACGTGAACGGCGTTCAGGTGAGCTATGCGCCGGTGGGGGGCGTCCGCGGCGTGTTCCGCCTGGACAACGGCAAGATTCTGTTCTCGCGCAACAACATCGGCTTTGCGCCGGGGGTGTTCACGTATGACCCCGCCACCGGCGAGGTGACGCCGGTGTATTCCCACCCGACCGACTCGGCCTACACCAACATCCAGTGGATGGGCCGTCTGACGCTGGGCACAGGCTGCGGCACCGCGGACTTTGACGGCGACGGCGACGTGGGCACCGACGCCGACATCGAGGCGTTCTTCGCGTGCCTGAGCGGGAGCTGCTGCGCGACCTGCTGGCACCTGGGGGCGGACTTCGACGCCGACGGTGACTCGGGCACGGACGCGGACATCGAGGCGTTCTTCCGGGTGCTGGGCGGGGGGACGTGCTGAAGCTGAAAGTGAAAAGCTGAAGGTGAATGAGGAAGCAGATCCCCGCGTGGAGAGGCGGCGACCGGAGGGGGTGAAAGAGGTGTTAGGATTGGCGTATGCCAAGCTTTGACATTGTGTCTCGTCTGAACTTCGCCGAACTGGACAACGCCGTGAACAACACGCTCAAGGCGATCGCCACGCGGTTCGACTATCGCGGGGCGACCGCGGAGCTGACGGTGGACAAGAAGGAAAAGAAGCTGAAGGTGGTGTCCGACGACGAAGGGAAGGTGAAGGGAATCAAGGAGATGTTCCACGCCGCGGCGGTGAAGCGCGGGCTGGACGTGCGGAGCTTCGAGTGGGGGGAGATCGAGCCCACCGCCGCGGGAAAGTCGAAGGCGGAGGTGAAGCTCAAGGACGGCATCTCCCAGGAGGATGCCAAGAAGATCGTGAAGCTGGTGAAGGAGAGCAAGCTGAAGGTGACGGCCTCCATCCAGGACGACGAGGTCCGGGTCTCGGGGAAGAAGATCGACGACCTGCAGGCGGTGATTCAGATGGTCCGGAACGCGGATCTCAACGTGCCGGTGCAGTTCGTGAACATGAAGAGCTAGTGAAGCCGAGCCGGGCGGGAGCTACGGTGAAACCCCGGTCGGACTTGGGTGTATTGTGTGAAGCCGAGGGTGGAAGCGTTGAAGGAGGTTGTGATGCTTCGAGTCAGCGCGGCGGCTGCGGTGGTGCTCGTGTCTGCGGGTTCTGCGCTGGGGCAGGCGGCCTTCCCCAGCGCGTTCGTGTGCAACAACGGCAACTTGCGCGGCAGCGTGACGAGCTTCCGTGTTCACCCTGACGGAACGCTCTCCGTGGTGCAGGACCTGGTGACCGGCGAGAAGGTCAGCGGCGGCCCGTCGGTTCCCGGCACGAACGCCTACTCAATCTCGATCTCGCCCAACGGGAAGTATCTGGCCGTGTCGCACGCGACGGCGCTGACGACGGAGCAGATCACCGTCATCCGCGTGAACGCCGACGCGACGATGTCGATCTACACCACGTTCACCGTCCCCGACAGCCCGCTGGACCTGGAGTGGCTCCGCGATGATCTGCTCGCGGTGACGGAGACCAGGTCGAGCGGCGTCAACCGCGTGCGTGTGTTCCGCTTCAACGAGGCCGCGGCGACCTTCACGCCCATCGACTTTGAGGTTGTGCCGGGGTTCTGCACCTCGCTGGCGGTTTCGTCGGATCGGCGCTGGCTGGTGGCGAACCAGTCGCCGCTGGGCGGCGGCGGCACGGTGCACAGCTTCCGCATCGAGGATGACGGCACACTGACGTACGCGAGCGCCGCGTCGTCCAGCGGGTATGCGCTGGGGCTGTGCTTCGGGCCGGGGGATGGAACGGTCTACGCCTGCGCCGGCGCCCTGGGGAACTGGATCATCGGCTACGGCTTCGACACGGAGACGGGCCAGTTCTCGTACCTCGCGGGCACGCCGTACGCCGTGCCGGGCAGCTCGCCCAAGCAGGCCGTCGTCACTCAGGACGGGCGGTGGATGGTGGTCGGTTACGGCACCGACGCGACGGTGCGGACCTTCACTGTGGACGGTGAGAACGGCGACATCGCCGCGACGGGGTACCTGTTCGACGTGGGCTCGCAGGGCACGCTCGGGGCTGTGGCGACGCTGCGCATCCATGACGAGAACGGCCAGCCCATGAACCTGGCGCTGTTCACCGACCGAGACACGCTCGACGGCGACGGTCGCGGGCTGTGCTCGGCAAGGATCGAGGAGAACGGCGCTCTGACGCCGCTGAGCCTGCGCGTGGACGGCGGCGGGGTCTCGCCCGAAGGCGTGGTCGCGTGGCCGGGTCTCTCCAGCACGTGCGCCACGTCGGACTTTGACGGCGACGGCGATGCGGGCACCGATGCGGACATCGAAGCCTTCTTCGCCTGCCTGAGCGGCAACTGCTGCCTCACCTGCTGGCATCTGGGCGCGGACTTCGACGGCGACGGGGACGCGGGCACGGACGCCGATATTGAGGCGTTCTTCCGGGTGCTCGGCGGCGGGGAGTGCTAAAAAAGCTTGAATGAACGCAGTCGCATCCGCGCGAGGCGTCGCGGGTGGTAACCACGTCTACGGTGTAGAGACACCAAGAAGTGGGGAAGGATGCGGCCTCTGAAGCAGTTCCAGGCGCTTCTCGCGCGACTGGGGATCTTGGCGTATCGAAAAAAGTGCCTGTCCTACGGGCTGGAGATGCCCTACGACATCGAGCGACTGTTCGGCCAGCCGCGGACGGTGCTGGATGTAGGGGCGAACGTTGGGCAGACGGCACGGGAGCTTTCCCGCGCGTTCCCCGCGGCGAGGGTGTACTCCTTCGAGCCGGTGCCGACGACCTTCGAGCAGCTCAAACGCAACACGGCCGGGCTGTCCAACGTCCGGTGCTTTCTTTTCGGTCTAGGGGCGGCGGAGGAGCAGGCGACGATTCGGCTTGCCGCGTCGGACGCACGTAACTCGCTGCTGAACCAGTCCGATGCCGGAGAAGGCCCGACGGCGACGATCACGATCAAGAAAGGCGATGAGTGGGCCGCGGGGGAGGGCGTCACGAGCATCGACTTGCTCAAGACCGACACGGAGGGGTATGACCTTGAAGTGCTCCGGGGCTTTGGGGGCATGCTCAAGGAGGGGCGCATCCGGGCCATCCTCGCGGAGTGCGAGTTTGACCGGGTGACGCCGGAGCCGCACACGAGCTTTCTTGAACTGCACCGGTTCCTGACGCCACAGGGCTACCGGGTGGTGACGTTCTACACCGACCACGCCACGCCGCGGGGGCTGGCGTGGGGGAACGTGCTCTTTGCGTACGTCGCCGAAGGGGGGGAGGCGAAGCAAGAGAACGCGCCGGGCGGGGCCGTCGCGACGGGGTAGGGCGTGGGGTCATCCCGACGGCGTTTGGGGCGTGGGCAGACCGGCTGGATGGTTCGGCCGGAGCGAGGTTGAGCCGTGGGTTTTTGCCTGTTTTTCAAGGGTTTTCCGGCGGTTCGGCGGGGTGAAGAAGGGGCTCAAAAAGGGGGCTTTGGGAAGGGGGCGCGCCTATGATTCGAGCCGTCCTTTTTGGAGCCCTTTGAATGGCCGAAACGCCCCGTCTGATGCGTGGTCCCGATGATGAAACGCCCTCGTCCGGAGGGGGCGAACAGGCGGGGACCGTCGAGCACGGGCGGATCGTCGAGCTGGACATTCAGCGCGAGCTGAAGGACAGCTACCTGACGTATGCCATGAGCACGATCATGGACCGGGCGCTGCCCGATGTCCGTGACGGGCTCAAGCCCTCGCAGCGCCGCATCCTGGTGGCGATGAACGACCTGAACCTGCGGCCTGGGCGCAAGCACATCAAGTGCGCCAAGATCGCGGGCGACACCTCGGGCAACTACCACCCCCACGGCGAGAGCGTCATTTACCCCACGCTGGTCAACATGGCCCAGAAGTGGCGCATGCGCGTGCCGCTGATCGACCCGCAGGGGAACTTCGGGTCCATCGAGGGCGATCCTCCCGCGGCGATGCGTTACACCGAAGCGCGGATGACGCAGGCCGCCGTGGACATGCTCCAGGACATCAACCTGGGCACGGTGGACAAGCAGCCCAACTACGACGACCGGCTGATGGAGCCGCTGGTGCTCCCCGGCAAGTTCCCCAACCTGCTGATCAACGGCGGCGTCGGCATCGCGGTGGGCATGGCGACGAGCCTGCCGCCGCAGAACCCCACGGAAGTGCTGGACTCGATCATCCGCGTGATCGAGGACGAGTCGATCACGCTCGAGCAGCTCATGCAGGACGTGGTGGACCAGGACGGGAAGGTGATCCGGCACGGGATCAAGGGGCCGGACTTCCCCACCGGCGGCGTGCTGCACGGCCGCCGCGGCATCGTCGAGGCGTACCACAGCGGGCGCGGGAAGGTGACGGTCCGCGGCACGGTGCACGTTGAGGACATCGGCGGCGGGCGTCAGCAGCTTGTGGTGGACTCCATCCCCTACATGCTGGCGCAGAACGGGCTGGTGGAGAAGATCGTCGAGGCGGTGCGCGAGGACCAGGTTCAGGACGTGAGCGACGTCCGCAACGAGTCCGGTCGCGAGGCGCAGACGCGGATCGTGATCGAGCTGAAGAAGGGCGCGGACCCGAAGGTGGTGGAGAAGCAGCTCTACGAGTTCACGCCGCTGCAGCAGACCTTCTCGATCATCAACATCGCGCTGGTGAACAGGCAGCCGCGGACGCTCGGCCTGCGGGAGATGATCGACCTGTACATCGGCCACCGCGTGGAGGTGATCCGTCGCAGGACGGAGCACCTGCTGCGGGAGGCGAAGCGCCGGGCCCACGTGCTGGAGGGCATGATCTACGCCGTGTGCGACATCGACGAGGTGATCCGGGAGATCCGGGCCTCGGCGACGCGCGAGGAGGCCATCCAGCGGCTCATGGACCGGCGGTTCCGTATTCCCGAGGGGCACCCGTACGCACCGAAGATTCCGGCGAAGCTGCTGGAGCGCGTGCGCCACGCGGACGCGGCGGGCGGCGTGGCGCTCACGCGGGTGCAGGCGGAGACCATCGGCGGCATGCGGCTGATCCAGCTCGTCGGGCTGGAGATCGAGCGGCTGGTGGGCGAGTACGCGCAGGTGCTCACGGAGATCGAGGGGTACGAGGAGATCCTGGCCAGCCGCGCGAAGGTGCTGGGGCTGATCAAGGCGGACTGCGAGGAGATGCGGACGCGGTACGCGAGCCCGCGTCTGACGCAGATCGAGGACGCCGGCGCCGACATTCTGATCGCGGACCTGATTCCGGTGGAGGACGTGGCGCTGACGATCAGCCACCAGGGGTACGTGAAGCGCGTGCCGCTGGACACCTACCGGCAGCAGGGGCGCGGCGGCAAGGGCATCCGCGCGGGCGAGGCGCGCGAGGACGACTTCATCGAGCACCTCTTCGTCGCGAGCACGCACGACGACCTGCTGTGCTTCACGAACACCGGCCGCGTGTTCAAGATCAAGGTGTACGAGATCCCCGAGATGAGCCGCACGGCGATCGGGCGGGCGATCGTGAACCTGATCGACCTCAAGCCCGGCGAGCGCACGTGCGCGTATCTCGCGGTGAAGAACTTCGAGAGCGGGAGCGACTTCCTGACCTTCGTCAGCAAGGGCGGCATCGTGAAGCGCACGGCGCTGAAGGCGTACGCCAACGTCGGCAAGGCGGGCCTGATCGCGGTGGGGCTGAAGGAGGGCGACTCGCTGCTGGACGTAACGCTCACGGACGGCAACGACGACCTGCTGCTCGCCACGGCGAGCGGGCAGGCGATCCGCTTCAACGAGCAGGACGCCCGCGACATGGGCCGTGCCGCGGCGGGCGTGAAGGGCATCGAGCTGGCCGAGGGCGACGAGGTCATCGGCGTCGTCAAGGTGCCGATGCTGCAGGACAAGGAAGACCCTGAGTACACCGTGACGGCGGACCCCTCGATGGCGCTGCTGACGATCACGGACAAGGGGTACGGCAAGCGCACGCCCATCGATGAGTACCGCGTGCAGCCCGAGAACGGCAAGATGCGCAGCCAGTCCCGCGGCGGGAAGGGCCGCGTGGACATCAAGCTCACGGAGAAGAACGGCAAGAGCGTCGCCGCGCTGGGCGTCTATCCCGGCGACGACGTGGTCGTCATCACCAGGGGCGGACAGCTCGTGCGCACGCCGGTGGACGAGATCCGCGTCTGCGGACGCGGGAGCCAGGGCGTGCGCGTGGTGGGGCTCAAGGAAGGCGACGCCGTGATCGCCGCCGCACGGGTCTCCTCCGAGGGCAAGAGCGACGAAACAGCACCTGTGGACAACCCGGAGGCTCACAACTGACCGGGAGAACCGAGGGCGAGCGGGGGCGTATTGCAGACGGCGGCCTTGGTACGCTGAGGCCGAAGGACCTACCCCTCCCCACGAGAGGGGAGTAGCGGAAAGCAACCATGGCCACCGACTGGTCGGAGAACATCGTCATCGCCGAGCTTGCCGACGAGCCTGCGCTCTCGGAAGAGCTGACCGGGATTTCGCAGCGGATCGCGGAGCAGAAGGGGCACGTGCCGCACGTCGTGCTCAACTTCGAGGCGGTGAGCTACCTGAACAGCTCGAACCTCGCCCAGCTTCTGCGCCTGCGCAAGCAGCTCAACGAGCACAAGCGTCTGCTGAAGCTCTGCTCGGTGAAGGACGACCTGTGGTCCGTGTTCCTGATCACGGGGCTGGACAAGGTGTTCCGCTTCGCGCCCGACCCGATGACCGCGCTGGCGGGCATCCAGATCGAAGCCGGGCAGCAATAATCCCAAGGCTGATGAGCGAATGGCGGCTGGTCGGGCTGGAAAGGCCGGGCCGGGGATATTTTGCGGCCTCTATGGCCGAAATGTTCTAAAAATGTTCGATATGTGGGAGGGTATAAGCCCCGCGGAGCACGCCGGGGTGGATGAAGCACTGTGCCGGGTGAAAGTCGGAGCGGTTGCGGGGGTGTGTTTGGGGCTCAAAAATCGGCGTTTTTGCTTCAAAAATCGCGATTTATCAGGGTGTGTCGCCTACGATTCCGGAACTGAATTCCGGCCCGCTCCGCCTCTCACGGCCCGGCGCTCCGGACGACCCTGAACCTGGTCGAAGACCCTAACTGCAAGAGCCTCAACCGAACGAGGGTGTTCCATGCCCGAGTCCGTTGCCCGACCTGCCGTGGAGGTTGCCATCGATACGCCCCAGACACCCGTCGAAACGTCCGCCCAATCGGGCGTCACGAACACGAACGACCAGTACGGCGCCGACCAGATCCAGGTGCTGGAAGGGCTGGAAGCGGTCCGCAAGCGGCCGGGCATGTACATCGGCGGCACGGGCCTCAACGCCCTTCACCACCTCGTATACGAAGTCGTGGACAACTCCATCGACGAGGCGATGGCGGGCTTCGCGACGACGGTGCAGGTCACGATTCAGCCCGACGGCTCCTGCCAGGTCATCGACGACGGCCGCGGCATTCCCGTCGAGCCCATCAAGCACGAGGACAAGAACCTCAACGGCAAGCCCGCGGTGGAGGTGGTGCTGACGAAGCTGCACGCGGGCGGCAAGTTCCAGCAGGAAGGCTCGGCGTACAAGGTCTCGGGCGGCCTCCACGGCGTGGGCGTGTCGTGCGTGAACGCGCTCTCCGAGTACCTGGACTGCGAGGTGTTCCGCGACGGGCAGATCTACACGATCAGCTTCGAGCGCGGGCGCGTCGTTCAGCCGCTCAAGAACGTGGGACCGATCCCGCCCAACGCCACGCGCCAGCGCGGCACGATGGTGACGTTCCGCCCCGACCCGGAGATCTTCCCGGACACGACCTTCGACTACAACACGCTCGCCACGCGCCTGCGCGAGCTGGCGTACCTCAACCCCGGCGTGACGCTCCGCCTGACGGACGAGCGCGTGGGCGCGGACGGCAAGGTCCGCAGCGAGACCTTCAAGGCCACCAACGGCCTGGTCGAGTACGTGCAGTACCTGATGACCGGCAAGAACCCGGTCTCCGCGCCGGTGTACGTCCGTCGCGAGGACCCGGAACAGAGCCTCATCGCCGAAGTCGCGCTGCAGTACCACGACGGGTACAACGAGACGCTCCTCTCCTTCGCGAACAACATCCACAACATCGACGGCGGCACGCACGCGGGCGGCTTCAAGGTGGCCCTGACGCGCACGCTGAACGCCTACGCCAAGAAGGCGGGCATCATCAAGGAGAAGGACCCCGTCCCCACGGGCGAGGACCTGCGCGAAGGGCTGATCGCGATCGTCTCCGTCAAGCTCCCCAACCCCACCTTCAACAACCAGCCGAAGGAGAAGCTCCTCAACCCCGAGATTGAGGGCTTCGTCGCGCAGGCGGTGGGGGAGGGGCTGGACCGCTGGCTGGAAGAGCACCCGGTGGAGGCCAAGCGGCTCTGCCTCAAAGGCATCGTCGCGGCTCAGGCGCGCGAGGCCGCCCGCAAGGCCCGCGAGCTGACCCGCCGCAAGAGCGCGCTCGACAGCGGCTCGATGCCCCACAAGCTCCGCGACTGCAAGACGCGCGACGTGGACCGCTCCGAGCTGTTCATCGTCGAGGGTGACTCGGCGGGCGGCTCGGCCACGCAGGGGCGCGACGTGGAGACGCAGGCCATCCTGCCCCTCAAGGGCAAGATCCTGAACGTCGAGAAGGCCCGCATCGACCGCATGCTCGCCTTCGAGGAGATCCGCACGCTGATCGCCGCGCTGCGCGTGGGCATCGGCCAGGACATGGACCTCTCCAAGCTCCGCTACGGCAAGATCATCATCATGACCGACGCGGACGTGGACGGAAGCCACATCCGCACGCTGCTGCTCACCTTCTTCTTCCGCCAGATGCCCGAGCTCATCCGCAAGGGGCACATCTACATCGCTCAGCCGCCGCTCTTCCAGATCGCTCCCAAGGGCGGTCGGGGCAAGAAGGCCACCTACGTCCTCAACAACAAGGCGCTCGACGACTCCCTCATGGAGCTGGGCCTTGAAGGTGCCTCCCTGCTCGTCCGTGACGTCTCGCTGGAGGGCGAGGCGCGGATCGAAGTCCGTGAGATCGCGCGGCTGGAGGGCCAGAAGCTCCGGCGGGCGCTCCACCTGCTCCGCCGGATGCTGGAGCTGGTCGAAATCGCCGAACGCCGCGGCGTGCGCTTCAAGGACCTGCTCGCCGTCCGCGACAAGGACCCCGAGGGCCGCATGCGTCTGCCCAGCCACCGCGTCACCTGGCGCGGCGGGGACCGCTACGCCTGGTCGGAGCAGGAAGCCCTGGAGATCGTCCGCAGCAACAACCTCCGCCTGGCCGACCGCGCGGACGACAACGGCAACGGGCAGGCGACGGCCGATACCGCCGCGCCCGCCACGGTCCGAGAACTGCACGAGAACCGGGAGCTGGAAAAGCTCTTCGGCGAGCTGACGGAGCTGGGCATCCCGATCACGCCCGACAGCTACGCGGGCGTGCAGGGCGAGGCGGTGACCGGTGAGCGTCTGCCCGCCCGCTTCGCCTGGGTCACCAGCCGCGGGACGGCGGAGGCTCCGGCGCCGGAGAACGTCGAGGAGGGTGAAAGCCCCGAGTCCGGCGACCTTGCCGTGGCCCCGGCCAAGACGGGCCGCAACGACGGGATCGTCGAGGCGGCGAACCTGCCGGCGATTCTCGACGGCCTGCGGGAGATTGGCCGTCGCGGGCTGGAGATCAAGCGCTTCAAGGGTCTGGGCGAGATGGACGCCGAGCAGCTGTGGGACACGACCATGGACCCCACCCGTCGCACGCTGATGAAGGTGAGCTGGGACGTGGCGAGCAACGCCGACGCCCTGTTCACGATTCTGATGGGCGAGGAAGTGGAGCCCCGCCGCCGGTTTATCGAGGACCACGCCCTGGAGGTCAAGAACCTCGACGTGTAAGCCCTGCACCGTCTGTACCACCTGGGAGGGGGCAGGGGAGGGCCCCTGTCCGAATCAGGCGGCACTCTTGCGCCCAAAGGGCCGATGCTCCCCCCAGGAACGGTTGGGGGGCGGTATGGAAGGGCACCCAAAACAGCCTGGCTTCGTCAAGGGGACCGAGCGGCCCAACACCGTCGGTCTCGAGGCGCGTCAGCTCGACGTGCTGCTGAACCACCTGGACGCTCCTCCGGAGCAGACGCAGCAGTTCAACCGTACCTTCGCACGCTGGCCCTTCCGCCGCACCGCGGTGCGCGTCACGATCTTCCATCCCGGCGGCTCGCTCGTCGTCCTGAAGCTGGCGTGCCGCAATCTCTCCCGCGGCGGGGTGGGCCTGCTGCACAACAGCTACATCCATCCCGGCTCGCGCTGCGTGGTGGAGCTGCCCAACCAGGCGGGCAAGGTGGACCGTGTGGATGGGGTGGTGTGCCGCTGCATCCACCGCCGCGGCACGCTCCACGAGATCGGCGTGCGCTTCAACCGCGAGGTGGACGTGGCCCGCTACGTGCGGCGCGAGGCCGACTACACGCCCGCTATCGAGAGCGTCAACCCAGAGCAGCTGACGGGATCGGTGCTGTGCGTCGATCCGCTGGACGCAGACGTGGAGCAGATCCGCGGCTCGCTGCGAGACACGCGCATGAGCCTGCGCCACGTCCACACCGGGGCCGAGGCCCTGGCCGAAGATCCAAGAGCCTTCACCGTCTACATCATCGAGCGAAGCCTGCCGGACATGTTCGGTTTGGACGTGCTGCGCTCGTTCCGCGAGGCCGGGGTCAACACGCCCGTGCTGATGCTTTCCCGACAGGGCTGGGGCCCGGGGGAGGTGTCGGACAAGTGCGCGGCGTGGGCACAGAAGCCGGTTGAACCCGGCCTGCTGCTGCGGATTCTCGCGGAGCTGCAAGCGCTGGGCGGTTCGAACCAGAGCGAGCCCCGCAGGAGCGTCGCCTGATGATCCCCGCCCGCTTCAGCACCGCGCGACGGGCGGTCTCCACGGGCAGGCCCAATACCCTCAACCTCGACCCGCAGGCGCTGACCGACCTGCTCAACCGGCTCGACGAGCGCGAGGCGGCGAGCACGGTGCAGTACGCCCGCGATTACGTGCGCTGGCACTACCGGCGGCTGTCGGTGGAGGTGCAGATCGTGCACCCAGGCGGCAACAAGTCGGTGATCTACGCCGCGTGCCGCAACATCTCCAACGGCGGCATCTGCCTGCTGCACAACAGCTACATCCATCCGGGCTCGGCGTGCGTGGTGACGCTGAAGCACCCCATCCGCGGCGACGTGCGCCTGCCGGGAACGGTGGTGCGGTGCATGCACCGCAGCGGCGTGGTGCATGAGCTGGGAATCCGCTTCAACACGCCGATCCTGGCTAGAGAGTTCGTGCTGCCCGATCCCTTCTCAAACAGCTTCTCCGTGGAGCGCGTGCGCCCCGCGGAGCTGAAGGGGCGCGTGCTGCTCGTGGAGCCTTCGGAGGTGGAGCGGCTGAAGGTCGCCATGTGCTTCGGTGAAACATCCCTGGAGCTGATCACGGCCGCGAGCCTCGCTGAAGCGATCGTCAAGTGCGAGAACATCGACGTGGCGATGGTGTCCTCGGAGCTGCCGGACGGCGAGCCTTTGGACGCGGCGGCGCGGCTGCGTCAGGCGGGCTTCCACGGGCCGCTGGTGGTGATGGTGCCCGACGCCTCCGAGGCCACCCGCCGGCGCGTCGAGAAGGTCGAGGCGACGGCGTTCGTAACCCGGCCGCTGACCGATCAGGTTGTGCTGCGGGCAATTGCGGACGTCCTGCACATGGGCCGGGCCGTGACGGCCGCCCGAGCTGCGTAAAGCGCGGCAGGACAGGCAATAAGGGAAAAGGGCGACTGGCGGGATTCGAACCCGTGACCCCCGGGATCACAACCCGGTGCTCTAACCAGCTGAGCTACAGTCGCCGTCACGCGGCAAGGCCGCGGGAACCTCAACATTAGGGCGAGCAGACAGGCCCGGCAACCCGGCAGGCGGGGCCTGCCGCGGGGGCGGGAGGGTAGCCAAGCCGGTTTGGGCGCACCTAGGCTTGCGCCCATTTCTTTTCCGCACCAAAAACCGCGAGGCGCCCATCATGGACCACCTGAGCCGTCTGAATCTTTCTCCCAGCCGCGTGTTCACGAACCTTTCCAGCGCGGAGCTGGTGGAGCGGGCGATCGCCGCGGGAGAGGGGAAGCTGGCGAGCAACGGGGCGCTGGTGTGCCTGACGGGCGACCGGACGGGCCGCAGCCCGAAGGACAAGTACCTCGAGGACGTGCCCTCCATCCACGACAAGATCTGGTGGGGCAAGGTGAACATGCCGATCACGCCGGAGAACTTCGACTTCGCGCTCGGCATCGCCGTGGACTACCTCAACCAGCGTCCGCACATCTACCAGTTCGAGGGCTACGCGGGCGCGGACCCGGCCTACCGACTGGGCGTGCGCGTGGTGACCGAGCAGGCGTGGCACTCGCTGTTCGCGCAGACGCTCTTCATCCGGCAGAACACCCTCGCGAGCGGCCCGCAGACCGGGCCCTTCAAGTCTGACTGGACGATCATCAACGCCGGCCGCCGCCGCCTCACCGCCGAGGAGCAGGCCAAGCTGGGCGTCAAGAGCCCGGTGCTTATCGCGCAGTCCATCACGCGCAAGATCGTGGTGATCCTGGGCACCGAGTACGCCGGCGAGATCAAGAAGAGCATCTTCTACGCGATGAACTACGACATGCCCGAGGTGGGCGTGTTCCCGATGCACTGCTCCTGCAACGCCGACCGCACGGAGGGGCACCCCAACGCGGCCCTCTTCTTCGGCCTCTCGGGCACGGGCAAGACGACGCTCTCCGCCGATCCCAACCGCGCCCTCATCGGCGACGACGAGCACGGCTGGAGCGACAAGGGCGTGTTCAACTTCGAGGGCGGCTGCTACGCCAAGTGCATCAAGCTCTCGAAGGAGGGCGAGCCGCAGATCTGGAACGCCATCCGCTTCGGCAGCGTGCTTGAGAACACCGTGATCGACCCGGTGACCCGCGTGCCGGACTTCGACTCCGCCGCGATCACCGAGAACACCCGTGTCACCTACCCGGTGGACTACATCGAGAACGCGGTGATCCCCAGCGTCTGCGGGCACCCCAAGAACGTGGTCTTCCTCACCGCCGACGCCTACGGCGTGATGCCGCCGGTCAGCAAGCTGACCAGCGAGCAGGCGATGTACTACTTCATCAACGGCTACACCAGCAAGCTCGCGGGCACCGAGGCCGGCGTGACCGAGCCTCAGCCCAACTTCTCGCCCTGCTTCGGCGGCGTCTTCCTGCCCCGCCCGCCGATCACCTACGCGAAGCAGCTCGCGGACAAGATCGCCAAGCACGGCACGAACGTCTGGCTGCTGAACACCGGCTGGACGGGCGGCCCCTACGGCGTGGGTCAGCGCTTCAAGCTGGCGTACACCCGCGCTATGGTCAGCGCGATCTACAGCGGCGCGCTCGCCAACGCCAAGTTCACGCCCGATGACATCTTCGGCCTGCCCATTCCCGACGCGGTGCCGGGCGTGCCCAGCGAGGTGCTCAACCCGCGGAACACGTGGAAGGACAAGGCCGCGTACGACGCGCAGGCGAAGAAGCTCGCCAAGCTCTTCCGTGAGAACGACGCCGGGTTCGATATGCCCGAGGCTGTCCGCGCCGCCGGACCGCGCGTCTGAATTGCAGTGTGCGTCCCAACGAACCGGGAGCCCCGAGCGATCGGGGCTCCCGTTGTTTTTGGGTGTCCTTGAGCGATGCGGCTCAGCCCGGCGGGAACCAGAAGGAGTAGCGAGCGAGCATGCCGGAGCGGACGGCGAAGCCTTCCGTGTCGCGGACCTGGTTCGGGTTGATGGTGACGGTGTAGTGGCCGTTGACGAAGGTGCCGGAGGTGGGCGTGATGCGGAAGACCGCCCGCTTGCCGCTGATGGGGTCGTTCACGATGCTCACGAGCGTCGTGGTCATCGCCACCGGCCCGGTGATGGAGATGGCGTTGACGGTGATGGTGCTGGGATCAATCGCGACGTTGTCGTGGAAGCGGATGACCAGATCGAAGCGGTCGGGGACGGCGAAGGCGTTGGTGACGGTCGCGGCGGGGTTGTTGAACCACAGGCCGTAGGTCTTGTACGGCCCTCCGTTGACGTAGCGGCCGCTGGAGTCGCGGACGGTGTTGGCGTTGATGGAGAGGGTGTAAGAGGCGTTGTCGGAGTAGTCCCACAGCCCGCCGCGGGCAAGGAAGCTGAAGACGGCGACGTAGGTCCCTCCGCCGGTGTCGATGAGCTGATGGAGCGCGCCGTTCTCGCTGTAGCCATTGGGGGCGGTGACGGTGGTGGTGGCGCCGGTGATGCTGGAGGGGTCGATGGGCGTGCGTCCGGCGAACTTGATGGGGATGAGCCACTGGTCGTTGAGAACGGTGGTGCTCTGCACGCGGGCGGAGGGGTTGTCCCAGCCCAGGCCGAAGGAGCGCATCATGTGCTCACCGGCGCCGATGCCGGTGGTGTCGCGCACTTCGCGGTGGTTGAGATAGACGTAGTAGCGTCCGGTGTGGATGTGCGCCCAGCCGCCGGGAGGCGCGGGGACGCGGTACACCGCCGTGACGTTGTTGGGCGCGTTGATGATCGTCTGGTAGAGCGTGATGCCCGTGAGCACGACCGGGCCCTCGACGCGGATGTCGTTGTTCCCGAGCGTGGCGGTGTTGATTTCGCCGTTGTCGGTGTAGTTGACGACGATGAGCCAGTCGTGTGTGCGGACGGTGGAGGTCGGAACCGTCGCCCGCGGCTGGGAGAACCACAGCGACAGGTCGCGGATAAGCCCGGCGTTGAGGCTCTCGCTGTTCAAGTCCTTCACCTGGCCCGCGGGAGAGGTGACGGCGTAATGGCCGGTGTCCGTGTAGTTCCACGCGCCCTCGGGGGCTTGGAAGAGATAGATGGTGCGGATCTTGCCGTTGGCCTGCTCTGTGGGCGGGCTGAAGAGGTTGGCGACGAGGGGCGGGTCATCGCCGCGGGTGGCGATGAAGTCGCCCGCACCGATGGTGGACATGTCGAGGCCCGCGTCGGCGGTGTAGTCCACGACGACAAAAACGCCGGTGTCGTTGTGCGAGGCGGATACCCATTCGACGGTGGGGGCCGCGAGCAGCTTGCGGGGTTCCAGAGCCTCGACAGGGCGGGCGTAGCGCATCGCGGACCTCCGTTTTCACGATCATCACCCGGAGTTGCGAAACGAGCAAGCAATTTATCTGGTTGGGCGGGAAAGCCCCCTCCCGCGGCGGACTAACCTTTCGCTTTCACGAGGGTTCTTGCATGGGAAGTCTGGACGGACGCGTGGCGGTGGTGACGGGTGCTTCGGCGGGGATCGGGGCCGCGATCGTCGCGGCATTGGTCAAGGAGGGGGCCCGCGTTGTCGCTAACGCTCGGCGGCAGGACAAGTTGGAAGCTCTCGCGGCGGGGTTCGGCGGGGCGGTGAAGACGTATCCCGGCGACGCTGCGGACCCGGCGGTGGTGTCGGGAATGCTGGACGCAGCACGTTCGGCCTTCGGTGCGGAGCCGGACCTGGTCGTGGCGAACGCCGGGCGGGGGCTGAACGGGTCCGTGCTGACTTCGGATGTCGAGCAGTGGGAGGGGATGATCCGGGTCCACGTGCTGGGCGCGGCGCACCTGATGCGTGCCGCGGGAAAGCGCATGATGGCCCAGAACGAGGGCAAGACAGGCGTGGGCGTGCTCGACCGTCCGCGCGACATCATCGTCATCGGCTCGGTGGTGGGGCGGCACGTTTCTCCCTTCTCGTCGATGTACGGGGGGACGAAGTTCAACGTCCACGGCATGGTGGAGGGCGTCCGTCGGGAGCTGGGGCCCAAGGGCGTGCGCGTCACGCTGGTGGAGCCCGGCTTCGTGGTGAGCGAGTTCCAGGGCGTCGCGGGCTATGACCCCAAGTGGTTTGAGGACGTGGTCGCTCGGATCGGCCCGGTGCTGAAGCCCGAGGACGTGGCGCGTGCCGTGGTGTTCGTGGCTTCGCAGCCCCCCGCGGTTCACGTGAGCGACGTGCTCATTCGCCCGACGCGGCAGGACTATCCCTGAGCGCCGCATAGCCGGACACGATCTGCGGCCACCACGGAGAGCGGTTGAGTTCCGCCTCGAGCGCGGCAAGGAAGGCGTCCTTGGTTGGATATTCCTTCCACAAGCCGTCGCCGGGCCATGCCAGGTCCAGGAACCGCCGCGCGTGATCGGCGTTGCCTGAATAAAGCAGGTCGAGAGCCGGACCCCAGAAGGGGTGCAGCAGTGGGTGCGGATCGTCACTGATGGGCAGCGCTGCGGCACGGGCCTCCGCCGCCTGGGCTTCCAGTTCGGCTTCGGCGGGCGGGGCCTTGCGCATGAGGTGAACAGCGGGGGAGAAGCGGTTGCCGTCGAAGGAAAGGACGACCTCGGGGCGGGGGGATGCGACGTAGGTGGTGTGCCAGTAGCCGAAGGTCCAGTCGGCCAGCGTGACTTCCGCCACGCCGTCGCGGTCGAGGTCGGCGATCCTGAACCCCGAGTGTGTCCCGTCGATCACGGCGAGCAGCAGCCCATCACGGGTCGTGTCGAGCACGTACAGCGTGTGGCAGCAGTGTGCGCCGCCGCTGTAGGTTTCGATGAGATGCTCGGGCACGCCGTCGCCGGTGACGTCCACGGTCTTGAGCTGGTCCAGCTCGATGACGAAGTCGGAGGGGACGATGGTGAACCACTCCCCGTTCCCCACGCGGCATTCAAGCCGCCGCTCCAGAGTCGGCCATTCTGTGCGGGGCATGTCGATCGGGCCACGGGGGGTGAGGATGCGGTACTCGATCCCCTGATGCATGAGCGTGCTCGCGGGGATCCACGCGGGCAGTTGATTCCACCACCAGTTCTGGAGAGGCGTGCGAGCCAGGAACAGACCGCCCGCGAGCAGCGTGAAGAGCACAGCGAAGGCCAGGGGAAGGCGACGGATCACCCGCCGCGGCGGAGAGGCCAGGCGAGGATCGCGCCCGCACTCGGGGCAGAGGGCCGGCGCGTGGGATGAAAGGTCGTAGTTGCACCCGCGGCAGGCCGTCCGCGGGCGGCGGCGCGTGAAGAACGCCACGTAGAACAGCGCCAAGGCAAGAACCGTCAGCAGCAGCGTGCAGGCAAGGATGGATTCGCGCGGATACTCGAGCACGGGAATAAGTATCGACGGGTAGGGAGCCGGAAAAACAAAAGGCCCGGAGCCGAAGCTCCGGGCCTTGGAGTTCCGGGCTGGATGCCCGACTACAGGCGGTTGAGCACCTTGTCGAGCAGCGAGCGGGCGTTCTGCTGGCCGAGGTAGAAGTCGGTGCGGTTGACCGAGTCCAGCGGATCGGACAGCGAGCGGTCGAAGCCCGGCAGCGAGTAGGTGCGGCCGGCGCCGGGGCGGTTGTCCACCGAGTTGGCCGCCATCGGATCGAAGGTGGAGGTGGTGGGCTCGTAAGCCTCGGTGATGCGCAGACCCATGAGCTCGCCGGCGCGGCGGGCGATGGCCGCGGTCGTCGCCTGGACGAACTGGTCCACGTCGGCCTTGCTGGGCGAGAAGCCCTGGAGCGAGAAGGAGGGGACGAAGACCACGGCCTCGTCCTCGAGGTCGGCGTTGAGGGCGTCGGAGTGCTGGCTGTAGCCGTAGGGCTGGATGGTTTCGCTGACCTCGTTCCCGAAGCTGAAGCGGGTGTCGAAGGCGAAGGGGTTGAAGATGGAGCTGATGGGATCGACCTCGGAGGTGAGGAAGATGGTGGAGAAGGGCTGGAACTCGAAGTCCGCGGGGTTGGCGGAGAAGGTGACGTTGAAGCCCGAGCTGCCGCGGAAGAGGCTGTTGAGCTGTGCGACGAGGCTCGTGACGATGTAGTCCTGGACGGGCAGGCCGTTGATGGTGCCGTTGAAGCCCAGCACGCTGGCGAGGAAGGGACGCAGGGTCGTGGTCTGGCCGCCGGCCTCGAGCCAGTCGATGACGCCGCCGGCGGTCTCGATGAGGAAGTTCTGGTTGTTGCGCTGGGTGGTCTCGGTCCCGGCGTGGGTGACGACCTCGATCTGGTAGTCGGTGTTGCGGATGCCCTGGATGTAGACGGCGAAGCGGGCGGCCTGGCCGGGGGCGTCGATGCGGTCCGGGGCGATGAAGCTGATGTAGAAGTCGCCGTTGGCGTCGTAGCCGTAACGCGTGGAGCCGTTGTCGGCGATCACGGTGTTGGGCGTGCCGCCGTTGGCGCGGAAGTCGGTGGGGCTGAAGACCAGCGTCCCGTCGTCGATGTCGGTGGAGCTGGAGATGTCGAAGAGGGCGAACTGGACCTGGCCGCGGGTCTCGGAGATGGAGCCGTAGGAGGCGCTGCCCAGGTCGGCGCCCAGGTCGGTGAGCTTGACCGTGATGGTCATGCGGGTGCCCGGGGCGATGGGCTGGCCGTTGTTGAGGCGGAAGATGTCCACGTCGGCGGCGCTCTCGGAGGGGATGCCCGAGTGGCCGGCGGGGCCGATGGAGGCGGAGATGAGAGAGACCAGGTTCCCGTTGCCGTCACGGGTGGAGACGATCGAGCCGTCGCGGCTGACGCCGGTCACGAGGTCGTCGGCGGTGTTGTAGAGGTTGTCCGGGCCGCGGTCGTAGGTGAAGACGAAGCTGCCGATGGTGACCGAGGAGAGGTCGTCGGCGGTGCCGAAGACCTGGTCCGGCCCGGCGAAGACGGCGGGGGCGGGGGCGTTGACCACCGGCGTGCCGTTGCCGGAGTCGGTGGTGGCGTTGAAGCCCGAATCGCCGTCGTCGAAGACCGTGACGGTGAAGTGGTAGGAACCGATGCCGCCGCCGGGGGGCGTGGGCGGGTTGGTGACGACCCCGGGGTTCGCCACGTCCTGAGCGTTGCCGATGACGATGTAGTAGGTGCCGGTGACCTTGATGAGGTAGTCGCTGCCGAAGGTGAGAGCCGTGGTGTTCTCGCGGTCGGTGAAGAGCGGCACCACGGTGTCGCTGCCCGCGACTTTGCCGTTGGGGTCCAGCAGAATCTGGGGCGCGAGCTGGGCGGTTCCGCCCATCGCGCCCAGGCGCAGGATCTGGCCCGCCAGGAGCGTGATGGAGTAGACGTCCACGTCGCCGCCGAAGCGGAAGAAGTTGGTGTCGTTGTCCGGGTGGTCGCCGATGAACCCGCGCACCGTGTAGGTGATGTTGGGGTCGGGCAGACCGTCGGAGTTGCGGTTGTTGTCGAGAACGAAGTCGAGGCTCGTGGGCCCGTAGAGGTCCACGCGGTGCGAGCCGCCGGGGCCGGTGAAGACCACGCCGGGGGTGAGGCGGTCGCCCACGTCACCGACGAAGGTGTCGCCGGAGAAGCTGTCGTTGGGCTCGGACTGGCCGTTGCCGTCGCCGTCGAGCGATACGCCCACAAGGCGGGCGCGGATCTTGTTCTGATCGATCTCGAAGCGGTAGACGCCCGGACCGGGGCGGCCGGGGGTGACGGGCAGGTTGCGCGCGGTGACGGTGGGAGAGAAGGTCACGCGGGCCGTGTTGGAGGCGTTGTCGTAGGTGATGGTGTAGTCGATGCCCTCGACGAGCCGCACGACGACGTCGCCCGTGCCGCGGACCTCGGAGACGCTCAGAGCGCCGCTGATGGTCGTGGTGTCAACGGGCTGGTTGAAGATGAGCTCGGCGGTGGAGATGCCTGCGACGACGTTGACGCGGATGTCCTCGACCTGGAGCGACTCGGGCTGCAGGACGGGGGCCTCGGTGGCGAAGTTGCCGCGGGTGCCGGAGAAGACGGTGTTGGCGATGCGGACCTGGCCGATCGTGCCGTTGGAGGCGATGCGGTAGCTCTCGCTGTTGCGGGTGGAGCCGGTCTGGCTGCCCGCGATGGTGACGGTGCCGATGGAGGAGCGTCCCGCGGCGATGAGGTCGTCGCCGGTGCCGAAGTAGCCGTCGCTGCCGCGGAGGTAGCCCGCGGTGAGGCTCGACTGCAGGAAGTTGCCGCCGATGGTCACCGTGCCGATGTTGCCGGAGGAGAGGACGTCGGCGTTGAGGCCGGTGCCGCCGGGGGCGGCGTCGCGGCCGAGGTCGGCGCCCGCGGAGATGTTGGTCTGGAAGACCTCGCCGCTGATGGTGATGGTGCCGATGTTGTCGCCGGCGGAGAGGAAGGAGCGGCTGAAGCTGGCGGCGGTGAAGGAGCCGAGGCTGTTGCCGAAGCGGAACGCCGCGCGATCCACCGCGCCGTTCACCGTGAGCGAGGTCGCGTTGCGGTCCACGCTGATGACGCCCGCGGCCTGGCCGGTGATGGTGATCGTGCCCGCGTCGAGCAGCTCGATCTTGGCCTCGTTGGTGACGGTGGTGTTGAGGTTGCCGAACGCGCCGTTGATGCGGAGCGTGGGCACGGTCTTGGCGAAGAAGAAGCCGCCGGTGAAGGAGCCGAAGGTGGCGGTCCCGACGTCGCCGCCGATGGAGATGGTGCCCACGCCGTCGAAGTCGCCGTAGGTGAGCGAGGCGACGTTGCCGTCCACGACCAGGTCGCTGTCGCCGGTCACGCGGCCATGGAAGGTGACCGAGCCGAGCGAGGCGTCGTCGTTCGTCACGACCTTGACGTTGTTGATGACGCCGGTGCTGGAGGAGACGGTGAGGTTGGTGGCGCTGGTGGTGTTGCGGAGGATGAGGGTGTTGGTGGCGGTGTTGAAGAAGGCCTGGCCGGGGCCGGAGACGGTGAAGGTGATGCTCGCGCCGTTGACGTTGTCGAAGGTGGCCGTGCCGGAGAAGGGGGTTCCGGGCGTGCCGGCGCCGTTGTCGATCTGCGGGTTGGTGCTGGGCAGGTCGGCGCCGCCGCGGATGAACCGCGTGTCCTGGGCGAGGTAGTCGGGGAGGACGTCGGCGAAGACGGAGACGTTGCCGACGGGCCCGTCGATGCGGAGGCCGGTGATGGTGGAGATGCCCTGGACGGAGCGGTCGTCGGAGGTGTTGTAGACGCCGTCGGGGCCCGGATCGATGCCGGCGGAGAACTTGCCGTCCACCATGCCGTTGCTGATGTTGACGACGCCGATGGAGCCGGACTTGATGATGTCGGCGTTGGCGCCGACGCCGCCGAGGCGGCCGTCCGCGCCGAGGCTGACGACGCCGGCGACGAAGGCGGTGTTGTTCACGCCGCCGCTGATGGTGACGCCGTCGATGGAATCACCGGCGATGAAGGCGCTGGAGATTCCGAGGGTGACGAAGTCGTTCTGCACCGTGCCGCCGATGGAGACGCCGGTGATCTTCTGGCCGGCGATGAAGTAGGTCTCGAAGACGGAGCCGCCGGGCACCTGGACGGCGACGATGTTGCGGCCGGCGGAGATGCGCGGTCCCTGGATGGTGGGGTTCTGGGCGACGCCGAGGGGCAGGTGGTTGCGCCGCGCGTCGTAGGAGGCGGTGCCGTTGATCATCGGGTTGACGCCGATGTCACCGAAGACGCCGTCGGCGCCCGCGACGACGCGGAGCAGGGTGATGTCCACGTCGGCGTGCACGTCGCCGTACAGGTTGCCGTTGGTGATGATGAGGCTGCCGAGGCTGGCGTTGTACGCCGCGACGGTGTTGCCGGGCAGCAGCGAGCCGTTGTTGATGGCGATGGAGGCGATGCCGCCGCTGTGGCTGATGATGTCGCCGTCGAAGTCGCCGTTGATGACGATCGAGGCGATGCTTCCGAAGGAGACGATGGAGCCGCCGCCGACCTGGTTGTCGCCGACCTTGTTGGGCGCGCCGCCGACGGTGATGACGCCGGTGATGTTCTGGCCCACGCGGATGTCGGAGTAGAGCTGGCCGTTGGCGATGTTCGCTCCGGCGAGCGTGCCGCGGACCAGGAAGACGCCCGGCTGCGACTGCAGGCCGAAGTGGCGTCCGGCGACGAGGGTGGCGACGGAGCCGGAGATGTCGCCGGTGACGGCGAGGTCGCGGCCCGCGGAGAGCGAGTTGACGTTGCCGCCGTTGATCGTGGTGACGACGGCGACGAGGTCGCCGGCGGTGACGGTGATGGAGCCGATGTTGCCGGCGGAGGCGATGTTGCCGCTGATGAGATCACGCGCGGTGATGGAGCCGATGGTGCCGCCGGGGCCGGTGACCTGAATGTCGCTGTTGCCGATGCGGCCGCCCGCGGTGACGGTGCTCAGGTTGCCCGAGACGAAGATGGAGGAGGACTGGATGTTGCGGCCCGCGGTGAGGGAGGGCAGGGAGCCGACGTTCACCGTGCTGCCGCGCAGGTCGTTGGTGACGGCGAGGGACTTGAGCTCGCCGTCCACGTCGATGGAGGTGCGGCTGATGTTGACCGCGGAGATCGACTGGCGGACGGAGCCGGTGAAGTCGATGGTGAGGTCCGCCATGTCCTGGACGGCGGTGATGCGGTTGACGTCGCGGGCGCCGACGATGCGGTTGACGGCGATCTCCTCGAGCGTGCCGGTGAGGGTGGAGTTGCGGTAGCCGGTGGCGCTGATCTGGTTGACCAGGCCGGTGGCGGCGAGGTCGGAGGCGTCGAAGTAGCCGTTGGGACCGGTGAGCTGAAGCTGGTCGAGGTTGATCGTGAAGATGCGGGTGCGGAAGAGGGTGGTGTTGGTCAGGCGGATGTTGCCGATGCTGCCCTGGGCGGTCTGTTCGTCGTCGTAGTGGAAGGAGTTCCAGAAGCCGTCGAGGGCCTCGCCCGCGATGCTGGCGTCCTTGACCAGTCCGTTGGTGAGCTGGATGCTGCCGATGCCGTCGACGATGTCGCCGAAGGCGCCGTTGTCGACGGCGTTGAGCGCCGTGATCACGCCGGAGACCACCACGCCGGAGGTCTTTCCGCTGGTGATGGCGCGGATGTCGTTCATCGCGAAAATGCCGGACGACAGCAGCGGCGAGCCGTCGGAGGGCAGCAGGCCGTCGCCGATGTCCAGGTCGCCGATGTTGTAGGCGAAGATGTGGCCGGAGATGCCCTGGAAGGTGTCCAGCGGGCTGAAGCGGTCGGCGTTGGCGGTGACGGAGACCAGCTCACCCTCGGGGTCCTGGAGGATGATGTCGCCGATGGTGCCGTCCACGCGGACTTCCTGCACGCTGCCGGTGCGGACGACCAGGCCGTTGAGGTAGCCGTTCAGCGGGCCGCCGATGTCTTCCAGGTACACGCGATCGAGGGCGTAGAAGTCCTCGTTGAGGGGGCGGAAGAACAGGTTGCCATCCCAGTTCTGGTAGTACGGGGTGATTTCGTCGGCATCATCATCGGTTTCAATGTCGACGCCGACGCCCAGCTCGCCGTTGACGGCTCCAACCAGCGAGCCGGAGAGACCGAGGAAGGGACCGATGAGGCTCGGGCCCCAGGCGGGAACCTCGGTGCGGCCGAGGTCGCCGCGGAGGTCGAGGGAGATCAGGCTGGCGACGTCCATGGCGACGATGTCGCCGCCGGTGCGGTTGGAGACGGTGCCGAGGCCGCCGGGGCTGACGATGCGGTAGATGTCCACGGGGACCGCGCCGGAGATGTCGATGGCCGACGCGGTGTCGGAGCCGGTGATCTCGATGCGGCCGATGGAGATGGGGGTGGGGTTGGAGCCGGAGTTGACGCTCACGATGCGCAGGACGCGCCCGCCGGAGAGGTCCACGGTGATCCGGCCGATGGCCGCGCCTTGCGAGCCGTCGATGGCGAACTTGCGGATCTGGCCCACCTCGACGCCGGGAGGGGCGTTCTCGACGCTGATGCGGACGCGGTTGCCGCCGTCGTCCACGATCTCCACGGCCTGATCGCCGATGATGGGGTCGTAGACGTTCACGGAGTTGAGCAGGTCCATGCGGACCGTGTCCACGAAGCGAACGTCGGAGCCCATGCCGGTGAAGATCGGCACGCCGCGCTGACCGAGGAAGACGCCCGAGTTGGCCGGGGGCGCTCCGCTGGGATCCTGCGCCACAAGGAACGCGCCGATGACGGAGCCGGGGGAGGTGCGGATCTCGAGGGAGTCGCCGGCGACGTTGGCGCCGACACGGATGAAGCCGATGTCGCCCGACCCGCCGTTGATGCCGGTGGTGATGGAGCTGAAGCTGTCGATGGGGAGGAAGCGGCTCGCATCTTCGGGGTCCTGATCGACGCCGATGCCGCCTCGGACGTAGATCGCAGCGATGCGGCCGCCGACCTGGAGGTTGAAGAAGTTGAGGTCGCCCTCTTCGGAGCCTCCATCGGCGAAGAGCGGGGAGAGGCCGGTGAAGAGGGTGCCGAAGTCTCCGCCGACGATGACGCTGATGGGGCTGCCGCCTCCGATGTCGCCGGGGTTGCCGATGTCGCTGCCGGCGGTGATGTTGTAGAGGTTGCCGGCGATGGAGATGCTGCCGCCCTGCCAGGAGAGCGAGTCATCGTCGTCCTGGACGGTGTTGTAGATGCCGGTGGGGGAGATGACGTTGCCGCCGCCGTCCACCAGACCGGTGCCGATGCGCAGCGAGCCGACGTTGCCCGCGAGCACCTGGATGGTGTTGCCCTCGCCGGTGTTCAGGTCGGTGAAGCCCGAAGCGCCGCCGGTGCGGTACGCGCCCAGCGTGCTGACCGCCATGCCGGTGATGGCGATGGTGTACGTCACATTGGTGGCGCCGGTGTCCGGAACGCGGCCGCCGGTGGGGTCGGCGATGACGAGGTAGTAGACGCCGGGGCCCTTGGGGCGGAAGCGAAGGCGCGAGGTGATGAGGTTCTCTTCGATCTGCTCGGGCGCGACGAGGACGCGGCCCTGCTCGTCCACGATGCGGATGTAGGGCGCGCCGTTGGGGCTGACGGCCTCGACCGTGATGTCCTGGGTTCCGTCCGCCGCGAAGGCGAAGACGTCGTTGGTGTCCTCGCCCTGGAAGGGATCCTGCCCGCTGAGCGTGCCCTTGATGCGCACGCCCGAGGCGATGCCGCTGATCCACTCCGCCCCCATGATGTCGTCGTTGCGGTAGAACGTGGGGCCGAAGACCATCGGCTGGTCAACGGAGTTGTACTGCTCGCGGGAGGTGCGGGCGACGTGCTGGTTGTTGTTGATCAGCTGACGGACAGCATCGATCTCCTCACGATCCGGGTTCATCCCCAGAACGTGCTCCTTCTCGTAGTACGTGAAGACGTCGCGGGCGGGACGCGTGGCGGGGTTGTTGAGGTCGCCGACCACGGTCACGTCGAGCAGGCTGCGGCCCGCGATGGCGATTTCGCCCACGGTGCGGCCGACGATGAGCTGGCCCGAGGTCTTGTTGATGGGGTCGAGGCGGAGGTTGGGGTTGGTGATCGAGAAGTCCGGGTCAGGCGCCCACTGGCCGGCGTCGGTGCCGACGACGAGCGAGCCCAGATCGCCGTTCACGGTGATCGAGCCGACGAGATAACCCACGTAGATGCGGTCCACGAAGCCGTTGAACATGGAGGAGCCGTGGAGGATCCCGTGGAGGTAGATGCTCCCCATGTTCCCGCCGTCGGTGACGAAGATGCCCTGATCGGCGCGGGTGAAGCCGGTGATGACGGGGTTCTGGACACCGGGGATGACGCCGGTGGGGTTGTAGGTGAAGGCGTTGGTGTTGTCACGAATGAAGGGCGAGCCGATGACGACCGAGCCGGGGCCGGCGGGCAGGCCGGCGAAGCGGATTTGATCGTCTCCCGGCGGATTGTCGAAGGCGTACGCGAAGCCCGCGCTTTCGAACTCGTCATACAGGCCGATGGGCGAGGTTTCCAGGAAGAAGGCCCAGCGGCCCTCGATCCAGTCCGCGTTGAGCGGGGGCAGGTCGTCGAAGGTCTCGGCAGAGCCGCCCCAGATCGTAAAGGCAGTGCGAGAATCGGTGTTGCTCAAGACGATGCGGCCGATGCCGTCGTTGAAGCTCGGAATGCCGTCGTCGTCCGTATCGATGGGATGGAAGGCTTGGGTGTCCGGGGACAGAACGACGATCGTGGCCTCCATGGCCCGTCCGTAGAGATCGAAGAAGCTCGCGGTGGCGCCCACAGGGCCGGTCAGCACGGCCATGGCGTAGAACACGCGCGAAGCGATGAGCCCGCCGAAGCGCGACTGCGGCACGCTGTAGATGATGTCGGTGATGCGGAAGGCCGGGTTCACGCCCTGCCCGGGGGGCGCAAGCATCGTGATGCGCACCGAGTCAAAGCCCGCATTCCCGGGCGCGGCCAGGTTGAGCGTTCCCGTGCCCAGCGCCGGGTTGCCGGTGATCAGCGCGCGCAGGGCGGCTCCGGTGAAGCTGGCGACCACCTGCTGATTGGTGCCCTCCGTCAGCTCCACGATTACGTTGTCGGTGAGCAGGCCGGTGTTATCGCCCGTGCCGTCGCCGGTGATGATGAGCTGGACATTGTTGACGATCGTGGGCGTGGCGGGAGCGTCGGTGGGCGTGAAGAACTGGAAGCGGATGAACTCCCCTGCCTGGTTCAGGTTGACCGCCATCCAGCGGTCCTGGTTGTCCTGGTTCTGGGGCTGAGCGGTGATGCGGATGTCGCCGGCGGGGAAGATGTTGTGGCGAATCTGGATGCCGGATTCCAGCAGGAACTGGCCGCTGCCCACCGGGCCGAAGGGCTCGTCGCTGAAGTCCTCGGTCACGGTGGTGGGATCCTGGGGATCCTCGATGTCCACGTTGGTGCCGATGTAGGGAATCGTGTAGCCGAAGGCCTGCCGGACGGTGCCCAGGCCCGTGACCGGGTCCACCACGTCCGCGGTCACCGTCAGCGAGAACAGCATCTGCCGGCGCTCCAGCTGCTCGACCGTCGGACGGTCGGTCAGTCCCGCGCTGCGGAGCAGGGACTGCGGCGTGCCGGCGCGGCCCTGGCGGAGATAGCGGTTGCTGCTGCGGCTGTGACGGTTGCGACCCATATCAGCTCCTCGACGAATCCCGATGCCGTCCTTGCTCTCGACGCTCTTGGCTTAGCGGCGAGCGATTGTGCTCCGTCGGCTCCAACACCGGACATCACGGCGTTGCCGCCGACGACGCCCTCTGTGGACCTGCCCACGGGTGCCTTGCGGGTCGGTTGTCCCAACCCGCCGAGCGGCCGCCGGCGCTCCGCCCTGGAGCGCCGCTGCGCGGCCGGCCCTTCGACCCTTTGCGCGGCACGCGCCTTGCGACGCGTTCCTCGCACACGGGTCCTCTGCTGCGTCCAGCCCGCAGGGCGGCTGTGTCCTCCCTGCGCGCCGGACCCGCCCAGCCTACCGCAAGCGACGCCGTCGTACAACTCGGGGGGAAGGCTTCGCGGCCTCTTCGGGGGCGTGGTCGGATCCGGTTCGGATCCCGTCCGGCGCGACCCTTTGGGGGGCCGACCTTGCGGGTCGGACGGCGCGCACCGCCGCGGCTGGGTAGTACCAGCTACGCACCCCGGAGCGTCGGGTTGCATGCCCCAGCGTTTCCTCGCTTCGTGTGACGATCCTGAGGACTGCGCAGTCTTTGACGGCCGCAGAAGCGCTCCAGGCCGATTCCGCGCTCCCGACCCGAAATAACTGCCCTGGTCACCCGAATACACATTCCAGCGGCCACCCCGTTGGTGTACGCTACCGAGGCTCTCTATGGAATGGCTCCAGCCAGACCTGAACGGTGCCGCGGCATGGCCGCTCGTGGCCTACTTGCCTGCCATTGCAGGACTTGTGAGTGGCCTCTTGCTGCTGCTGGCGGGGCACAGGGTGCTCAAACCCGTGACGCTGGTGCTCGGGGCTTCGGCAGGCGGGCTGCTCGCGGTCACCACATTGACAAGTGTGTTTGAAGGAAGGACTTACGAATGCCCTCCCGCGCTCGCGGCTCTCGCCGTGGGTCTGGTGGTGGGGGGGATCGTGGCCCTCGCACTCTTTCGCGCGGCGTTGGCCCTGGGAGGGGCGGCGACATTTGCGGCCATGGGGGTCCTGATTGCCGGGGTTCTGATGCCCCAGACCAGGCCCACGGCCGCAGACCGGATCGAGGCGGGGGTTCAGGAGCAGGTGATTCTGGTTTCTCATGCCCTGGACCCGGTGCCTGGGCTGACCTCGCCGGAAAGTGCTGTGGACATTGCCGCCACCGCGGGAAGGCACGCCGCGGACTACGCCGGGCTGGCCTGGGAGATGATCCCGGAGGAGGGCCAGGCTCGGCTGATCCTGGTGGCGCTGGGTGCCGGTGTTCTGGGATTGGTGGCCGGCGCGTTCCTGCCGCGGCAGACTCAGACGCTGGTGACCGCGCTGCTGGGTGGCGCGGTGGTGCTCGCGAGCCTGACGTGGCTGGTGGGGGAGCTGGGCGTGTCCAATGCCGGGCTCATGGAGCACGGCTTCATGGGCTGGCTGCTGATCTGGTGCGGCGTGAGCGCGGTCGGCATCGGCGCGCAGGTGTGCACGAGGCGGCCGGCACCGAAGTCAGCATAAATCACGGAATCATTCGGCGAGCACGCGGCGCTCGGGCTGGGTCTTGTACGCTCCGGCCTCGACGGTGCTCTCCATCACCGGCCGCAGCAGCCAGTAGCCGCCCACACCCAGCACCACGACAGCCACCGCGGCGATTACGCCCGCGGCGTGACGCGACTTGAAGGGGCTGACGTAGGCGGGCTCGACGGAGGCGTCGGCGTTCTCCAGCAGCGGCACGAAGGCCAGGCGGAGGTAGTAGTACGCCGCGATGGCCGAGTTGATGCCCAGCACGACGACGAGGGTGATCTCGCCGGCGTGAATGGCGGAGGTGAAGAGCGGGAGCTTGCCGAAGAAGCCCAGCAGGGGGGGGAAGCCCAGCAGGCTGAGACCGCAGAGCACCATCGTCCAGCCGAGGACGGGGTGCGTGCGGCACAGGCCGCGGAGGTCGTTGACGGTCTCGACTTCGCGCGGCTCGCCGTCGGGGCCGGGCCGGCGCTCAAGCGCGGCGAGCACGGCGAAGCAGCCGAGGTTCATGATGCCGTAGACGAAGAGGTAGAAGAGCACGGCGGAGATGCCGTTGCTGGAGAAGGCGTTGCCGTTGCCGCCGGGGCCGGGGCCCGCGATGACGCCGACGAGCATGTAGCCGCTGTGGGCGATGGAGGAGTAGGCGAGGATGCGCTTCACGCTGTCCTGAAGAACGGCCAGCACGTTGCCGACGGTCATGGTGAGCGCGGCGGTGACCCACAGGACCAGCCGCAGCGCCTCGGGCAGGCGGTGGCCGCTCTCGCCCCAGCCGACGGTGGCGCAGATGAGCAGGATGCCGATGAAGCCCGCGGTCTTGGGGACGAAGGCGAGGAATGCGGAGACCTGCGGCGCCGCGCCCTCGTACACGTCGGCGGTGTAGAAGTGCATGGGGACCGCGGCGATCTTGAAGCCCATGCCCAGGATCGAGAGGAGCAGCCCCGCCATGGCGATGTTGTTCACGCCGTGCTCGCGGAAGTGCTCGTGGATCTCGTTGAGGTTGGTGCTGCCCGTGCCGCCGTAGAGGAGGGCGAAGCCGTAAAGGAACACGGCCGCGCCCATCGCGCCCAGGAAGAAGTACTTCACGCCCGCCTCACGGGCGCGGTTGCGCGCGTTGGAGATGCTCACCATGATGTACGTGGGAAGGCTGGTGAGCTCGAGGGCGAGGAAGAGCCAGATGAGGTCGTCGGCCCCGGCGCAGAGCATCAGGCCGGTGAGGGAGAAGAGGTAGAAGGAGTAGAACTCCGCGCGGTTGCTGCGGAGAGGGTCAAAGGCGCGGCGTCCCGCGGCGACAGCCGCTTCCTCGGCGCGGTCCACGGTGCCCGCCAGCAGCATCAGCAGCAGCAGGCCCATGCCCGCGATGAGCACCTTGGCGTATCCGGCCAGTGAGGGCAAGAGCGTCTGGCCCGCCTCGGGAGTGACTTCGAAGTACTCGGGCGTCTTGGTGTAGGCGAGGATCCCCGCGACCAGCACGCCCAGGCCCGCCACCACCGCGGTCGCGCGGCGCACGGCGAGCTGGCGGGAAAGACCCAGCACCATCACCACGCAGGTGGTGATGAAGAGCGCGATCTCAGGCCAGAGATAGGGAAGACGTTCCATCATCGGGCGGCCTCCTCAGCCTGCGGGGCCGGGGCCGCGGCGGCAGCGCGGAGGGGCGCAGCGCGGCGGATAATCTCGATGGTGTTGTCGATGGGGGGTTGCAGGGCGTCCATGGCGGGCTTGGGGTACACGCCCAGGAAGATGCACAGCGCGGCCAGCGGCAGCAGGGTGCCGATCTCGCGGGCGTTCAAGTCGGCCGGGAGCGCGTTGCCGTGGTCGTTCGCGTCGTGCGACCCGTGGTGGTGGTGCGCCGGCTCAACCAGCGGACCCCACACGATCTTGCCGACCATGTACAGCAGATAGATCGCGGCGATGATCATGCCCACGCCGGCGATCGCGGCGAACCAGGGGCCCATGCCGCCGAAGGTCGCGCCGGGGACCACCTGACCCGCGGAGCCCCACAGGCCCATGTCGAGCCCGCCGGACTCGCTCATGCCGGTGGAGCTGCCCCAGGCGCTGCTGGACTGGAACGCGCCGAGCAGGCAGAGGAACTCACTCACGAAGCCGTTGAGGCCGGGCAGGCCCACCGAGGCCATCGTGAAGAAGACCATGAAGGTCGCCCACACGGGCATGCGAGCCGCCAGCCCGCCCAGCTCGCTCATCGAGCGGGTGTGGTAGCGCTCGTAGATCATGCCGATGAGGAGGAACAGGGCCCCGGTCGAGAGGCCGTGGTTGATCATGTACAGCACCGAGCCGGTGAGGCCGGTGTTGTTGAGGGCGAACATGCCCAGGATGCAGAAGCCCAGGTGCGCCACCGAGGAGTAGGCGACGAGCTTCTTGACGTCCTTCTGCACCCAGCAGATCAGGCCGCCGTAGAGGATGCCCACGATGGAGAGCACGCCGATGGCGGGGGCGTACTCGACGACCGCCGCGGGCGTGAAGGGCAGCACGAAGCGGAACATCGCGTAGGTGCCCAGCTTGAGGAGCACGCCCGCGAGGATGACCGACCCGGCGGTGGGGGCCTCGGTGTGCGCCAGAGGCAGCCAGGTGTGCACCGGGAAGAGCGGCACCTTCACCGCGAAGCCCGCGAGCATCGCCAGCATCACCCACTCCTGCGCTTTGAGCGGCAGGGCGGAGCCGACGGACTGGAGCGTGGCGATGTCGAACGTCCAGACCTTGGTGTTCTGGTAGTTGACCCACGCGACGTAGACCAGGCCCGCGAGGGCGATGATGGAGCCGGTGAACGTGTAGAGGAAGAACTTCACCGCGGCCTTGCGGCGGTTCGTGCTGCCGTACAGGCTGATCAGCACGAACATCGGCGCCAGGGTGAACTCGAAGCAGGTGTAGAAGAAGATGAGGTCGCGCGCGGCAAAGACGCCCGTCATGGCGGACTGGAGCACCAGCAGCCAGGCGTAGTAGGTCTTGAGCCGCTCGGTGACGGCGGTGGTGGAGGCCACGACGCAGATCGGGCCCAGCAGCACCGTCAGGGCGATGAGCATCATCGCCACGCTGTCGGCGCCGACGGAGAAGCTCAGGCCCAGCTCGGGAAGCCAGGAGAAGGTCTGCGCGTGCTGGAACTCCGCCGCCGCAGCGCCCCGCCAGTCGAACTGGCCGGGGAGCATGGCGAAGACGCCCACGGCAAGGGCGATGAGGGTGCCGCCCAGGGCGGTGTTGCGCGCCTGGCGCGCGGGAGCGGCGATGACAAGCGCCGCGAACGCGAGCGGGATGAGGATGAGCGCGATCAGCATGCCGCGCACCTCGGAGAGTGGATGTTGCCGGGCGTGTGCATCAGCGTGCGACCCACAGGATGATGATCAGGAGAACGGCCAGGCCGCCGGCCATGCCCATGGCGTAGCCGTGGAGCTCACCGGACTGGCTGGGGCGAAGGACCTTGCCCGTGCCCCGGGGGAGGTAGCCCGCGAGGTTGACCAGGCCGTCCACCAGAAGCTGGTCGATGGTGTGGAAGATGTGCGCCAGGAAGAGGAGCGGACGGCGGATGAGGAAGTCGTAGAACTCGTCCACGTACCACTTGTTCTGCGCCGCGACGGCGACGGGGCCGAAGGCGGGCAGCAGGTCGTCGGCCTTGGAGGTCGCCGCGGTGGTGCGGCCCTTGTAGTGCAGCAGGAACGCGACGAGGATCCCCAGCAGCCCGACGCCGCCGGACACCCAGTACATGATCCCGCCGTGCGGGTCCTGCCCCAGGAACGTGCCGTGGGCCGTTTCGCCGGAGGCGTGGACGACCACGGCGGAGCTGCTGTTGATGAGCGTCTGCACCGCGCCGCCGTGGCCCGCGTCGGGGCCGATGAAGAACAGGCCCGCGGCGACCAGCGAGAGCACGGTCAGCGTGGCGAGCACGGTGTTGATGGCCCAGCCCGGAGCGTGGGGGTGGAAGTGCTCGTGGCCGCCGTGCTCGGCGTGGGCGTCGTGACCATGCGCGTCGTGCCCGTGGGCGTCATGCCCGTGGGCGTCGTGATCGGCGTGGCCGTGAAGCTCGTCACCGGGCTCGTAGTACTGCGGCCCGACGAAGACGCGGAAGAAGACGCGGAAGGTGTAGTAGGCGGTGAGGCCCGCGGTCAGCAGCAGGAGCCAGCCCGCGATGTGGAAGCCGTGGGCGTGGTGGACGAAGGCCTCGGCGAGGATCATGTCCTTGCTGAAGAAGCCCGCGCTGAGGGGGAAGCCGGCGAGGTTGAGGCAGCCGATGAGCATGCCCACCCCGACGATCATCCAGCCCTTCATCTTCATGACGCCGGAGAGCTTGCGGAGGTCGAGCTGGCCCGCGAAGCCGTGCATCACCGCGCCGCAGCAGAGGAAGAGCAGAGCCTTGAAGAAGGCGTGGGTGACGACGTGGAAGGCGCCGCCGCCGCTGGTGAGCACGCCCAGGCCCGCGAACATGTACCCCAGCTGCGACACCGTCGAGTAGGCCATGATCCGCTTGATGTCGAACTGGGCCATGCCGATGGTGGCGGCCAGCAGCGCGGTGATGGTGCCGATCCACGTCACGATCGGCAGGGCCAGCTCCGAGCACTGGAACAGGGGGTAGGTGCGGGCGATGAGGAAGACGCCCGCCGTCACCATCGTCGCGGCGTGGATGAGCGCCGAGACGGGGGTGGGGCCTTCCATCGCGTCGGGCAACCACACGTAGAGCGGGAACTGGGCGGACTTGCCGAACGCCCCGCCCATCAGCAGCAGCGGGATGATCTGGGCGATCATCGGGACCTCGGCGAGCCGGCCTTCGCGCACCAGGGCCAGGTAAGGCTCGGCCTTGGCGAAGAGCTGGGCGTACTCCACCGTCCCGAAGTGGACGTAGGCGAGCATGATGCCCAGCGCCAGGAAGAGGTCGCCGATGCGGTTGACGATGAAGGCCTTCTTCGCCGCCGCCACCGCGCTGGGCTTCTTGTAGAAGTAGCCGATCAGCAGGTAGGAGCAGAGGCCCACGCCCTCCCAGCCCAGGTAGAGCAGGACGAGGTTGTCGGCCATCACCAGGCAGGCCATCGAGAACACGAAGAGGCTGAACGCGGCGTAGAAGCGGCAGTAGCCCGTCCCCAGGTCGCCGCTCATGTACTCGCTCGCGTACAGCGCGATGAGCGTTGCCAGCCCCGTGACGAAGAGCATCCACAGGACCGTCAGCGAGTCGAGGTAGAAGGCGAAGTTGGCGCTGAAGGAGCGGGCCTGCTCGGCCGTGCCCGAGCCCCAGGAGAAGTTGATCCAGTCGAAGACGTGCAGGACGGCGACGCGGGCCTCGGAGAAGCTCAGCACCTCGCGGGCGAGCATCGCCGTGAGGACGAAGGACGCCGCCAGGGAGAGCACCGTCGTCCAGGCGGGGATCTTGGACTTGATGCGCAGGGCGGCGTACACGCCGCACAGGATGCACGAGAGCAGGGGCAGCGCCGGGATGAGGGCGTAGAGCGAGGAGACGGAGATCGACGACGCGGCGTTCGCCGCGGGCGATTGCTCCACGGCGGTCAGCAGCGGCGTCAGGCCTTCAAGGATGATGCGTGTCGTGGACAACCTGGTTTACCCTCGTAGCCGTCTCACCCTTACCGACTTACACGCCCCGCGGGCGGGGGCTTATCCCTTCAGCTCCGCCCATTCCTCCGCGCTGAGCGACTCCTTGCGGCGGAAGAGCAGCACCACCAGCGCGAGCGCCATGGCGGCTTCCGCCGCGGCGACCGTCAGGACGAAGATCACGAACGTCTGGCCCTCGAAGTTGAGGTGGTAGCGGCCGAAGGCGACCAGCGCCAACCCCGCGGCCTGGAACATCAGCTCCGTGCAGAGGAACATGATGATCAGGTTGCGGCGGGTGATGAAGCCGATCAGGCCGATCACGAAGAGCAGGGCCGAGACGAAGAGGTAGTGCGCCAGCGTCAGGCCGTGCATGGCGTCGGGGAACCCGGTCTGGGCGAGGGTGAGCATCAGGCCGCTCCCTCCTGTGTGCCGAGGGCCTGGCGGCGCTTGACCTCCTCGTCAAGCTGCACCTGCTTGCGGGAGAGGACCACCGCGCCGAGCATGGCCATGAGCAGAATCACGCCGGCGATCTCGATCGTGCCGGGGTGGTCGCGCAGCAGATTGAAGCCCAGCATCTCGATGTTCGAGACGTGCAGCTCGCTGGGCCACTCCTCCGGCGGCAGGACGCGGACCTGGCCCTGGGCGTCCTCGACTTGGATCACCGGGCCGGAGCCCGCCTCGCCGCCCACGAACCGGGCCTTTTCACCCTCGTTCAGCAGGTTGTTCTGGCGGAGGACGTTGTCCACCTTGCGGGGCATGTGGGCCAGCAGGGCCTCGCTGCTCACGGGGGCGGGGGCGGGGAGCTGCTCCACGCCGCGGAAGAGCATGACCGAGAGCACCGCCAGGAGGAGGAAGCCGACGATGGTGGCGGCGATGGGCTCGCGGGCCTGGGTGTCGTAGGTGGCGAGCACCTCGACCTCCCCCTCAACGGGGGCCTGGGTCGCGAGCATGATGACAAAGAGGTAGGTAATCAGGATCGCCCCGGCGTAGACGATGATCAGGGCGAAGGCCATGAACTCGGCGGAGAGGATCAGGAAGAGCCCCGCCGAGGCGAGCACCGTCATGATGAAGTAGAGCGCGGCGTAGACGGGGCGGGGGTGCGTCACCACCCGCAGGGCCGCCCCCAGCCCGATGGCGGAGAAGATGTAGAAGTAGAGGTTCGGCAGGTGCCCCTTGGCGTTGACGCCCATGGCGATCAGGAGCAGACCCAGGGCGAGTGCCCCGAGCAGCGCTCCCAGAAGCTGCGGCGTGGCTTTGGTGCGGGGGAGGGCGAGGCCGACGCCCAGCGCTCCGAGCACCCACAGGGCGAAGAAAATGGCAGGGTGAATGACGTGACCCAAGACGGACCCCGGAGAGCAGCCGTCGCGGCTGCGGCGCACCCGCCCGCGGCTGGGCGGGAGAGGGTGAGAGGATAGAAGGGGGCGGCGCGGGCTTCAACCGGCTGAGGCGTGCGTGGAAACCTGACCGCGCGCCGCGAGCCCGGGCCATACTCGCACTACCATGAGCGGAGTGTCTTCCGAAGCCCACCTTCCCCTGTCCCAACCCGCCGCGGACGGGCAGGCGGTCGCGCCCTCCGCGACCTTCCGCCGGTGGGTGCCCAACGCGCTGACCGGGGCGAGGCTGGTGATCGCCACCGCCTTCTTCATCCAGCTGGCGGTGTGGGAGTACCCCGTCCGGGACGCGCTGATCAATCCCAAGCAGCCCGTCTGGCAGTACTTAGTTGAAGCCGCGCTCTTCGGGCTCGCGGCCCTGACCGACGCCATCGACGGCCCCCTGGCCCGGCGGTGGAAGGTCGTCAGCAAGTTCGGCCGGGTGATGGACCCCTTCGCGGACAAGGTCCTGGTGGTGGGGGCCTTCATCATGCTCGCCGGGCCCGCCTTCGGCGTCACCCATGAGAACGGCGATCACTTCCAGGTGAGCGGCGTCTGGCCCTGGATGGTGGTCGTCATCCTCGGCCGCGAGCTGCTCGTCACCTCCATCCGGGCCGTCGCGGAGCAGGAGGGGATGGACTTCTCCGCCGACTGGACGGGCAAGGCCAAGATGATCCTCCAGGCGTGCGTCATCCCCTTCATCCTCGTGATGCTCGGCATCACGGAAGTGGGGAGGGGGACCTGGGGACGGATGCTCATCGACGGCGCGGTGTACCTCACCGTCGCCGTGACGGTGCTCTCCGGCGTGCCCTACGTCGTCAAGGGGCTCGGCCTCGCGCGGCGGTGATCGCCGCCCATTCCGCCCGACCTCCTGCTAGTCTTCACCCGTGAATCGCCCGTCGGTGAAGTGGATCACGGTCTTTGGTCTCGGCCACATGTGGCCCGCCTCGGGCACATGGGGCTCGCTGCCGCCGGTGGTGGTCGCCGGGCTCATGCTCGCGGCGAGCCGGCTCCTGGGATGCGGAGCATGCCCCGACGGCGTCGAGGCCACCGCCGCCTGCTCCTCCTGCTGGTGGTGGCTGTATTCCGGCGTGCTGGGGCTGATGTGCCTGGTCTTCTCCTATGCCTGCATCGCGCAGGGAGATGGAGCCGAGGCCCGGTTCGGCGAGAAGGACCCATCGGAGGCGGTCGCGGATGAAACCGCGGGCCAGTGCCTGCCGCTGCTGGCTCTGCCCCTCTGCCGCCTGGAGACGGCCGCGGACATCGCCCTCGGCCTGCTGACGGCCTTTGTGGCCTTCCGCGCGATGGACATTCTGAAGCCGCCGCCGGCGCGGGGCCTGCAGCGGATCGCGGGCGGGTGGGGGATTCTGATCGACGACCTGCTGGCGGGGGTTTATGCCGCGGTCATCACGGCGGTGGTCGTGCGGGTGGTGTGAAAGCGGGCGGATAAAATCACAAGAAGAAAGGGGCGCGTTCACCTCGCGCCGCAAGACTCGACTTCGACCTCCCACCCCCTCCCCCGTTCTCTCTTCGCCTTTCTCCCATCCTTGCCCCTGCTCCCTGGCTTTTCACGTTCCACGCTCCTCCCCCTCCCCCCCTCTCCCCATGCCCTGCCTGCTCGCGCTCATCGGATTCTTCTTCCCGCGGATCGTGCTGATCCTGCTGTGGCTCAGCGGCTACCTGGGCAAGGCGTACGCGACGGCGATCTGGCCGATCCTGGGCTTCTTCTTCGCCCCCTTCACGACGCTCGCCTACGCCTGGGCGATCAACTCCAACGGCTCGGTCTCCGGCATCTACCTCGTCGTCGTGGTGCTCGCCGTCCTCATGGATATCGGCGTGATCGGCGGGGGGAAGGAGGCCAAGCGGCGGCAAGCGCTCAGAGCTCAGAACGCAAAGCTCAAGTAACCACAACCGCGGGAAAAGCTGAAAACCGACGCGGCCGTTCAAAGCCCCACCCGACTCCGAGAGGCGCCTCCCTCTTCACGAGGCCGTAGCCCCCGGCGCACGGGGACATCGACGCGAACTCGCTTCTTCGGCAGCCCAGGGCGCAAGCCCTGGGTTGAGGGTGCGGCGCACATCCGGTCATGAACGCGGCGCACGTCGGAGCCCCGGAGGGGCGACACGCCTCGACATGGAGCACCGCTCTTGAGCACCGGAGGTGCTCCAAGCCGGTAGCCCAGGGCGCAAGCCCTGGGTATGGACGCCCGCAGATCACTCATCGGCGCGCGTCCATCGGAGCCCCGGAGGGGCGACACTCCTTCGACATCGAACACCCGCCTTCGACATGAAGGCATCTGCCGCCCCATCCGGGGCTCATAAACGATGGAAATGGATGAATGGAATGCCCGCCGCGTACCCAGGGCTGACGCCCTGGGCTACCAACGGCCGCGGCTCCGCCGCTCGGATGAGAAGCTTCTGCCGCCAATGTCCGGGGGATTGCGATGCGCGGCTCTTGAGCACCGGAGGTTCGCGAGGCCGGTCGGAATAACTCACCCCGCCAAGCACCGGAGGTGCTCCAAGCCGGTAGCCCAGGGCGCAAGCCCTGGGTATGGACGCCCGCACATCGCTCATCGGCG
>Ga0065721_10003892_pt1 | contig 59236 bp, 38 predicted proteins | sample Mesricmetagenome_FD_59108 | JGI IMG/M metagenome (GOLD analysis project Ga0065721, IMG submission 59108) | Mesophilic microbial community from rice straw/compost enrichment Sample: eDNA_1 v2 (version 2) | ecosystem: Engineered > Solid waste > Grass > Composting > Bioreactor | place: USA: Davis... | reverse complement strand
GGCGGCGTCGGCTCCGTGAGCAGCGACGGACTCGTCTCCTCCATCGCTTCCGGCTACGGCGTCCTCCAGGTCTCCGGCTTCGGCCAGACCGCCGGCGCCCTCGTCGCCACCGACACCCAAGTCGCCCCCTGGGGCTGGCGCGTCGCCGCCCCCGGCACCGGTGACTGGAGCTGGCTCTCCGACACCAACAGCTACGCCCGCGGCCTCGCCCTCGGCATCATCGAAGGCGAACCCAAGCTCGCCGTCTTCAATCGCAACAGCAACTCGATCCTCACCAGCATCGTTGAGAACTCCCCGCTCACCGCGATCTCGCGCGGCAATGTCACCGGCGGCACCTATGCTCTCAACGATGTCGAGATCAGCGACGACGGCGTGATCTTCGGCGCCAACCTCACCACAAACGCGAGCACCAACACGGCGAACACCGGCCCGTTCCGTGTCTACCAGTGGTCCGACGGCGCCGAAAACGGCGCCACCCGCATCGTCAACTACAGCGGCGGCGCCTATCGCATGGGCGACAAGATCACCGTCGTCGGCTCCGTCGCCGCCCGCACCGCCACCCTCTACGCCGCCGCCGCCAGCGGCACCACCACCGCCACCACCGTCGCCCGCTGGGTCATCAACCCCGACGGCAGCTGGCCCGCGAACCCCACCCTCGTCACTCTCTCCGGCATCACCAACGCCGGCGGTCAGGTGGACATCGCGCCCGTCGCCCCCGGCGCCGACGCCGACTTCTGGGTGAACGGCAACGGCTATCCCGCCACGCTCCACTCCTCCACCGGCGAGCTCCTCGCCACGATGCCGACCTCGATCATCCCGATCAACTCGAACGCCATCTCCCACCTCGAGTTCGGCGGCCGCAAATACCTCGGCGTCTACCTCCAGGGCGTCGGCTTCGAGAACGCCCGCATCGTCGACATCACCGACGGCGTCGCCAACGCCACCATCGTCCGCACCACCGCGCCCCTCGGCGCCAACGCCAACACCGCCGGCATCTCCGGCGACGTCGACTGGGTTGTCCGTCCGGACAACACCGAGGCCATCCTCGCCGTGCTCGGCACCAACAACGGCATCGAGTTGACCGCGCTCGCCAACCCCGCGCTCTACAAGCCCACCGTCGCGATCGCCCCCGCCACCACCGCCACGATCGCCGCGCCCTACTCCGAGGCCGCGTTCCTCGTCGCGTCGTCCGATCCCTTCGCCACCGCGCAGACGATCAGCGTCACCGCCTCCGGCGTCGAAGGCGTCACCGTTCCCTCGGTCACGCTCCCCGCCGGCAAGCAGTTCGCCCGCCTCCCGATCTCCGGCGCTCCCGCCGCGGGCGCCGGCGTCGTGACCCTCACCGGCACGCTCGGCGCCAACTCGGCCTGGGTCGTCGCCGCCCCCGGCACCGCCGAGCTCACGCTCGACGCCTCCGCCGCGGTCGATCCCTTCGACGCCTGGCTCTCCTCCGAGTTCAGCCCGTCCGAACTCGCCGACGAAAGCATCAGCGGTCCCGCCGCCGATCCCTTCGGCACCGGCCTCGGCAACCTCGTCCGCTACGCGCTCGGCCTCACCAAGGACTCCAGCGCCGCGCAGGTGCAGTCCGTCCGCCCGGTCGTCGCCACCAGCGGCAACTTCCTGAAGATCTCCTACCTCCGCCCGGTCGGCGGTCAGGACGGCGTTACCTACAAGATCGAAGGCAGCAACGACCTCGCCAACTGGTCCGCAGTCGTCGCCTCCGAAACCGTCACGCCCGCCGGCTCCGGCTTCGAGAAGGTCGAGGTCACCGACACCGTCTCCCTGTCCTCCACGGCTCGCCGCTTCCTCCGCCTCGTCGTCGAGCGCGACTGATCACGACCAGCCCGACGGGCGGGAAACACGCCATAGCTCATGCCGTTTCTTGCCCGTCTCGTCTCTCTTCTTCTCTTCGGAGCGGCGATCGCCTTTTCCCCAAAGGCGGTCGCCGCTCTTTCTGTTCACGCCCCGTTTTCCGACGGGGCCGTTTTGCAACGCGACCGCGCCGTCGTCATTCGCGGCGACGCCGATCCCGGCGCACAGATCCACGTCCGCCTCGGCGACGAGACGATCTCCACCCACGCCGACACCGAGGGTCGCTGGCAAATCATCGCCGGCGCCCACCCCGCCTGGACCCGTCTCGACGCCGACATCCGTTCCGCGAGCGAACACATCGAGGTCCGCGATCTTCTCTTCGGCGACGTCTGGCTCGCCTCCGGCCAGTCCAACATCGCCTGGACGATCAACAAAAGCGCCGACGCCGAGCTTCACAAAGCCGACGCCGACCAGCCCGCGCTGCGCTTCGTCGCCATCCCCACGACAATCGCCGACACCCCGCGCCGCTCCCTCACCGCGAACTGGTTCGCCTCCTCGCCCGAAACCATCGGCGACATCTCCGCGATCTCCTACCACTTCGGCCGCCGCATCCAGTCCGAGACCGGCGTGCCCGTCGGCATCATCCTCGGCATCTGGGGCGGCACTTGGATCGAGTCGTGGATTCCCCACGAGGTCCTCGCCGCCGATCCCGATTTTTCCCCCGCCTTCGAACGTTGGCAGGGCGTGCTCGACGCCCACCCCGCCGCGCGCGCCCGCTACGAGGTCGCGCTCCGCGACTGGCTCGAAGCCTACCGCGCCAACGGCAACCAACCGCCGCCCGGCCACCCCCGCCCCGAGGCGCCGCGCGGCCCCGGCCACCCGCACCAACCCGCCTCCGTGTTCAACGGCCTCGTCCATCCGCTCGCCGGCACTCCGCTGCGCGGCGTCATCTGGTATCAAGGCGAGAGCAACACCCGACGCGCCTGGATCTACCGCCGCCTGCTTCCCGCGATGATCAACTCGTGGCGCGAACTCTGGGACGACCCCGTGCTGCCCTTCGTCGTCGCGCAGCTCCCGCGCTACGGACGCCCCGCCGCATTCGACGCCGACAGCGAGTGGGCCGCCCTGCGCGAATCGCAGCGCATCGCCGTCGACCAGACGCCGCACACCGCCCTCGCCGTTCTCATCGACACCGGCGAACCCGATCAGATCCATCCCTCCGACAAGCTTACGCCCGGTATCCGTATAGCCGATACGGCGCTCGCCTCCGTCTACGGCCGCGCCGACATCCCGCTCTCCGGCCCGCGCCTCCGCTGCGCGCGCGCCGAGGACGCCGAGTTCGTCCTCGAGTTCTCCGCCGCCCGCAACGCCCTGCGCACGAGCGACTCCGCCGCGCCCCGCGGCTTCGTGATCGCCGGCGAGGATCGCGTCTGGCGCCCCGCCTCCGCGCGCCTCGCCGGCGCGAGCCTCCGCCTCAGCCACCCGGAAGTTCCTCGCCCCGTCGCCGCGCGCTACGCCTGGGCCGGTTTCCCCGACGGCAACCTCACCGACGCCACCGGCCTGCCCGCCGAACCTTTCCGCACCGACGTCTGGCCCGGCCCCACCGACGATCGCCGCTGAGCCGTCGCCTTCGCCCCGTTTCCCGCCATACTCTTCCCATGAAATCCCGCCTGCCCGTTTTCATCCTCGCCATCGCGGTTTTCTTCGCGGCGCTGCCCGCGCACCTCTCCGCCGAACGCGATTCGCTCAAACTCCTCACCATCGGGAACAGTTTCGCCGACAACGCGCTTCAGGAATTCAAGCCCCTCTCCCGCGCCGGCGGAAAGGATCTCGTCTACCTGCGCGCAAACATCGGCGGCTGCTCGCTCGAGCGCCACGCGAAGCACCTTTTCCAGGCCGAGGAAGGCGATCCCGCCGGCCGCGCCTACAAGAACATCATCGACCCGACCACCGGCAAGCGGCGCGACTTCACGCTGCCCGAGGCGCTCCAGCTTCTCCCCTGGGACGTCGTCACCATCCAGCAGGTCAGCAGCAGCAGTTTTAAGCGCGAGACCTTCGAGCCCTTCGCCGAGGAGCTGATCCACGCCATCCGCAAATACGCGCCGACCGCGGAGATCGTTGTCCACATGACCTGGGCCTACCGCGACGACCACGCGATTTTCCAGAAGGGCGACGGCTTCACGCCGCGAAAGATGCACGAACAGCTTCGCGCCAACTACCTCTGGCTCGCCGCCGAAAAAGGTCTCCGCATCCTCCCCTCCGGCGAGGCCATCCACCTCGCGCGCCAGACTCCGCGCTGGACCTACGTGAAGGACGAAACCTTCGACTACGAAAACCCCGCGCCCGGCGCCCTGCCCGATCAACGCGGCAGCCTGCACACCGGCTGGATCTGGCGCATGGACAAAACCCTCGGCCGCGAAACGCTCCGCATGGACGGCCTCCACGCCAACACCGCCGGTTGCTACCTCGCCGGCGCCGTCTGGTATCGCCTGCTCTACGAGGCCGACAGCGTGCCGACCAACTACGTGCCGAAGGGTCTCACCGCCGAGGACGCCGCCGATCTGCGCCGCCACGTCGACGCCGCCATCGCCGCGATCGGTGCCGAACAGGCGAAGCTCGTTCGATAGGGGGCGCGACCGCCGGGCGCGCGGCGGCGCCTCTCCGACATTCGCACTCGCCACGGCGGGCCCGCCCTACCCTCGCCGCCGCGAATTGATCTCCGCCACCGCCGCGAGCGTGGCGAGCATCTCGCGCTTCGACACCGGCGCCTGTCCGCTCGCGCCGAAGCGCACGATTTGTTCCAGCAGCGGCGCATAAAACGGCCGCTCTCCGGCCAACAAATCCCGCTCCGCGCCGCCGTCCATGCTGAGGCGGAAACCGCCGTCGTAGGTGCCGCGCGTCCCGCGCAACTCCGCCTCCGCCCCATCGGCAAAACGCATGGTCGCCACCTCCTCCTCGCCCTCGCGCCGCCAGGCGATCTCGCGCCACTCGGGCCCGAGCACCGCGATCGCCGTTTCCACCGCGTGCAACCCATACCACCACCAGCCGGGCATCGCCGGCTCGAAGGGCAAGGGCGCGCGAAGCAAAAGACGCCTCGCGCCCGTGTTCGCGGCGTCCCCGCCTCGCGCCAAAAACCGTAGCGCCGACGCGCTCCACAGCGGCACGCCGCGCGCCTCCGCCTCGTCGAGCAAGGCGCGCGCCTCCGCGAGATCCGTCGTGAGCGGCTTGTCGACGAAGAGCGGTTTGCCCGCCGCGAAGAGCCGTCGCGCGAGCGCCGCGTGCGTGCGCCCGTCCACCGCCGTCACGATCACCAGGTCGCAGCGCTCCGCCACCGCCTCCGGACTGTCGAGCAGCTCCACGCCGCACTCATCTCGCACCTGACGCGAAAATCCCTCCACCCGGTCTCGGCTGAGGGGCAGCTCCTCCACCCCGCCCGCCCAGGCCGCCTCCGCCCGCGCGCCCGCCACGTGCGCCGGATGCGCGACGTCGTTGAGCAAACGCGCGAACCAGAGCGCGTGCGACGAATCCAGTCCGACCAGGCCGACGCGCAACGGGGCCGCCTTCATGCGCGCACCCCGAGCCCGTGCAGCACCAGGTCGCAGGCCTGCTCCCGCCGGATTTTCCGTTCGGCCTCGTCGTCGCCGATCCCCATCGAGACCGCCAGCGAATGCCGGTTGGAATGATAGATGAAGCAGATGCCGATGATGTTCACCAACAGGTGACGCGTGTCGCGCGGCGCGCGGAATATCCGCGCCGTCACCCCCTCCTCGATGATGGCGCGAAAACGCTCCACGAAGGGATTCTTGTTCAGGCGCCCGGGCTTCGCCGCGAGATGACGCCCGCCGTCGAGGTTCTCCCACAGAAGCATGCGGACAAACTCCGGGTTCTCGTCGAGAAACTCGAAATACGCCGCAAGCAGACGACGCAGTTTCTCGTCGGGAGTCGCCGTGGTCGTCACCGCGCCGCTCTCCGGTTCCGACAAACGCGAAAACACCTCCGACAACGCCTCGAGATACAGCTCCTCCTTGCTGCCGAAGTAATGGTAGACCATCCGCTTGTTCACCTTCGCGGCGGTCACGATCTCGTCGACGCTCACGCCGTGATAACCCCGGGCCGAAAACAACCGGATCGCGGTCTTGAGCAATTGGCTGCGAGTGCGCTCGGGGTCGCGGGTGCGAGGCTTGTGCGGGGGCTGGTTGCTCATGCCCCGAACCTGCGCACGCCCGGCGCCGCGTGGCAACATTTCAACCGGCGGACTCCGGGCGTGCGCACCCTTTGCATCCGTTGTCCATCACCGCCTGCGGTGGATACTTAAGCCCCGTCGGCGTGGTCGCGAGGCCGCCCTCGGCGGTCTCCTTCAAGGCCCGCGGCATACGCCGGCCGATGTCGCGCATCGCGATCACCACGTCGTCGAAAGGCACCACGCAACGCGTGCCGGCCAGCGCCATCGTCGCGGCGAGAAACGCGTGCACGGCGAACATGCCGTTGCGGCTCACGCAGGGCACCTCGACGTAGCCGCCGATCGGATCGCAAACCATGCCGAGCGTGTTCATCAAGGCATACGCCGCCGCCTCGCAGGCCTGCCGCGGCGTGCCGCCCTCGGCCTCCACGATCGCCGCCGCCGCCATCGCCGAGGCGCTGCCGACCTCCGCCTGGCAGCCGCCCTGCGCGCCCGCAAAGGGAGCACGACGGCCGATCACCAAACCGATCCCGGCCGCCGTGAACAACGCCCGCCCGGCCGCATCGACGCTCAACCCACGTGTGTCTTCCAATGTAAACAGGCACGCCGGCACCACTCCGGCCGAACCCGCGGTGGGGGTGGCAACGATGCGCCCGAAGCGGGCGTTGAATTCAAGGACGGCGAAGCCGTAGGCCGCCGTTCGCGCGAGATCCGGCCCGAGCAGGGGCGCCGGCCCGGCGGCGTAAGCGTGCAGCTTCGCCGCGTCTCCTCCCGAAAGTCCGCTCGGCGACCGCTCGCGGATCGCCAGCCCGCCGCGCACCGCCTCGCGCATCACGGTGAAATACTCGCGCATGCGGCCGAGCAGCTCCTCCTCGCTCCTGCCCGTCTCCGCCATCTCGCGGCGCAACGCCGCCTCGGCGATCGTGCAGCCGCGCGACTCGCAGAGCGCGACGAGCTCGGCGGCGCTGGCGTAGTCCCAGGAATCGGGAGCGGAAACGGACGCGGTCGCGGAAGGGTTCATGACCAGGGGGAAAGGGCGCGCAGTCGGCGCATCATCGGCATGCGCGCGAGCAGGCCGAGGGCGTCCGGCGGCACCGGGCCGTCGGTCTCGATCACGGTCAAGGCCTCGCGCCCGCGGTCCTTTCGCGCGGTGCGCAGCGCGGCGATGTTGACCTCCACGCAGGCGAGCACGGCCGTCAGCCGCGCCAGGAAACCGCTCTTGTCGTCGTGACGGCACACCAGCGTGTCGAGCGTGCCGCGGATGCCGGTTTCGTATCCATCCAACTCATACACCTCGACGATGCCGCCGCCGAGCGACGACGCCGTGCAGCACAACTCCTCGCCGTCCGCCGCCGTCAGCGCGATGCGCGCCGTGTTCGGATGCGCGTCCGGGCCGAGGTCGGTCGTGACAAACTCCACCTCCAGTCCGCGCGCGGGCGCGAGTTCCAACGATTCGGGCAGCGCCGCGTCGTCCGACGCCATGCCGAGCAGGCCGGCCACGAGCGCGCGATCCGTCGCGTGCCCGCGGCCCGTCGCGGCGAAGGAGCCGTGCAGCTCCAGCCGCGCCCGCACCGGCGCCGCGCCCAGCAGCCGGCGCGCGAGCAATCCGATGCGCGCCGCGCCGGCCGTGTGCGAGCTCGACGGACCGACCATCACCGGGCCGATCACGTCGAAGGCGGATAACCTCACGCCAGCCATTTGGAGAGGTTCTTGGCGACGAACTTGTCGTCCACCAACCAAGGATAGGCCTTGGACACGCGATCCAGCTCCGCCGCCTGGCCGGGCGAGAGTTTCTCGTCGGGATTGAGGCAGGCCGTGCTCTCGAAGATGCCTTGGCGGCGCAGCACCTCGTGGATGCCGGGGATGCAGCCGTGGAAGTTGTTCGCCGCGTCGAAGACGACCGCGTTCGCGTCGGTGAGCTGCGCGTTCTTCGTCAGCCACGCGGAGTCGAGCTTCGCGCCCTTCTTGCGGGCGGCCTTGATCTCCTCGAGCAACGCGACCGCGCGCTCCGTCCACACGCCCCACTGGCCGAGCAGACCGCCGACGATGTGGCGGCTCTTGCCGTTGTGTTCGAAGCGGGTGAGCAGGTCGCCGATGATGTTGTCGTCGTTGCCGGTGTAGAGCGCGACCTCCTCGCGGCCCGAGTCCATCACCGCGCGCACGACGTCGAGCGTCTGATAGCGGTTGAACGGCGCGATCTTGATCGCGACGACGTTCGGGATATCGGCGAAGGCGCGCCAGAACTTGTAGCTCAGGCAACGGCCGCCGACCGCGGGCTGGAGGTAGAAGCCGATGATCGGGATCGTCTTCGCGACGGTCGCGCAGTGCTTCACGAGGGCCTTCTCGTCGACGTTCTTCATCGCCGCGAGGCTGAGCAGACCGGCGTGGTAACCGTGCTTCAACGCGGTCTCCGCCTCGGAGACGGCCTGCTTGGTCACGCCGCAAAGGCCGGCGATGCGAAGGAAGGGACGGTTCTTTTTGCCTTTCATCCAACCGGTCATCGTGTCGCCCGCGAGCTCGAGGATCGGCTCGAACAAACCATGCTTCGGATCGCGGATCTCGAACTGCGTGGAGTGCACGCCGACCGCGATGCCGCCGACGCCGGCGTCGATGTAGTAACGCATCACCGCGCGCTGACGTTTTTCCGACCAACGGCGGCGACGATCGAGCGCGAGCGGGAGCGCCGGGATGGCCTGGCCGGCGAGCAGGTGCGAGCGAATCTCTTGGATGTTTTGCATAGGGAGGAAGGATTAGAATTTGCCGTCGCGCTTCTCGAAACCGGTGGGCTTGCCCCAGGTGTCGCAGCCCGCCGCGAGCCACGCGGCGACCCACTGCTCCATCGACTCGAGCGATGTCGGCGGCGCGCCGAAGAGCGCGTGCGAGCGCGAGGCGTCGTTGAGCCACGCCGTCGGCGCCTCGTTGCCGACAATGATCGGCTCCACGCCGAAGAGACGGCCGAAGTCGGCCGCGAGATCGCGCACGCGCAGCACGCGTTCGCCGGTGACGTTGACCGGCACCGCGGGCGACGCCGCCTGCTCGATCGCGAGGATCGCGTGCGCCACCGCGTCGCGCTGCCAGATGATGTTCACGTGGCCCATCGTCACGTCGACCGGCTGGCGGTTGAGCACCTTGGTCGCGATGTCCACCAGCACGCCGTAGCGGAACTCGACGGAGTAGTTCAGGCGGATCAACGCCACCTTCGTGCCCGCGCTTTTCGCGGACTCGGCGAAAGCCTCCTCACGGCGCGCGCAGCTCTCGGCGTATTCTCCGACCGGGGCGATCGGGGTGTCCTCGCTCGCGCCCTTCGTGTCCGTAGGGACAAACGGATACACGCAGCCGGTCGAGAACGCGACGATGCTCGAGCTCTGGTAACGCTTCGCCACGAGGCGCGGCATGATCACGTTCATCTGCTCGAGCAGCTGCGGCGAGTTGCTCGTGCCGAACTTCACGCCCGCGAGGAAATACACCGTGGGAGCGTCGGGCAGCGCCGCCACCTGCTTCTCGTCGGAAAGATCGCAGGCGATCGTCTCGATGTCGGCGCGGGAAAACGCGTCGCGATCGCGCAGCGTCGTGAAACGCGAGACCGCGATGACGCGCTCGGTGCCGCGGCCGACCGCCACGAGCGCGTGCTTCAGCATCAGGCTCAGGTGCAGGCCCATCTTGCCGCCCGCGCCGAGCACGAGGACCGGCGTGGGCAGGGTTTCCGCCAGCTTAAGCACGGCCGGCGTGGGGCGGGACAGGAAGTCGTCGGCATCCTCCACCGTGCAGGGCAAAGCCGGCGCGGACGGGCGAACGGAACCAGTGGGCGAAGAGACGGAGGAAGTCGGTGTCGTGCTCATTAATTAAGTATCCATTCGGTTACTTTCTGATTTGACCATTTGCAAGCCGGAATGCAGTTTCCCCGCATGACATTTCCCGGCGACGCGGCCGCCCTCCTCTCCGATCTCATCGCCATCCCCAGTGTTTCACCGGAGGGCGATTCAGGAGGCACGCAACCCGGTGAGGCCGCCATGGTTGCCCACGTGAGCGCGCTGCTCCGCGGACTCGGCGCCGAGGTCGCCGTCACCGAGGTCGTGCCCGGCCGCCCGAATCTCGTCGCCACCTTCCCTGCCGCGCGCGCCGACGCGCCGACCGTCGCCTTCGTTCCCCACTCCGACACCGTCGGCGTCGCCGGCATGACCGTGCCGGCCTTCTCCGCCACGCGTCACGACGGCCGCATCCACGGTCGCGGCGCCTGCGACACCAAGGGCCCGATGGCCGCCGCGCTCTGGGCCCTCGCGCAACGCCGCGCCCGCGCCGACGCCGACGCCGCGAAGGTGCGCTGGGTTTTCGCCATGACCATGGGCGAGGAGGAGATGAGCACCGGCGCCAAGGCCCTCTGCGAATCGGGCTTCAAGGCCGACTTCGCCTTCGCCCTCGAACCCACCGAACTGCGCGCCGTCCGCGCCGGCAAGGGCGTGCTCCGCCTCTGGGTCGAGTCGCGCGGCCGGGCCTGCCACGGCTCCACGCCCGAGCTCGGCGAAAACGCCATCTACCGCCTCGCGCCCTTCGTCGCCGCCTGCCGCGACGAACTCGCGCCCGCCTTCGCCGCACGTCGTCATCCCGACCTCGGCGGCGCCTCGCTCAACCTCGGCGTGCTCCAGGGCGGCACCGAATTGAACATCGTGCCCGACCGCGCCCGCGCCGGCCTCGACATCCGCACGCATCCCGGGCTCCCAAGCGCCGACGCTCTCGTCCAAGTGCGCGCGCACACCGACAAACTCGGCCTCGAGCTGCACGTCCACCGCGACGGCCCCTCCTACGCCCTGCCCGAGTCGCACCCGTGGCTGCGCCGCATCGCGCCCGGCGTGCGCGGCTTCGAGACCGCCCCGTGGTTCTCCGACGCCAACGTCTTCAACGCCCACGGCATCCCCTCCGTCGCCGTCGGCCCCGGCTCCATCGCCCAGGCCCACACCCGCGACGAGTTCATCACCGAGTCCGCCCTCGCCGAGGGCGCGGCCGCGTTCGAGCGTCTCATCGACCACGTCGAGGCCTCGTTCTCCTCGTAGTTAAAAATCAACTACACCCTTCGCCATGTCCCGCCGCCCCCGCGTCCTTTTCCTGCTCAGCGAAACCGAGCGCCGCACCTTCCTGCCGCCCGCGGTCGCCGCGCGCATCGACTCGCTGCCGATCGACGCGGTCTGGATCCACGACTGCGCGGGCGTGGACGAAGCCCGCCTGCGCCGCGAGGCCCCCGAGGTGCTCGTCACCGCCTGGGCCAGCCCCGTCCTGCCCGAGGCCTGGCTGGTCGAGCCCGGCTGCCCGCTGCGCTACATCTGCCACCTGCCCGGCTCGGTGAAACACCGCGTGCCGCGCGGCTTCATCGAACGCGGCGGCATCGTGAGCAACTGGGGTTCGCAGGCCGCCGACGCCGTCGCCGAGCACGCCCTGCTCCTCGCCCTCTCCGCCCTGCGCAACGCCGCCCGCTGGCGCTCGGTCATCGACCAACCGCGAGCCCCCGCCGCTGCGCCCCTCGCGCTCGGCACGCGCACGCTCCACCGCCGCAAGGTCGGCATCCACGGCTTCGGCGCCGTCGCGCGTTCGCTCGTTTCCCTGCTCCGTCCCTTCAACGTCGATCTGCTCGCCTGGTCCGCCGGCGCGCCCGAATCGCTCTTCGCCTCCGCCGGCGTCCGCCGCGCCGCTTCGCTCGCCGAACTCGCCGCCCACAGCGAGGTGTTCTTCGAGTGCGAGAGCCTCACGCCCGCGAGCGAAGGTTGCATCGACGCCGATCTCCTCGCGCGCCTCCCCGACGGCGCCGTCTTCGTCAACGTCGGCCGCGGCCACCTCGCCGACGAGGCCGCCCTCCTTCGCGAAGCCTCCTCCGGCCGCATCCGCCTCGCGCTCGACGTCGTTCGCGACGAACCGCTCGCCTCGGCCAATCCGCTCTGCGCCCTGCCCGACGCCATCCTCTCGCCGCACATCGCCGGCCCCACGCCCGACCAGTATCCGCGCCTCGGCGAGTTCGGCATCGACAACCTCGAACGCTACCTGCGCGGCGAATCGCCCGAGTCGCGCGTCACGCTCGAGATCTACGACCGTTCCACCTGAGTCCGGCGCGCGTTTCGTCCCGGTGGCTTTTCTTTTTGCGACTTTCGCGTCTCTTTGCGGCCATCCACCGCCATGACCGACGACGAGCTGCAAATCCTGATCGACGACGCCACCTACGACCACGCGATGGGCGACACCGACGCGGCTCTTGCCAAACTCGCTCGCGCCACCGAGGCCGCCCCGTCGTCCTTCGCCGCCTGGCACGCCCTCGCCGAGGTGAATTTCCAGCTCCGCAACCTCGACGCCGCCCTCGCCGCCGCGGAAAAAGCCCACGCCCTCCGCACCGACGATCTGTTCATCAACACCACCCTTTCCCGCATCTGGATGGAAAAGGGCGACAAGGCCATGGCCGAAAAATTCGGCGCCCAGGCCAAGATCCTCGGCTGGAAGGATCAGTTGAAGAACCCCTCCGCCCACGAAGGCGGACTCCAGTAGCGTTGGCAAGGAGGGCGAGCCGGCCCCTCGGCCCGTTGATCCGGCCTCCGCGAATCCAGCCAGTGTGCGCAGGGACGCGCACGCCCGCCTAAAAAAATTTGGCGGAGGCGTAATATTTCCCGCTCTCGCGTGTAGTCCGGATGAGCCCACTCATCCCATGCGACGCGATCCCTACCCCGCCTACGGCCTCATCCTCATCGTCAACCACGCGTGCAACCTGCGTTGCACCTACTGTTACACGGGGTCGAAGTTTTCCGCGCCGATGTCCCGTCCGCTCGGCGACCGCGCGATCCGCCGTGCCCTCGCCAGCATCGCCGAGGGCGGCCACCTCAGCCTCGGCTTCTTCGGCGGCGAACCGCTCCTCGAGGCCGACTCGATCCTCCACTGGATGGACTTCGCCCGCCGCGCCGCGAAGACCGCCGGCAAAACCGTCCGCTTCAACCTCACCACCAACGGCACCGTCGTCACCCCCGCCGCGCGCGAGGTGATGCGCGCCCCCGACCTCGATCTCGCCGTCAGCGCCGACGGCACGCCCGAGGTCCACGATCTCCACCGCCGAACCCGCCACGGCGCGCGCACCGCCGCCGCCGTCGAAACCTTCATCGGCGATCTGGTGCGCGGAACCATTCCCTTCACCGCCGTCACCGTCGTCCGCCCCGACACGCTCGCACGCCTCGCCGACGGTCTCGCGCATCTGCGCTCGCTCGACGTCGCGCGCTTCGCCCTCTCCGTCGATCTCTGGGCCACCTGGAGCGCCGACGACCTCGCCCTGCTCGATACAACCATCGACCGCCTCGCCGACCTTTGGCGCTCCTGGCTGCCGGACTGCGGTATCGACTTGTTCGATACACGCGTCGCTTTGCTCACCCGCCTCGCCAAACGGCCGGGTTCGTCGCGCGACGGCTTCGGCGAAGGCCGGCTCGCCGTCGCGCCGAGCGGCCGCCTCTACCCGAACGAACGCCTCGTCGGCGAAGACAACGCCGCCAATCCGCTCCGCCTGCCCGGCGTGCTCGACGACTACCTCGATTTCCTCGACCTGCGCTCGCCGCGCGCCCCCGGCGACGATCCGGCCGCCGAGCCCGAGGGCGGCTCCCGTTGTAATAACTACATTCGCACCGGCTCCACCGTCGCATCGGACATCCTGCTGCGCACGCTCGACACCGCCGCCGAGCGCGCGGTCCGACGCATCATCAAGACCACCGGACGTTTCGTCGTGCCGATAAAGACCGACGCCTGCCTCGCCTGATTCGGCGCCCTCCGCGCATTCGCCACCGCCGCAACGCGCGCCCCATCCCGGGCCCGCTTGCCTCGCACACGCGCCGCGCCATGCTTCCGCGCATGGCCCCCACCCTCTCCGCCCTCGCCGCCGCCGCGGGCTGCGGCGCGCTCATCGGCAGCATCCGCCAATGGCGCGAACAAACGCGTCACAGCGACGACGGCCCCGATTTCGGCGGAGTGCGCACGCACACGCTCTGGGCCCTGCTCGGTTGCATCGCGGCCGGATTTCCCTGGGCCCTGCCCGTCGTCCTGGTCCTCGTCGCCTCGCACCTCGTCGCGCTGCGCTGGCAACCCGGACCGTCCGCCGACCGCGCGCCCGGCGGCACCGGCTTCGCCGCCGCCCTGCTCACCATCCTCGTCGGCGCGCTGATGTCGGCCGGCGACGCCCGCGCCGCCACGCTCGTCACCGCGCTCACCATCGTGTTGCTCGGGCTCAAGCAACCCATCCACGACTGGACGCGCCGCTTCACCACCGAGGACGTGCGCGCGGCGCTCCAGTTCGCCGCCATCACCGGCGTCATTCTGCCGCTCGTGCCGAATCGCGCGATCGATCCGCTGGAGGCGCTCAATCCCTTCGAAATCTGGATGATGGTCGTGCTTATCTCCGGGCTCGGCTTCGCCGGCTACGTCGCCATGCGCCTCTTCGGCGCGAAGGCCGGCCTCACGCTCACCGCCATTTTCGGCGGCGTCGCCTCGAGCACCGCGAGCACGCTCGCTTTTTCGCGCAGCAGCCGCGCCGAGCCCGCGCTCTCGGAACACTACGCCTTCGCCACCGTCACGGCCTGCACCGTCATGCTGCCGCGCATCGTCGTCGCCGTCGCGCTTTTCAGCCGACCGCTTGCGCAGGCGCTCATTCTTCCGCTCGCGGTGATGGCCGCGCCCGCGCTGCTCTACGCGGCGTTCTTCGCGCTGCGCCGCTCTCCCGCCGCCGACGCGGAGGTCGCCGCGCCGACCGTATCCAATCCGCTCGGCCCGATCACCGCGCTTCAATTCGCCGCGCTCTACGCCGCCGTCGGCCTGCTCATCAAACTCGCCCTCGATCAGCAGTGGCAGATCGGCCTGCTCCCGATCGGTTTCATCACCGGTCTCACCAACGCCGACGCCATCTCGCTCCAGATGGCGCAGTCCGCCCGCGAAGCCTCCGTCGAGATCCCGCTCGCCATGCGCGCGGTGGTGCTCGCCGCCGCGGCCAACTCCTTCTTCAAGGCCGGCATGGCCTGGTGGGTCGGCGCGCCCGCCTACCGCGGACGCACCGCGCTCGTGCTCGTCGCGACCGCGGTCATCGGCGTCGCCTGGGCCTTCGTCGCCTGAGCGCGGCGCGGCGAACTCACGCCGACGGCGGAGAAGAAATCGACTTCCACGGGTAGGGCGGGACCGCCGGGACCGCCGCGGTTTGCCCAGGCTGTCCGTTCGCGCGGACGGCCCGGCGGTCCGTCCCTACCCAAAACCGGAAAGCCCGACCAGCGACGGGCCTACAGCGTCGCCGAATTTTGGATACGTGGACCGCGAAGGGACTCAGCGCGCCAGCTCCCGCGCCACATCCTTCGCGAAATAGGTCAGGATCATGCTCGCGCCGGCGCGTTTGATCGCGAGGAGCGACTCGTCGCGCGTGCGCGCGAGATCGAGCCAGCCCATGCGCGCCGCGGCGTGGATCTGCGCGTATTCGCCCGACACCTGATAAGCCGCGAGCGGCAGGTCGCTGCGCTCGCGCACGTCGCGGATGATGTCGAGGTAGGCGCCGGCCGGCTTCACCATGAGCACGTCCGCGCCCTCGGCGGTGTCGAGCGCGGCCTCGATCATCGCCTCGCGACGGTTCGCGGGATTCAGTTGGTAGGTCGCCTTGCTGAGCAGCTTCGTGCCCGCCGCCTTCGAGCTGCCCACCGCGTCGCGGAAGGGACCGTAGTAGGCGGAATTGAACTTCACCGAATACGCGAGGATCGCCGTCTCGGTGAAACCCTCCGCGTCGAGCGCCGCGCGGATCGCCGCGATGCGACCGTCCATCATGTCGCTCGGCGCCACGAAATCCACGCCCGCCCGCGCCTGACGCACCGCCATCGCCGCGAGACGCGCGACCGTGCGGTCGTTGTCCACGTCGTCGCCGGCCGCGTTGAGCACGCCGTCGTGACCGTGCGAGGTGTAGGGATCGAGCGCCACGTCGGTGATGACCACCATCTCGGGCAGCGCCTTCTTCACCGCGCGGACAGCACGCAGAATGAGACCGTCCTCGTTCAACTCCTCCGTGCCCTCGGCGTCCTTCAGCTTCGAGTCGAGCTTCGGGAAGAGCGCCACCGCCTTCACGCCGAGTTTCCAGAGCGTGCGGCACTCCTTCACGAGGTCGGCGGTGTTGAGCCGGAACTGCCCCGGCATCGACGCGATCTCCTCGGGCGCGGGTTTGCCGTCCACGACGAAGAGCGGCGCGATCAGATCCGCGGCGCGCAAGTGCGTCTCCTCCACCAAGGCGCGGCGGGCGGCGGTGCGGCGCAGGCGGCGCGGACGAACGGGCAGGTCGAGGCGAAAGGCGGAGGAATCGGGCGAGGACATGAGAGCGGAAATAATCCGCACATTCATATCCGACCTTTCCCCGCCCGCGAGCCGTTTTCCCTTCCGCCTCCCGTCGGCAGGCAGGGATGCCCGCGCCGAATCCTATTCCGTCAAAACCCGATGCCGCTCGCCGCCAGCTCGTTCCGCTTTCATCCCGGCTCGCGTCAACACGCGCAACGCACCCGCCACCGCGCAACACCCGCCCCGGGCGCGGGCCGCGCGTCCGATGGACGGAAGGTCACGCGGCGCCGTCCTTCACGACGCCGACCGGGGTCTTCCGCGAGAACGACCTCGGTCGGCGCCCTGGAAGACCACGGCGGCGGGCGGTTCGCACGCGGTCGATCCGGATGTCCGGACCGACCCGCATGCCCGACGGTCACAACGGATTCTCGATCGGGGTGACGACCGCGTATTCGAGATCGAGGATCTTGGCGATTTCGACGAGTTCGGCCGCGTGGTGGCCGACGCCGAGCGCGAAATGATGCGTCGGCCCTTCGGCGACCCAGCGCTTGAGGAAGGTGCGCACGTCGGGCTTGAAGATGCCGTGGGTGTTGGTGTTGCCCGTCGGCGGGATCGGACGCGCGGCGGACTCGCCCTCGGCGATGACGAACTTGAATCTTCCCTGCGCGGTCTGACCGATGGAGAGCATCGTGATCGGCCCCTCCTTGATGCGGAACTCGACGCCGGCGCCGCTGCCGGGCTTGCCGTGGTATTTCTTGAGGCTGCGGATAACGGGCTTCTCGGCGGCGATGTTGATGTGGTGCGGGCCGTCGTGGCCGACGAGCACGCTGTCCAGCTTGAAGTCCACGGGGTGAAACTCGGCGAAGCTGCCGCCGATGTCGAGGCGGTCCATGATCATCATCGCGATGCAGGTCTTGAGATCGAACTCGCCGCACATCGGGAAACCGGCTCCGGTGAGCAGCGAGTTGCCCACGATGAAGTTGGTCACGAGCGTGCGCAGTTCGCTCCCGGGCTCGCCCTCGTGGTAGTAGGCGAAGCCGTCGAGCCGCTTCTCCCGGATGAGCCCCTCGAGGGCGACGGCGGCCCGGGCGGCGACATCGAGATCGTGCTCGGTCAACTTTTCGGTGAGCGGATCGCTCTTGGGATCGGGCGTGTCGAAGAACTCGAGAATCTGCTTCTTCCAACGCTCGACCTCGGCGGGGACCGGATCGCGGAAATGTTTATGAACGTCGCCCGGCTCGACGAGAACGACGTGGGGCCCGAACGCGGCGGTGATCGCGGTGGGATCGGTGTGCATGTCGAGCATGGACTCGAGCACGTGGCCCATGAGCCCGATGCGCGCCCGGCGCAGCGAGTGCAGGACCTTGGCGATGCCGCACCAGGCCTTGATCTCGCGCGCGACGCGGGGGTCGCCCTGCTCATGGCCGAGGATGACGGGCGGCGGCTTGCGGCCGAAACGGATGGCGACCCCGGTGAACTCGGGCACGGAGCAGAAGTCGTCGTTGACGAGCTGCATGAAGGTCGTGCCGTTCGCGTAGTCCATGGCGGCGAGCGGCTGGATGGCCACGAGGACGATGGGCGCGTTCAGCTCCCGGCAAAGAACACCGAAGGTCGACGAGGTGCCGTAGGTGACCATGTCCACGAAAAGGATGTCGATGTCGGCGGCCTTGAGTTTGGGCACGGCGTCGTAGGCGGCCTGCGCGGTGTCGAGCATGCCGAAATCGAAGACCTGGACGCCGTGGGACTCCACGAGTCCCCGGAAGTGCGCCTGCTTGCGCTTCATCTCGTCGAGCAGGCCGGGAAACTGCGGCCAATAGACGTGGTGGCCGATGCCGACGAGGCCGGCGCGGGCGGTGAGCGGACGGAGACGCTGTATTTTAGGAATGGATACGGATGGATTCATGTCGGAAAGCGAGGGACCGTCCGGGCAAAGCGGCGGCTGACGCCGGGGACGCGCGGGACTTGCCGAAACAGGACAAAAGGGCGGCGCCGGAAAGGGGACGGGCGGTCTCGAGCATCGGCCCCGGAACACGGAGCTCTCCCGGAGCGGAACGCGCTCGTCGCCGAGGAAGGGCCGGCGCGGATTCAACCCCAGCGTGGTCGGACCGGAGCCGGAGGACGGGAAGAAAAGAACGATCGCGTTTGCCAGATTGAGGCCCCGCATCCGGCGGGTGACGCCGGTTTGTCCGGATACCGCCTCGAGATCGCGGAGCCAGCCACCGGCTTGCCCGACGAAGACGCGGCGCTCGACGCGCCGGCCGCGCTGCATGCGATCCCCCGCGACGCCATTCGCGCCATCCCGGGGGCACGGGTTTTCAGGCCGGGGAAAAGCGGCTTGCCGAAAGGCGTTTTGAGCAAACCCGGCGAAATCTCGAGATTCAGGTTTTGCATGACGAAGGGGTGGCTTTCTTGCCCGTCCCGGGGCCCGAGTCGGCGGATCGGGCGAGGATTTGTTCGATTTCCGCCGCCGCGGAACGAAGCCCCTGGAGCGTGGCGGTGATGACGTCTGCCTTGCGGAGCCGGATCGACGGGGCGCTGGCGCCGATGGCGGCAAACACGGAACCCCAGGGGTCCCGGATCGGCACCGCGTAGGCGCTGATGCCCTCGCAAAGCTCGTCGCGCGTCTGCGCGTAGTCCCGCTCGCGGGTGCGCTTGAGCTCCAGGTCGAGCGCGGCGCGGCTGGTGATCGTGGAGGGCGTATGCCGGACGAGCGGATAGGATGCGACAAACTCGTCGAGCTGCGGAGCGCTCATCCGGGCCAGGAGGATTTTGCCCGCCGCGGTGCAATGGGCGTAGGCACCCATGTCTTCGGGCTCCTGCACCCGCAGCGCCTGCCGGCTCGGGGCAAAGGCGATGTTGGTGATGCGATGCCCGTCCTCGAACGCGACGATCATCGCCGATTCGTTGAGCCGGACGGAGAGGGTCTGGACGATGCGGCGTGCGGCGGCCACGAACGGCGTGCGACAGGACGGCGCCCGCCCCAGCAGATGCAGGCGAAGCCCGGGATGGAAATGACGCGTGTGCTCATCCTGACGCAGATAACCGTATTGGACGAACGTGGTGGCGATATTGTGGACGGTGGAGACGTTCAACCCGAGCGCCTTCGCCAAGGCGCGAGTGCCCAGCCCCTGGGGGGCCTGAACAACGGCCTCCAGCAGGCCGAGACTTTTTTCGAGGGTAAGGACGGTGGCCATGATGTTTGGATATTCCAAACGATTTAATCCACCATGCGAACCCCCGTGTTTTTAAGGGAGCCGAATTTTGCTTTCGGAGACGAATAAAGGCAGGCTGTTCTATTAAAATAAACAAATCGGACAACGCTTTCGCCGACTCCCCCGGTCACGCGTGATGAAACCGCACGCCGCGCCCGCATCCGCCAACCGAATTCATCCACCTGCGTGGTTTGGATGCCGGTCCGATCTCGCGAACCGCCCCCTCGCCGTCGGCGACACCGATAACGACCAAGCCGCGACCTCCCTCGCCCCAAGATACAAACCGGAGGCGATTTCCACATTTGGCGAAAAGTCCCGCCCTACTCGGTTCTTGAATCGCGGCTCCGGACCCGTTGCCTTGGACCCTTCACGATCCGTCATGCGTTCGTCCGTCACACGCTTCAGCACCGCTTGCGCCCGGGAGGTCGCCACCTGGCGAACTACGGGGCCGCGCGTCGCCGTGTGAGGCGCTCCCCGCCCGATTCCGGCGATTTTCCCGTGTCGCGAAACGATGCTGTCGTTTCGTCGATTGTCTCCCAGCGTCCCAGACCGACCGACCCGCCCGTCCTTCCCCGTCATGCCGATCCAACTTTTCGACTCTCTTGAGCGTAAACTGAAGCCCCTCGTCGCCTCCCATCCCGACGGCGTTTTCCGTTTCTACAACTGCGGTCCGACCGTTTACGCGCCCGCCCACATCGGCAATTTCCGCACCTTCGTGGTCAACGACCTCCTCCGCCGCCTCCTCGAGCTCGAGTTCGGCAAGGACAAGGTGAAGCACGTCCGCAACCTGACCGACGTGGACGACAAGACCATCCGCCGCGCCCGCGAGGAGGGCCGCCCGCTCTCCGAGGTCACCAAGCAATGGACGGACAAGTTCCACGCCGACTGCGCCGCGCTCAACTGCCTCCCGCCCCACGTCGAACCCGCCGCCACCGCGCACATCCGCGAGCAGGTGGACATGATCGAGGTGCTCATGGAAAAGGGCAACGCCTACCGCGCCGCCGACGGCTCCGTGTATTTCAAGGTGTCGTCCTTTGATGGATACGGCCGCCTCTCCCGCGTGAAGGAGCGCGAGCTCAAGATCGGCACCGCCCTCGCCGGCAAGCCGCAGGGTCACGACGCCGACGAGAAGGAGGACGGCTCCGACTTCGCCCTCTGGAAGGCGCACAAGCCCGAGGACGGCGACGTGAAGTGGCCCGGCCCGCGCGGCGCCGCCGAAGGCCGCCCCGGCTGGCACATCGAGTGCAGCGCCATGAGCAAAAAGCACCTCGGCGACACCATCGACCTCCACACCGGCGGCGTGGACCTCCTCTTCCCGCACCACGAAAACGAGATCGCCCAGAGCGAATGCTGCAACGGCGCGACCTTCGCGCACCACTGGTATCACAGCGAGCACCTCCTCGTGGACGGCAAGAAGATGAGCAAGTCGCTGGGCAACCTCTACACCCTCGACCAGCTCAAGGAGATGGGCCACTCGCCCGCCGCCCTCCGCTACGCCCTCCTCGCCGGCCATCCGCGCAAGCAGCTCAACTTCACCCTCGATTCCCTGCACGCGGCGGAGAAAGCCCTCGGCCAACTCCGCGCCTTCCGCGCCGCGCTCAAGCCCGACGGCACCAACGATCCCTTCGCCCCCGCGCTCGCCGCGCTCAACGACGACCTCAACACGCCGCACGCGCTCGGCATCATCTTCACCGCGCTCCACGCCGGGCCCGCCGGTGTCAGCCCCGCGGCCTTCGACCGCATCCTCTTCGCCCTCGGCCTCGACCTCACCGAGCCCGCCAAGCCCAAGGCCGAAGTTCCCGCCGAAGTCGCCGCGCTCGCCGAACAGCGCTGGGCCGCGAAGGCCGCGAAAAACTGGCCCGAGGCCGACCGCCTCCGCGGCGCCATCGCCGCCCTCGGCTGGACCATGCTCGACCGCAAGGACGGCTACTCCCTCGAACCCGCCAAGAAGTAAACCAACCCACTTAACCGCTAATGATCACTGATGGTCACCAATCCCAAGCCACCGAGCCCCACTCCCCGGCCGGTCTTATTGGTGCTCATTAGTGTTCATTAGTGGTTTCAAAACAAACCAGTCCCACCCCTTCCCCTCGCTCCCTTTACCGCCATGTCCATGACTCCGCTTGAAGAGATCCGCCACTCGTGCGCGCACGTGTTGGCGACCGCCGTGCTCCGCGTCTTCCCCGATGCCAAACTCGACATCGGCCCGCCCACCGAGACCGGCTTCTACTACGACATCGATCTCGACCACAAGTTGACCACCGAGGACCTCGCCAAGCTCGAGGCCGAGATGAAGAAGGTCATCGACGAGAACCAGCCCTTCCGTCGCAAGGAGGTCTCCCGCGAGGAGGCCGTCGAGATCATCAAGTCGCGCGGCCAGGAACGCTACAAACTCGGCCGCCTCGCCGACATTCCCGAGGGCGAGACCATCTCCTTCTACGAGAACGGCGAGTTCATCGACCTCTGCGCCGGCACGCACGTCCGCTACACCAAGCAGATCAAGGCCTTCAAGCTCCTCTCCATCGCCGGCGCCTACCACCGCGGCGACGAGAAGAACAAGCAGCTCCAGCGCATCTACGGCACCGCCTTCGCCACGAAGGACGAACTCGCGCAATACCTCGAGCGCATGGAGCAGGCCAAGCTCCGCGACCACCGCAAACTGGGCAAGGACCTCCAGCTCTTCCACATCGACGAGGACGTCGGCCAGGGCCTCATCCTCTGGACCCCGAAGGGCGCGATCATCCGCCAGGAGCTGCAGAACTTCATCTCCGAGGAGCTCCGCAAACAGGGCTACTCGCAGGTCTTCACGCCGCACATCGGCAAGCTCGCGCTCTACAAGACCTCGGGCCACTTCCCCTACTACAAGGACGCGCAGTTCCCCGCCATCATCGAGCCCGACCAGCTCGCCAGGATCTCCGCCGAGGGCTGCTCCTGCGCCGAGATGACCGCCCGTCTCGAGGCCGTCTCCGCCTCCTTCGCGGCCGGCATCAACGAGCGCGCCGGCAAGACCGTGATCGGCGAAGAGCGTATCAAGGATCCCACTACGCTGCTCGACGGCTTCCTCCTGAAGCCGATGAACTGCCCGCACCACATCAAGATCTTCGCCTCGCAGCCGCACTCCTACCGCGACCTGCCGGTGCGCCTCGCCGAGTTCGGCACCGTTTACCGTTGGGAGCAGTCCGGCGAGCTCAACGGCATGACCCGCGTGCGCGGCTTCACCCAAGACGACGCCCATCTCTTCTGCACCGAGGAACAGGTCGCCGAGGAGATCCTCGGCTGCCTCTCGCTCGTGAAGACCGTGCTCACCACGCTCGGCATGTCCGACTACCGCGTGCGCGTCGGCCTGCGCGATCCCGACAGCAGCAAGTTCACCGGCGATCCCGCCAAGTGGGACGTCGCCGAAAACGCCTGCCGTCAGGCCGCCGCCACGCTCGGCGTGCCCTTCACCGAGGAGCCCGGCGAGGCCGCGTTCTACGGCCCGAAGATCGACTTCGTCATCAAGGACGTCATCGGCCGCGAATGGCAGCTCGGCACCGTGCAGGTGGACTACGTTCTCCCGGTGCGCTTCGACCTCCACTACATCGGCGCCGACGGCCAGAAGCACCGCCCGGTGATGATCCACCGAGCGCCCTTCGGCTCGATGGAGCGTTTCTGCGGCGTGCTCATCGAGCACTTCGCGGGCGACTTCCCCGTCTGGCTCGCGCCCGAGCAGGTGCGCATCGCGCCGATCTCCGACAAGGTCGCCGACTACGCGAAGGCGATCTACGACCAGCTCCGCGAGGCCGGCGTGCGCGTCGCCCTCGACGGCGATCCCGACAAGGTCGGCGCCAAGCTCCGCCGCGCCGAGCTCGCCAAGATCCCTTACATGCTCGTCGTCGGCCAGAAGGAGGCCGAGGCGCAGTCCGTTTCCGTTCGCTCCCGCGCGAAGGGCGACGAGGGCGTGCTGCCTTTCGCCGACTTCCTCGCCCGCGTGAAGCAGGAGATCGCCACCCGCGCCCTCCCGGTGAAGGCCGAAAAGAAGCCCGAGCAGCCGAAGAAGGCCTGAGCCGGCGCAGATAAAGGTGTAGCCACGGCCGTGTCGGCCGTGGCCCTCAGACCAACCGACGCGGGCGGCACGCCCGCGGCTACAACGCCACTGACCCGCCGACGCGGCGCATCCACGGGCTCAGCGTCCGACGAGCGCGCACGAACCGCGTTTCACGAAGTCGGCGCGCACCAGCGGCTCGTCCAGCTCCTCCGCGGTGAGCAGCGGATTCTCGAGCAGCTTCGCCGCCGTATCGAGGACGGTCTCCGCGAGCAGATCGAGATGGACGTCGAAAGTCGTGAGCGGAGGCGTCTGCTCCGCCGCGATCGGCAGATTGTCGAAGCCCGTCAGGCTCAAATCGCCCGGCACGCTCAGCCCCGCCACGCGCGCCGCCTCGAGTCCGCCGCAGGCCAGCCAGTCCGAGGCGAACACCACCGCGGTCGGACGCCGCTCGCGATCCGCCGCCAGCAAGGGCGCGAGGGCGCGCTCCGCGCCGCGGGCGTTGATGTGATCCGCGCCGAGCGAGAGCCGCCACTCCGCCGGCGCCTCAAGCGCGAACTCCCTCGCCGCCTCGGCAAAACCCTCGTGGAAGCCGCGATGATGCAGCTCCGACTCCGGCCCCGCCACGAGCGCCAGCCGACGATGCCCGAGCGCCGCCAAATAAATCACCGCTTCGTAGGCCGCCGCGCGCGTGTCCACGCGCACCGGCACCTGACGCCCCGCCCGCGTGCGACCTTGCAAGGCCACCGTCGGCATGCCGCGCGCGCGCAACAGTTCGAAAGTCGCCGTTTCAAAATGTCCGTAGCTGATCGTCGCGTCGAACTCGCCCGCTTCGCAGCGCACGATCAGATCCTCGTCCCCCGCGAACGGCAGCACCTGAAAGTCCAGCCCGCGCCGCTCCGCCTCCCGGCGTAGCGCGTCCACCGTCGCCACCGCGGCGGGATTGATCTCCCCCTGCTCGCCACGAAAAGGCGCGAAAAGCAGCGCCAGCCGCCAAAGCGGATGTGATTTCAAGCGACGCGCCGCCGCGTCCGGCACGTAGCCCAAACGCTTCGCGGCCGCCACCACCCGCTCCCGCGTCTCCGGGTCGACCCCGTAGCGGTTGTTCAGCGCTCGCGACACCGTGCCGACGCTCACGCCAAGCTCCGCCGCGAGTTGTTTGATGCCCACTTGCCGCGCTCCCGGGGCCGCGGCCGTGCGTCGACCGCCCCCCCGCCGACTTCCTTCGTTGTGCAACCCGAGTTCGCGCATGGCTTTGACCGCACCATTCGCGCTCCACGGCGCCGGAGGAAGAACTTTTTGACTTGTCATTTCGTAAACGTTTTCGATAACGTTTCCAAGGTTTCCCTTACCCTCTTCCATGTCAACCCCGCACTCCCCCTCCCGCCGCGGCGCCGCGGCCTCGGCGCTTCTCGCGCTTTTCGCCTCCGTTCCGGCCCTCTCCGCCCAATCCGTCTGGACCGGCGTCACCGGCTCCTGGAACACCGCCGACAACTGGTCCCCCGCCGGCGTCCCCGTCTCCGGCGCCACGACCGCGCTTGAGTTCGGCCACTCCGGCGCGCTCTACACCGCGACCAACGACATCGCCGGTGATTTCCAACTCAACGTCCTGCGCTTCTCCGGCTCGACCGCGGGCAACATCCAGCTCGCCAAGTCCGGCTCGGCGCAGTCCCTCGTTTTCGTCGCCAACGGCTCCATCCTGCCCGAGATCCAGTTCAACTCCTCGAGCTCGGCCGCCAAGACGATCAACATCGGCATGGTCCTCGACGCCGACACGCGCGTCACGAGCTCCATCGGCAACGCCGCCGGCAATCTCCAGCTCGGCACGCTCAGCGGCACCGGCGCGCTCGTCGTCGATTTCATCACCAGCGGCAGCGGCGCCGTCCTCCTCCAGAACGCCTCCACCCACTCCGGCGGTGTTCGCGTGCAGAGCGGCCGCGTCGTCGCCGCCAACAACGCCAGCTTCGGCGTCGGCGATCTCACCGTCTCCGGCGGCGTCCTCCGCGCCACCAACGGCGCCACCTCCCTCAGCTTCGCCAACGCCCTCCGCATCGCGGGCAACGCGTCCTTCTTCGAAGGTGCCAACGCCAACGGTTTCACCTTCACGGGCGGCGGCTCGATCGAGGGAACCAACGCCACCCGCACGATCACCCTCGGCAACGCCGGCGCCACCCTCACCCTCGGCGGCGCCTTCTCCGGCGCGGGCAACGGGCTCACCCTCGCCGGCAACGGCACGCTCGCGCTCGGCTCCGGCGAGACCGACACCGCCACCAACACCTTCGACGGCACCACCACCGTTTCCGCCTCCGGCGCCACCCTCCGTCTCAACAAGGCCGAGGACACCAACGCCCTCGCCGGCAACCTCGCCGTCTCCGCCGGCAACGTCTCCTGGGCGCGCTCGAACCAGATCGCCGACACCGCGTCGATCGCTCAGAGCGGCGGCACCGTCAAACTCGACGTCGGCCTCTCCGAGACCGTCGCCAACACCACCATCACCGGCGGCACCTTCACCGTCTCGAAGGACGCCACCTATACCACCGGCGCCTTCGCCACCACCGCCGCCGGCTCCGGCTCCCGCGCCATCGGCGGCGTGCTCGCGGTCGGCTCCGGCGGCCTGAACATCGCGCATGACGGCAACGGCGCCACCCGCAACGCATTCACCCTCTACGACGCCGCCAACACCTCCGCCGGCGTGCTCCAACTCGGCGGCGACCTCACCTTCACCAACGCCACCGCCTCCACGAGCAAGGTCCAGATCACCCGCAGCGCCGGCACCGGCTACATCGACCTCGCCGGCGGCAACCGCACCTTCACGATCAACGACGGCGCCGCCGCCGAGGATCTCGAGATCACCGTCCGCATCACCAACGGCGGCCTCATCAAGCAGGGCGCGGGCGTCCTCGCCTTCGCCAACACCGCCTCCGACTACACCGGCGACACCGTCATCAACCAGGGCGCCATCCGCGCCAACAGCGCCGCCCAGACGCTCGCCACGCAGTCGACCTACGTCCTCGCCAACGCCTCCGGCGCCACCCTCGATCTCAACGGCAACAACCAGACGATCGGCGGTCTCTCCGGCGGCGGCGCCACCGGCGGCGCGGTCACCCTCGGCGCCGGCACGCTCACCGTCGGCAACAACAACGCCTCCACCTCCTTCGCCGGCGCGATCACCGGCACGGGCGGTCTCACCAAGATCGGCGCCGGCGCGCTCACCTTGTCGTCGGATCTTGGATACACCGGCGCCACCCTCGTCTCCGGCGGCACGCTCGTCGTCGACGGACAGCTCGCCAGCTCCGGCGTCACCGTCAACGGCGCCGACGCCGTCCTCCGCGGATCCGGCCGCGTCAAGGGCCTGAACATCGCCAGCGGCACGCTCTCCGGCTCCCTCACCTCCGAAGGCTCCGTCTCCTTCGGCGCCACCTCGGTCTTCTCCGTCTCCGCCCTGTCCGCCTCCTCCTTCGACCAGCTCTTCGTCGGGGGCGGCTCGTCCAGCATCTCCATCGCCGACGGCGCCTCGCTCGTTCTCACCGGTTTCGAATCGTTTGCCGCTCTCGACGCCGGCACCGAGTTCATCCTCATCTCCAACGAAGGCGCCGGCTCCATCATCGGCAGCTTCCTCGGCTACGACGAGGGCCACACCTTCACCCTCGGCCTGAACACCTTCACGACGAGCTACCAGCTCGGCGTCGGTGGCAACCACTTCGGTTTCGTCGTCGCCTCCGCCATCCCCGAGCCCTCCGCCTTCGCCGCCCTCGCCGGCCTCGCCTCGCTCGCCCTCGTCACGCAGCGCCGCCGCCGCCGCGCCTGACGCCCCGCTGTAGGCCCGACCGCCGGTCGGGCCTCTTCACCGCCGTCTTCCGCCCCTCCGTCACCCGGCCTTCCGACCTCCGGCCCTCCGCCCCAAGCTCCCCTATGCGCTCCCGTCTGCTCACATCCCTGGCCACTGCCTTGCTCCTCGCCTTCACCTCCGCGCGCGCCGCCGAGCTCCTGATCCACCCGATCCAGGACGTGCTCGTCTCCAGCAACGGCGAGCTCAGCGAGCCCCGCAACCTCGGCGTTTCCAACCGCGGCCCCGAATACATCCGCCGCACCTTCCTCCAGTTCGATCTCTCCACGATCCCCGCCGGCGCGCAGATCGAGAAGGTCGTTCTCCGCCTCATCCCGAGCGGCTACATCGGCAAGGAAAACACGCCCATTCCGCTCGCGCTCTGGGGCTTCACCGAGCCCGTCTCCTGGCACGAGGACGGCATCACCTGGCAAAACTCGCCGAAACGCGACGTGCTCTTCGAGCAGGGCTACGGCGAGCCCGGCGTCGCCCGCCTCGCGATCCTCGACTGGGACGCCAAAATCGACGTCACCAAGCGCCCGCCGCTCCTCTTCACCGGCGAAAACCTCACCGCCTTTGTCCGCCGCTTCGTCGGCAAGCCCGTCACCCTCGTCGTCATCTGCGAGGGCGGCGCCAAGACGCCCGGCCTCGTATTCTTTTCCAAGGACAACCGTCCCGTCGCGAAGTCGGTCTACCCCGCGCTTCTCGTCACCACCAAGTGAACATGTCGCCTCTCGCGCCCCAGGCTCCCGCCGGTCCTCGTTCGCCCGCGCCGGCGTCGACGCCCGATTCCGTCGTCGACCTCGCCGCCCTTCCCGCCGACGGGGAACTCGTCCTGGTCGCGCCCGCCGCCGCGCGTCGCACCGACGCCGCCGCTCTCCTCGTCTCCATACCCGTCGTAGTCCCCACTTGGATACGCTGCTCCTACTACGCGCCCTTCCAGCGCCACGCGATCAACCCCGACCTCGATCTCTGGCCCGAGGGCTACAACCAGTGCCACCCGCTTCCCGTCCGTTCGCTCCATGACCTGAAGCGCGGCGGGCTCTTCACCGTTTTCCAGCTCGAGGACGGCGACTACCTCGCGCTCCTCCCGCTCGTCGGCCACCGCAGCGCCGCCTGGCTGCGCGGCGACGGTGAAGGCCTGCGTCTCGACGCCGGCACTTTCGGCTCCGATCCCGTTTTCCGCGACGAGCTTCCTCTCCTCGCCGCCGTTCGCGATTCCGATCTCTACCGCGCCTGCTCGCGCGTCTGGGCCGCCGCCCTCGCCCATCCCGCCCTCGCCGGCGTCGGCCGTCTCCGCCACGAGAAAACCTATCCCGAGGTTTTCGATTATCTCGGCTGGTGCTCCTTCGAGGAGTTCAAGCTCGCGATCGACGAGCAGATCATCGTCGACGCCATCCGTCGCCTCGCCGCGTCCGACATCCCCGTGCGCTGGGTGCTCGTCGACGACGGCCACATCGACGACGGCACCCGCGCCTCCGCCTCCACGCTCGAGACGCAGGAGGGCGCGGTCGGCCAGGTCTCCGGCGCGCTCGAGGCCCGCCGCCTTCACGCGGCCACCCCGCATCCGGAAAAGTTTCCCCGCGGCTGGAAACCCGTCACCGAGGCCGTCGTCGGCACGCGCATCCGCTGGCTCGGTCTCTGGCTCAATTTCAACGGCTACTGGGGCGGCGTCTCCGCGAACCACGCGCTCGGCGCCGAGCTCGATTCGCACCTCGTCCGCGTCACCGCCGACATGAAGCTCCCCGGCGAGCGAACCGCCGACGGCGAGGCCTTCTTCGACGCGCTCACCCGCCCCGCCCGCGAGGCCGGTTTCGATTTCCTCAAGGTCGACAACCAGGCCGGCAACCTCCGCAAATACGCCGGCCGCGTGCCCAACGCCGTGCGCGCCGCCGCCGCCTGCAAGCAGGGCCTCGACACCGCCGTGCGCCGCCACTTCGACGGCATCATCGGCTGCATGGCGCACAACAACCTCTGCGCCTTCCACCAGCCCACCGCGCAGGTGATGCGCTGCAGCGAGGACTACAAGAAGGAGGACGCCTGGCGCGCGCGTCATCACCTCCACAACTCTTTCGGCAACATGCTCTGGCTCGGCCAGACCGTCTGGGGCGACCACGACATGTTCCACTCCAGCGATCGCGTCGCCGGCCCGCTCATGGCCCGCAGCAAGGCGATCTCCGGCGGCCCCATCTACCTCTCCGACGCGCCCGACCGCTTCGTGCCCGAGCTCATCCGTCCGCTCTGTTTCTCCGACGGCCGCATCCTCCGCCCGCTCGCGCCCGCCGTGCCGTTGCCCGAGAGCGTATTCACGGATCCTTACGAGGACGACAACGCCTACCGCGTCATCGCCCCGCTCCCCCACGGCTGCGCCGCCGCCGCCGCCTACAATCTCACCCACCCCGCCAAGCCCGTGCACGGCGCCTGGACCGCCGACGACCACCGCCACGCCGCCGCGTTGTTGTCCGACTCCGAAGCCGCCGTCTGGTCGCGTCCCGCCGAGGCGCTCCTCCGCTACGACTGCCTCACCGGCCGCGCCGAACTCCAGCGCGCCGAAGCCGCCCCGTTTTCGCTCCAACCGCTCACCGACGCCTTTGTTATTTTTAGTCCTGTGCAAGACGGCTGGGCGCTGATCGGCGATCCGCAAAAATACCTCCCGCCCTCCGCGGTCGCGGTTTTCGATATCGTCGGCGACCGCGTCCGCATCGCCTCCCACGAGGCGTGCGACGTCCTCGTCTGGCGTGCTTCGGGCGTCGTCCATGCGTCCATCCACGTAAGCCCTGTCGGCGGCGGACTCTGGCGCGCGGCATTGCCCGGCGGCGGAGCCATCGTCGAACTTCACGCGGCTGCATCGTCGAAGCCGCGGCCCCTCAACACCTGATCACGTCTCCCCATGCGCCCCGCCCTCCCATCCCGCCCCGCCCGCGGCTTCACCCTCATCGAGCTGCTCACCGTCATCGCAATCATCGGCATCCTCGCCGCCATCCTCATCCCCACCGTCGGCAGCGTCCGACGGAAGGCTCGTATGGCCACGTCGATGAGCAACCTCCGCCAACTCGGCTCGGCCGTGCAGGTCTTCGCCAACGACAACCGCCAGACGCTCCCCGTCGTCACCAACACCAGCCCCACCCACTACTGGTATCGGGAACTTTGGAAGCTGATCTACGGCACGGCGACCGTGCCCTCGATGCCGCCCGTGCCCGACACCGCCGCGCGCTACGCCGAGGTTTTCGGCAACACCGTTTTCTACAGCCCACTGATGGCCGGCGACGAAACCCGCTCCTACGGCTACAACTTTTATCTCAACCAATACGACGGCTCCTCGCCCACCGACAAGCCGCTCACGCTCCAGAAACTCGCGAACCCCGCGCGCACGATGGTGATCAGCGACACCCGCTCGAGCGTGAACTCCAGCATCTCGCAGGCCCACGGACGCAACGACGGCCGCGTCTTCTGCGCCATGGCCGACGGCCACGTGGAAAGCCTGCTGCCGCCCGACACGACCAATCCCAATCCCGCCCCCGCCGAGCGACGCGTGCCCTACAACCAGAGCTCCACCTTCTGGCGCGGCGTCGCCCGCGCCACCAACGGCACCGTGCTCACCGTCTGGTAGCTCGCTCCGGACTCGCGCACCTCCGCGCCCCTCCTCCGACGTAGCGGAACGGCGGAGCCGTTTCGCCCGCCCCCCGCCGTCTCCATAGCTTCGCCCTGTCGCTCCGCCTCCGCCCCTCCGCTCCAAATGCATCTCACCGCCCTCGACTGGTCCATCGTGACCGTGTTTGTCGCCGCCCTCGCCGTCGTGGCTTTGTGGATACGACGTTACACCCGCAGCGTGTCCGACTTCCTCGCCGCCAACCGCTGCGCCGGGCGCTACATGCTCACCCTCTCCGAGGGCCTCGCCGCCTTCGGCGTCGCCAGCATCATCGCGAACTTCGAGAAGTTCTACCAGGCCGGCTTCGCCGCCTACTGGTGGGGCATGATGCTCGCGCCCGTCGGCATGCTCGTCGCGATGTCGGGCTGGGTCGCCTACCGCTACCGCGAGACGCGCGCGCTCACCATGGCGCAGTTTTTCGAGATGCGTTACAGCCGACGCTTCCGCGTCTTCGCCGGCATCCTCACCTGGATTTCCGGCGTGCTCAACTACGGCGTCTTCCCCGGCATCGTCGCGAATTTCTTCATCCACTTCTGCGGCCTCCCTCAGACGCTCACCATCGCCGGCGTCGAGGTGCGCACGCTCCTCCTCGTCATGGCCTGCTTCCTCGGCATGGCCCTCGCCCTCGTCTTCGGCGGCGGAATGGTCGCCGTCATGGTCACGGACTTCATCCAGGCGCAGTTCGTGAACATCGTTTTCCTCGTCCTCATGATCGCGGTCTTCGTGAAGATCGGCTGGGGCGACACCTTCGCCGCCCTCTCCGCCACCGCGCCGGGGAAGTCCCTTCTCGATCCCTTCGATCAGCAGGGCATCAGCGATTTCAACTTCTGGTTCTTCGCCATCTTCGCCTTCAAGGCCTTCTACAACTGCCTCGGCTGGCAGGGCACCCAGGGCTACAACGCCGCCGCGCGCACGCCCCACGAGGCCAAGATGGCGCGCGTGCTCGCCGAGTGGCGCAACGGCGTCACCTACCTCATGCTCATGCTGCTGCCCATCGCCGCCTACGTCGTCCTGCATCACCAGGGCTACGGCGCCGAGGCCGCCGCCGCGCGCGCCACGCTCGACGGCATCACCGATCCGCAGATCAACAGCCAGCTCACCGTCCCCGTCACGCTGCTCTCCTTCCTGCCCGCCGGCGTCGTCGGCCTGCTCGCCGCCGCCATGGTCGCCTCGGCCATTTCCACCGACGACACCTACCTCCACTCCTGGGGCGCCATCTTCGTGCAGGACGTCGTCCTCCCCTTCCGCAAGACGCCCCTCTCGCCGCGCGCCCACCTCAACCTCCTCCGCGGCTCCATCGTCTTCGTCGCCGTCTTCGCCTTCTGCTGGAGCGCGCTCTTCCCGCTACGCGACTACATTTTCATGTATTTCCTGCTCACCGGCACGATCTACCTCGGCGGCTCCGGCGCGGTCATTATCGGCGGTCTCTACTGGAAACGTGGCACCACCGCCGGCGCCTACGCCGCGATGATCTCCGGCTGCTCCGTCGCCCTCCTCGGCATCACCTTGCAAGCCGTCTGGCCAAAGATCCCCGCGCTCCTCGAACTCGCGCCCAAGTTCCCCCTCAACGGCGCCTGGCTCGCCATGGTCGCCTACGCCACGAGCATCGTCTCCTACATCCTCGTCTCGCTCGCCACCTGCCGCGAGCCCGTCGACCTCGACCGATTCCTCCACCGCGGCGCCCACGCCATCCCCGGCGAAACCACCGGCCCGAAAAACGCCGGACTCTCGCGCTGGCGCCAGGTCCTCGGCTTCACCCGGGATTTCACCCGCGGCGACCGTTTCATCTACTACTTCAAGCTCGGTTGGACCGCCCTGTGGACGCTCGTCTTCGTCGTCGGCACCATCGGCGGCCTCACCGTCGGCTTTTCCAAAAACGCCTGGGGTAGCTTCTGGCTCTGCGTCGTGATCGCCAGCGCCGTCATGGGCTCCGTCACCGTCGTCTGGTTCCTCTGGGGCGGCGTGAAGGACATGCGCGATCTCCTCGTCGCGCTTCGCAATCCCAACCGCGACCTCAGCGACGACGGCCAGCTCCACGATCCGCACAACAGCGCCGCCTCGTTGCCCTCAATCACTCCGCCCCCTTCCCCCAAACCCGCCCCAGCCGTCGCGCGTTAAGCACCAAGCGCCCTTTCCTCCGCCCCTTTTTGCGCCTTCTGCGCCTCTTCGCGGCCATCTTCGTTCCCTTCGTTATCTCCTGTGAAATTTCCCCGCCTGCTCCGCCCCCTCCTGTGCCTCTTCGCGGCCATCGCTGCTCTCGCGACCGTCGCCACCGCGACCGCCGCCGCGCCGCAGCCGCTCCTCGTCCTCGCCCAGGATTTCCAATTCTCCGGCGGCTGGATGATCGAGACCCGCGGCGGCTCGCTCGGCACGCGCATCCTTCGCACTCCCGGCACCGATCTCAACGCGCTCACCGCCGTCACCCTGTCGTCCCCCGGTGAATACAGCGTCTGGGCCCGCACGATCGACTTCCCCGACGCCAATCCCGGCGCCCGACGCTTCACCGTCGCCGTCAACGGCACCCGCCTCGCCTCCGAGGCCGGCAACCACGGCCAGGCCGACTGGGCCTGGGAAAAGCTCGGCACCGTAAAACTCCCCGCCGGCGAAACCGTCCTCGAACTCGTCGACACCACCCGCTTCTTCGGCCGCGCCGACGCCGTTCTCCTCTCCGCCGATCCCGCCTTCGATCCCAACACCCAAACCCGCTCCGCCCTCCTCCGCCTCAAAGCCCCGCTCGCCACGCTCGGCGCCGAGCCCGCCGCGCAGCGCCCCGCCTCCTACCACCCCGCGCCGCGGCTCGATCCCTCCGCCCCCGCCCGCGAGGTCGCCAAGCTCGACGCCGCCAAGTCCCGCGTGCGTTTCCTCTCCGTGCGCGGCCCCGGCAACGCCACCTTCATCCGCCGCGTCACCGAGGTGCGCACCGCCGACGGTCGCTGGATCGAGGTTCCCGGCGACTCCCGCCCCGAATCCCTGCTCCTTCTCCACAGCACCGAGAACACACTCGAGGCCGGCCAGATCCACCCGCGCTGGCGCAATCCCGCCAATGAACTCGTCATCCGCGTCGCCGGCCGCAGCTACCGCACCGCCGCCGACTCCGCCAATCCCTACCGCGCCGCCGACTCCGTCACCTACATCGCCCGCTCCGTCAAAACGCTCCGCGACGGCTCCGTCCGTCTCGACTTCGTCCCCGCGCCCGGCGCCGACACCTCCGCCGCCGCCCGCGGCCCGATCACCGCCACCTGGAGCCGCGCCGCCGGCGGCGACGACTTCGCCGTTTCCGTATCCGTTTCTTCGTTACCAAGTGGATTCTTCTCCGTCGCCTACGCGCCCTTCCGCGACTGGGCACCGTCCGAGGTCGCCTTCAATCTCCTTCCGCCGCTCTACCAGTTCCAGCGCGCCCCCGTCCGCCCCATGCTCGTCCCGAGCAGCGTCACACCGCAGCCGCTCTCGCTCATCGAGCTGCCCGCCGCCGAAGGACGCCCCGCGCTCACCCTCGGCGTCGCCGCCGATCCCGCCGACCTGCCCTTCGAGTGGCCCGACGCCTCCAACGCCCGCTACGGCTTCGCCCTCCAGTCCGACGACTCGCGTCTCGGCCCCGCCGTCTTCCGCCCGCTCCTCGGTTTCGCCGACTCCGCCGTCAAAGCCGGCGAGATCCGCACCCTCCGCTGGCGTGTCCTCGCCCGCGCCGGCGATTGGCGCGACACCCTCGCCTACGCCTCCGAAAAAATCTTCGGCGTCACCGACTACCGCCACCCCGTCACCAGCTCGCTCACCGGCGCCGCGCTCAACATGATCGATCTCCTCCGCGACGAAAAGAGCGGCGGCTTCGACGCCTCCCTGCGCGGCTTCTGGAACATCGAGGGCCGCGGCGTCGCCACCCAAGCCGCCCCGCTCGTCCTCCTCTCCGCAGCGCTCCTCACCGACGACGAGTCGCTCTACTTCAGCCACGGCCTCCCCGCCGTCGAGTGGACCCTCACGCGTCCCATCGCCCACTTCTCCCGCGAGGTGCCCGACACCCATCCGGCCTACGTCGACGCCAAGACGATCCGCATCACCAGCCCCTCGCGCTTCTACGGCGCCGCCTACTGGCAGGGCGTCGACAGCCTCCTCGGCGCCTCCGCCAATCCCTGGATCTCCGATCTCATCAACAAAGCCGCCGCCGCCGGCCCGCGCCAAAAATGGGTGCCCAAGTTCTCCGACACCCTCGCGCTCTACCGCCGCGCTCCCTCGCCCGAACTCCTCGCCCTCGCAGAACAACAGGCCGCCGACTACGTCGCCAAGGAGATCGACGGACGCAAAACCGGCGACCTCGGCTACACGCCTTTCTACAATCACGACTTCATCCCCGTCTGGTGGGATCTCCTCGCCCTCCACGAGCTCACCGGCAACCCGCGCTGGCTCGCCGCCGCCGAGACCGGCGGAATGCTCACCGTCGCCGGCCTCCGCTCGCAGCCGCAGCCCGTCGCGCCCACGCAGCTCATCCACCCGAACAACGAGTTCGTCGGCAACGACCACCTTTGGTGGCGCGGCGACGAAAAATTCCGCCTCGGCCTCCCCCGCGTCCCCGGCGACGTCACCGAAAAAACCGTCCCCTCCTGGACCGTTTCCCCCGTCGGCCTCGGTTTCGAGCAACCCTCCACCTTCTTCGCCGGCGCCAGCGCCCACTCCACCTCGGGTTTCCAAAACATCATGATGTCCTCGTGGACGCCCGCGCTCCTTCGCCTCCACGCCCGCACCGGCAAGGCCGTCTACCGCGACTACGCGCGCTCGGGCATCGTCGGCCGCTTCGCCACCTACCCCGGCTACTACCTGCGCGGCTTCACCGACATCTTCCAGTATCCGGAATATCCCTACAAAGGCCCCGACGTCACCAGCATCTACTACCACCACATCCCGGTCCATCTCGCCTTCACCCTCGACTGGCTCTTCGCCGAGGCCGAGCTCCGCTCCGAGGGCGCGATCAAGTTCCCCTGGGCCCAGCAGGCCGGCTACGTCTGGTTCAACAACCGCGTCTACGGCGCGACCGGCGGCGAACTCTTCGGCGACAAAAACGCCCGCCCGCTCCTCCCGCGCGGCGTCACCGTCGCCGATCCGGGCCTCAACTGGATCGCCGCCCGCAGCGACAACAAGTTCTGGGTCGTCCTCATGAACGACGCCGCCGAACCCCGCCCCGCCACCGTCCGCCTCGACGCCTCGCTCCCCGTCCTCTCCGGCCCGATCGAAGTCCACTCCCCCGGCCAGCCCGTCCGCAACCTCGACTCCTCGGTCACCGTCCCGCCGCGCGGACTCGTCGCCCTCGCCTATCCCGCCAAGTCCCGAGCCGCCGCACCCACGCTCCCGCCGACGCCCGCTCCTCTCGTCGCCGATCTCCCCGAGGGCCACGGCAAACTCCTCGCCTGGCGCATCCGTTCCCCTTTCGGCAAGGACTCGCTCTACCTCTGCCTCGACGGCGGCCCCGAGCGCGGCGGCAAGGTCGAACTCCTCCTCGACGGCCAACCGCCCCAAACCGTCACCCGGTATCCTTACGAGTTCACCGTCCACCCGCTCGCTCCCGACGCGCCCGCCACCTTCCGTATCCGCCTCACCACTACCTCCGGCGAATCGATCACCACCGACTCTTTCACTCTCTAAGGCGCACCAAACGCCACCCGCCCCACCTGTCTTCTTTGCGCCTCCTGCGCCTTCTAGTGGCCATTCTTCGTTCCCTTCGTTATCTTCCGTGAAACTCCCCGCCTCCGCCCCCCTCTTTTCGGCTCTCGCCCTCCTCGCCGTCCTGCCCGCGAGCGCCGCGCTGCGCCTCCTGCCCGACCACTCCGTCGAGGTCACCTCGCCCGACGGCCGCGTCGCCACCTTCGCGCCCGACTTCGTCGTCCTCCTCCGCAACGACGATCCCGAGGTCGCGATGCGCCCCTCCGGCCTCAAGTCCGTCACCTACAACGTCCCCACCTGGCGCACGCTTCCCGGATCGAAGGGCGACTACACCGCCGTCAAACGCAGCGCCGCCACCGGCGGCGACGGCCTCGACGACCGCATCCTCGACGGCGACGCCTCCGGCCGCACCGCCAACCTCTTCTCCGCCGGCGAAAACATTTCCCTCCGAGCCAGCGCCGCCCGCGTCTCCACCGACGCCTCCCGCGCCACCGTCGTCACCTGGACCTTTCCCGCCGACCCGCGCTTCGCGCTCTCCGCCACGCTCGTCGAAGCACCCGGCGCCGCGCGCCCCGCGCTCAGCTTCACCCTCACGCCGAAGACCGACGCCTGGTTCTCCGTCGGTTATCGCGGCGCGCCCGCATCCCGCGCCGAAGAACTCCGCGAGGGTTGGCAACCGCTCATCTGGGTCGAGAAACGTCTCCCCGACCGCTCCTACCTCACCGCCGCCTACATGTGCCCGCTCCCCGCCGCGCTCGCCACGCGTGTCGACGGCACCACCACCGGCCTCATCGCCGATCCCGACGAACTCCCCTTCCAACCGCTCCCCACCTTCGCCAACTCCCGCTTCGGAGTCGCCCTGCGCGATCGCGACGATCGTTTCCGCGGCATGGCCTTCGCCCCGCTCCTCGGCGGCCCCGGCTCCAAACGCGCCGCCGGCGAGGCGTTTTCCTTCAAGCTCCATCTCGTCGTCACCGGCGAGCCGATCACCACGCACTTCGAGACGCTCGCGCACGATCTCTACGGTTTCTCCGATTTCCGCCGCAACGCCATCGGCTCGCTCAACACCACGCTCGACAACATGCTCGCCTACGGGCTGAGCGATTTCTCCTGGTTCGAGTCCGACCTCAAGGGCTGCGCCTACTCCACCGACGTCCCCGGCGCGGTGAAAAACGTATCCTCGCTCAACCCCATCAGCCTCGCCCTCGTCGCCGACGAGCCCCGCGCCTTCATCGAGCGCGGCTACCCCATCGCCGAGTTCATGCTCTCGCGCGAAAAAACCCTCTTCACCCTCGATCCCCACCAGAAGATCCAGAGCCCCTCCCGCAAACTCGACGGCCCCGCCGCCCTCATCAGCGAGCTCGCCGCCCTCCACGGCGTCACCGGCGGCAAGGTTTTCCGCGACCTCGCCGAACAACAGGCCGCCGCCAAGCCCCGCGCCGCCGACTGGCGCCAGCGGCTCGCCCTCTGGGAAAACACCGGCGATCCCGACCACCTCGCCCGCGCCGTCGAGCTTGCCGATTCGTATTTGCAACGTCGATACGCAGAGCCCGCCACCGCCTTCCGCGACACAGATGCCGGCGGACTCTTCTTCTGGACCTCGCACGCCCCGCACTGGATCGAACTCGTCCGTCTCCACGAGGCCACCGGCGAACGCCGTTTTCTCGACGCCGCCCGCGAAGGCGCGCGCCGCTTCGCCATGTTCATCTGGATGTGCCCGCGCGTCCCCGATTCCGAGATCCTCGTCAACGAGGGCGGCGTCGCGCCGCTCTACTGGTATCTCGCCTCCAAGGGACACGAGCAAATGAAGATCCCCGAGGAACGCGTGCCCGCCTGGCGCCTCTCCGAGATCGGCCTCACCAGCGAATCCTCCGGCACGGCCGCCGGCCACCGCGCCATCTTCATGGCCAACCACGCGCCCTGGATGCTCCGCATCGCCCAGCTCACCGGCGACCGATTCCTCCACGACATCGCGCGCCACGCTGTCATCGGCCGCTACCTCAACTTCCCCGGCTACCACATCAACACCGCCCGCACCACCGCCTACGAAAAGGCCGACTACCCGTTGCGCCCCCACAAACAGCTCGGCGTGAATTCATTTCACTACAACCACATCTGGCCGCACATGAGCATCCTGCTCGACTACCTCGTGGCCGACGCCACCGCGCGCTCCGCCGAGGCGATCAGTTTCCCGTCCCGCTACATCGAGGGCTACGCCTACCTGAAGAGCCGCTTCCTCGGCGACCGCCCGGGCAAATTCTACAGCCTCGCCGACGCCGAGCTCTGGATGCCCTCCGGCCTCGTCAAATCCGACAAGGTCGAGATCAACCACCTCGCCGCGCGCTCCGGCGACACCTTCGCCCTCGCCCTCCTCAACGAATCCACCGAGCCGCAGCGCGCCACGCTCTCCCTCGACCTCGCCCGCTTCGACGGCCTCGCCGGCGCCACCCGCAGCGCCACCGTCTGGATCAACAACGTCGAGTCCGCCCCGCTCCCCGTCGTCGACGGCCGCGTCTCCGTCGAGGTGCCGCCGCGCGGCATCGTCGCCCTCGTCGTCCCCGAAGCCCGCCCGCGCGTCGGCGCCCGCCGCGATCTTCGCGCCGCGTCGTGGGAAAAGGACTACGGCCAATCCGAGATCGGCGGCCTCCGCACCATGGTCCTCGATTTCGGCCCCGGCCGCCGCAGCGTCTTCACCTACCTCCGCGAAGACGACGCCAAGGTGAAGCGCGCCGAGCTCGAGGTCACGATCGACGGCGTCACCCAAACCTACGCCGACGAGGCCTATCCCTTCGAGTGGACGCAGTCCGTCCCCGACTCCGCCAAGGAGGTCGTCATCCGCGCCTTCGTGATCCGCCACGACAGCCGCGTCGAAACCACCGACCACATCTCCCTCCACCGCTGACGGAGGATTGGCCACAAAAAGCGAAAAAGGTCGCAAAAGGGTCACTCCATCCGCCGGGCCGTCTTCCGTTTCTCGTGACCATCCTTTCTGCGCCTTCTGTGCCTTTTGTGGCTAAACTCGTCGTCGTCCTCGCGGCTATCTGCTGTATCCTTTCCGCCACTACCGCGCCCGCTCTCCTTCCGCCGGAATTCGCTCCACGCGGCGGCCTGCCGCGTCTGGCCGCTAAACTCTCCGCGCCGGCATCTTCCCCCGCCACCGACATCCGCGTCGCCTTCCTCGGCGGCAGCATCACCGCCTCCAAAGGCTGGCGCGTCGGCATCCTCGCCCATCTCCGCCAGACGTATCCACGACACCACTTCACCGAAATCTTTGCCGCGCTTCCCGGCACCGGCTCCGACTTCGGCGCCGCCCGCCTCCGCGACGACGTTCTTCGCCATACGCCCGACCTGCTCTTCGTCGAATTCGCCGTCAACGACACCGGCCGCGATCCCGCCGCCATTCGCCGCAGCATGGAGGGCATCGTCCGCCAGACTCGCCTCCACTCGCCCGCCACCGATCTCTGCTTCGTCTACACGCTCTCCCACTCCGGCCTTCCCGATCTTGAGGCCGAACGCTTCCCTCCGCCCGCCGCCGCGATGGAAGACGTCGCCGCGCACTACGGCATCCCCACGCACCACTTCGGCGTTGAGATCGTCCGCCAACTCCACGCCGGCGCCCTCGTTTTCACCGGCACCGCGCCCTCGCCCGACATTCCCGTTTTCGCCCCGGACAAAGTCCACCCCGGCTCCGTCGGCCACCGCCTCTACACCGAAAGCCTCGCGCGCCAACTCCCCTCCTTTCTCGCCGCCCGTCCGTCCGCCTCCACCACCCCGCTCCCCTCGCCCCTTGATCCAGCCAACTGGGAAAACGCCCGCCTCGCCTCCATCGCCGATCTCGCCGGCCCACACGCCTCCGCCTGGACGCGAGTCCCCGCCGACGATCTCCATCTCTCCGCGATCCCGAACGAGCTCCGCCACGACACTTTCGTCGCGCAACAGCCTGGCACCGTCCTCGAGTTCACCTTCATCGGCACCGCCTTCGGTTTCTACGGCATCAAGGGCCCCGACGCCGGACGCTTTCGCGTGACGATCGACGACCTGCCACCCGTCGACGGAGCCTTCTTCGATTCCTTCTGCGTCGCCCGCCGCTACCGCGCGATGTCGTGGCTCTTCCCCAAGCCTCTCGCCGACGCCCGCCATCACGTCCGCGTCGAGTTGCTCGACACCGGCCCCGACAAAACCGCCGTCCGTGCCCGCAGCCCGGAGGACGATCCCGCCTTCGACCTCCACGCGCTCACCTTGAGCGGCGTCATCCTCGTCGGCTCCGTCCCTCCACCCTGAGCGCCCCGCGCCCGCCCCGCTCGTCTCGCTCTTTTTCGCTTTCCCCCACCCCACCATGAAACCCCACCCACATCCCCGCCTGAAGATCGCGTTCACCCTGGCCGCGCTGCTCGCCGGCCTCGTCGCCCCCGCCCACGCCGTCACCCGCTACGTCTCCACCTACGGTGCCACCCCCAACGACGGCCTCGACGACACGACCGCGATCAACAACGCCATCACCGCCTGCGCCTCCGGCGACGTCCTCGTCTTCGGCGCCGGCACCTACGACCTGATCACGCCCTTCGACACGGTGCGTTTCATCAAGATCAGCGGCAAAACCGGCGTCACCCTCCAGGGCGCCGTCTCCGGCACCACGCCCGCGACAAAACTCCTCCGCCACGTCACCGTGCAAAACATGGCGAGCCCGCCGCGCACGATCTACCTGCTCAACAGCACCGGAATCACCCTCAAAAACTTCGTCGTCGACAACACGCCCCATCTCGCCACCTCCGGCGAGGTCACGGAGATCGATCCCGCCGGAAAATACGTCCGCGTGAAGATCTTCGGCGGCCTGCCCATGGTCGACGGCTCCGCCTGCTACGCCGCCAACGCCTGGGAGCCCGCGGTCAAACAACTCAAAAAAGTCGCGAGCCTCACCTTCAACTCCTCGCCCGCCAACTGGACGATCCACAACGCAACCAACCGCGTCATGCAGCTCACCAAATCGACCGGCCTCGGCTTCCTCGGCAGCCTCGCGGTCGGCGACCGCATGTCGTGGCATTATGGATACGACGGATACTCGCAGATCGAGGTCGGCACCTCGACCAACATCGCGATCGACAACATCCTCGTCCGAAACGCCATCAACATCGCCTTCCTCATCGGCAGCACCAACGGCGTCGCCCTCTCCAAGATCCGCCTCGAACCCGAGGGCAAACAGCTCCCCGTCGGCCCGCGCGACGGCATCCACCTCTCGCGCTGCACCGGTGTAGGAGTTGAACATCACCGGCGTCCGCATGGACGGTCTCGTGGTGCGCACGCCTTACGCCGCGATCAGCGAGGTCACCAACAGCACGCACTTCAACATCGCGGTCGAGATCTCCACCTTCAACCAGCCGATCGCGACCGGCAGCAAACTGCACCTCTTCGACTCTTCCGGAAACGTCAGCTCCCTGACGGTCGGCTCCGCCACCTGGCTCAACGACACCGGCGGCAAGGGCAACTACAGCATCGTCACGTCCACCGCCCTGCCCTCCGGTGCCGGCGTGGGCACCGCGCTCATCTGCTCCAGCCTCTCGCCCACCAGCACCACGATCCACAACAGCAGCTTCACCAACATCGCCGGCTCCGCCGTCATGGCCATGTCCGGCGACCTCACGATCGACGGCATCACCGCCTCCCACGTCATGTATCCCGCCGTCCACATCGGCGACAACGTCGGCTCCGGCGGCTGCTCTCGCAACGTCGTCGTGCGCGACAGCATCTTCGACTCCTGCTCCTGGCGCCCGAAGCTGGAGACCAATTTCCCCGGCGTCATCACGATGGCGAACGTCCACGCCACCCACACCGCCGCGCGAAACCACAACGTCACGATCCATAACAACACCTTCCGAAATCACCTCTTCGACTCCGCCTTCCCCGCGATCAACGTCTCCGACACGAAGACCGTCGCGCTCACGGACAACGTCTTCGAAAACACCCACCGCGGCATCCTGATCGACACCGCCACCGTGACCGGCCTCACCGCCACCGGCAGCGATGTTATCATCGACAACACGAACAACACCCAGACCTACGCCGAACTCGTCGGCACCTTCCTCGACAGCAGCCTCAACGGCTACAACGGCACGAAGAGCCGCTACTCCGCCAGCCCCGGCGCCAAGGCACGATGGACCTTTGTCGCGCCGCGCACCGGCACCTACGCGGTCCACATCTACAAAGTCGTCAACAGCGGCTCCGACACCAACGCCAAGATCACCGTCACCCACAACGGCGGCTCCTCCGTCAGCTATCAGAACTACACGACCGGCGGCTCCGACTGGGTCTCCCTCGGCAACTTCAGCTTCACCGAAGGCGCCACCTACACGATCACCAACGAACGCAGCGCCGGCTACCTCCGCGCCGACGCCGTGCTCTTCCAACAGCTCTAGGCTTCAGCCCTCCACAGCCTCGCGACCGATCACGTTCTGATCGGCGGCGCAGCCCACCCGTCCCGCCACGGCGGAAAGACTCCGCGCAAAAACTCACGCGCGAGTGATTGCATCGCGCGCCAATCTTACCTGACTTCGCGGGCTCCATGTCGGTCCCGCCGTCCACGGCTTCCTACCCTTCCGACTCCGCGCCCGCCTCCGATCCCGGCGTCGCGGAGCTGTCCGTCGCGCACATCGACGCCGCCCTCGCCGAGGACCACGCCACGCTCGCCGCCTGGCAGGAGGAGCTCGCCGCCCGCCGCGAGGAACGCACCAAGCTCCAGGCCCGCCACCGCGACCGCCTCGAGGACGCGCTCGACCACCTCGACTCCGTCCGGAAAAACACCAGCGAACGCCAGGCCGACATCGCCTCGCTCGACGACGACGCGTCCGGCTCCGAGTCCGTTCCCGCCTCCGGCACTCCCCTCGCCGACTCCTCGCTTTCCGCCGCCGGTGCCCCGCCCCCGGCTCCTTTCACCGCCGAGGACGTCGCCGGTTATCGCCTGCCCTCGCTCGACCTCCTCCGCGCGCCCAGCGCCGCCGAGCAGGAGCTCGTCCCCGCCGACGAGGTGGAGGCCAACAAGAAACTTCTCCAGACCACGCTCGATAGCTTCGCCGTCGACGCCTTCGTCTACGACTCGATCGTCGGCCCGCGCGTCACCCAGTTCCGCGTAAAGCCCGGCTTCGGCGTGCGCGTCGAGTCCATCGCCGCCCTCGAAAAAAACCTCGCCCTCTCGCTCTCCGCCAACGCCGTCCGCATCCAGGCGCCCATCCCCGGCGAGAGTTTTGTCGGCGTCGAGATCCCCAACCGCCGCTCCGTCCCGCTCGCCCTCCGCGGCGCCTTCGAGTCCGCCGCCTGGGCCAACACCACCGCGGATCTCCCCATCGTCCTCGGCGTCGACATCACCGGCAAACAGGTCATCTGCGACCTCGCCAAAGCCCCCCACGCGCTCATCGCCGGCGCCACCGGATCGGGAAAATCCGTCTGCATCAGCAACATCATCCTCTCGCTGCTGTATCGGTTCCGTCCCGACGAACTCGAACTCGTGCTCATCGATCCGAAGATCGTCGAGTTCGCCATCTACCGCGACCTCCCGCACCTCATCCACCCCGTCGTCACCGACCCGAAGCAGGCCGTGCAGGCGCTCAAGTGGCTCGTGCGCGAAATGGAGCGCCGCTACCAGATTCTCTCCGAGAAAAACGTCCGCAACCTCGCCGGCTACAACGCCAAGGCCGCCGCCGAAGGTTTCGCGAAACTGCCTTTCATCGTCCTCATCATCGACGAGCTCGCGGACCTCATGATGACCGCCTCCAACGAGGTCGAGACGCCCATCGCCCGCCTCGCCCAGATGGCGCGCGCCGTCGGCATCCATACCATTCTCGCCACGCAGCGCCCGTCGGTGAACGTCATCACCGGCGTCATCAAGGCCAACTTCCCCACGCGCATCGCCTTCCAGGTCTCCTCGCAAATCGACTCGCGCACCATCCTCGACGGCAAGGGCGCCGAAGCGCTCCAGGGCCGCGGCGACATGCTCTACTGCCCGCCCGGCCTCGGCCGCCTCCAACGTCTCCAAGCTCCCTTCGTCGACGACGCCGAGGTCGAGCAGATCGTCTCCTCGCTCAAGTCCCAGCTCGCCCCGCGCTACCGCGTCGAACTCCGCGCCGAGGACGCCCCCGGCGGCGGCGAAGACATCCTCGGCGATTCCGAAACGCACGCCGGCCTCGACCCGCTCATGAAGCAGGCGCTCGAGGTTCTCGCCGCCAACGGCCGCGCCAGCACGAGCTACCTGCAACGCCGCCTTCGCATCGGCTACAACCGCGCCGCCAGCCTCATCGACGAGATGGAACGCCGCCGCTTCATCGGCCCCCAAGTCGGCAACAACCCGCGAGAGATCTACGTCCAACCGGGCGACCTCCATCTCGATTAACCCATCCGATCATTAGTGCCCATTCGTGTTCATTAGTGGTTAACCCAATGTCCGCCGTCGAAACCCACACGCCCGAATCCCTCCTCGCCCGCATCCGGCGCGACGGCGTGCGACGCACCGCGCAGGCGCTGCGCAAACCACCGCTCCCCTCCCCCCTTCTCCAGGCCCTCGCCGATCTCCCCGCCGACGAGGCGCCCGAAGCCCGCCTCTTCGTCGCCGCCTACCCGCTCGCGCCGAGCCACCTCCTCGAAACGCTCGCCGCGCGCCATCCCGAGCCGGCCCTCCTCGCCCTCCTCGCGACCAACCCGCGCACGCCCCCGCACCTCCTCGTCGACCTCGCCGCCTATCCCGTCGCCGAAGTCCGCGCCCAGGCCGCGCAACATCCCCAGCTTCCCGCGCGCGAACTCCTCGCCCTCGCCGAGGACACCGAGCCCGCCGTCCGCCGCTCGCTCGCGACCAACTCCGCCCTCCGTCTGCCGCAACAAGCCCGCCTCGCCGCCGACGCCGAGCCGTCCGTGCGCGCCGCGCTCGCCGGCCAGTCCGCTCTCGCCGCGCCCGCCGCGCTCGTCCTCGCCATCGACGACAGCGCCGTCGTCCGCCTCCACACCGTCGCCTCCGCCCCCGTCGACGACGAAACCCTGATCGGCTGGGCCGCCACCGACGAGGAGGACGTGCAACTCGCCCTGTTCCGCCGCCGCCAGCTCCCCGAGGCCGCCGAGCGTCTCCTTCTCCAATCCTCCCACGCCTCCGTCCGCCGCGTCGCGCGCGAGAAATTCGAGCCCGACGAGATCGACCTCCTCCATTTCATCACCGCCGGCGACACCGAGGAACGCCGCTGGGTCGCCGCCCGCCCGCGCCTGCCCCGCCCGCTCCAGCGTCTCCTCGCCCAGGACCAGGAGGGCTCGGTCCGCGGCGCCCTCGCCGCCAATCCCGACCTCCATCCCGACATCGCCGCCTACTTCGTCGACCTCGCCGACGAGGCCGCCTGCCTCGCCCTCGCGGGCAACGCGTCCGTATCCGAAGATTTGATACAAGGCGTCGCCGCCACCCGCCGCCCCGCCGTGCTCGCCGCGCTCGCCTACCGCCCCACGCTCGACCCCGAGATCGCCGCGCTGCTCGTCGCCCGCAGCCCCGTTTTCCGTCGCCACTGGGCCACGCAGGATCGCCCCATCTCCGGCCTCGACGCCGAGACCGCGCGCACGCTCGTCGCCGACCGCCTGCCCGGCGTCCGCGCCCTCGGCGTCGCCGGCCACGACTGGCGCCGAGCCGACCTCTACGATTTCTACCGCGATCCCGTCCCGCGCGTCCGCCTCGCCGCCGTGCGCCACGCCAACGCCCCCGACGAACTCCTCGCCGACGCTCTCTCCGATCCAGCCGAGGAAGTCGCCGCCGCCGCCCGCGAAATCCAAGCCGCCCGCGCCGCCGCGCGTGATGTTGAAAAAACGCCGCCCCCGGCGTCCGCGCCCGCTCCCCTCGATTCCCCCGAAGAACCGACTTTCCCGCCGGCGTCCCTTCCGTCGCGCTCCGAACCGCTCGCTCCCGTGCCGCGCCGCGAAACCAGCCTCCTCGGCAAACTAAAGCGCCTCTTCCGCTAACCGCACCTCGCACCCTCACTCCCTTTCCCTCACTCCCCCACTCCCTTTTTCCGTTCCCTTTCCGATGGCCAAGAAACCCAACCTCACCGCCCTCACCTTCCGCGACCTCGTCCTCGGCTCCGACGCCGAAACGCTGCGCCAGGCGCTCGAAGCCCGCGTGCGCATCGACGAGCTGATCGCCGAGCGTCAGGCCGCCTACGAGCGCATCGCCGCCCTCGAAAACCAGGTCGAGGAAGTCATCGGCGAACCCGGCGTGTTTCCCTTCCCCGCCCCGCCGCTTCCCGTCGCCGGCATCGATCCGAAGGCCGACACCCTGCAACGCTCCGCCGGCGCCGCCTCCGCGTCCAAACGCGCCGCCTCCCGTCCGGCCGCCTCCGTTGCTCCCGCTCCGGCCCCCGAGTCCGAGGCCGCGCCCGCGACCGACGCCGAAGACGCATCCGACGAGGCCTCCGCCCCGGCCGAATAAATCCGTTTCGTCCCGCCGCCTCCTCCCGCGCCCCCCGCGTGCAACTCGACCGGCAGATCCGCGTCAACGAACTCCTCCTCCAGCGCGAGGAGCTCTTCCTTCGTATCCACTCGGTGGAGACGGAGATCGAGCGCCTGCTCGGCGGCCCCTATCCTTTCACGCGTCCGCCGCTGCCGTCCGACCGCCGCGCCAAACGCAAGGCCGGCGCCGCGTCCGCGCCGACCACCGTCGCCGGGTTCTTCGCCTCGCGCTCCTCGCCGGCCTCAGGCTCCAAGCCCCCCTCTCCGAGTTCCCCGCCCGTTACCCTTCGTCGCCTCGCCGACGACGAGGCCGCCTATCGCGTCACCTACCTCCAGTTCAACCGCGAGGTCGTCGAAACGCATCCCGAGCTCGGCGCCGTCACCACGCTCCTTGCCGCGCAGGCCGCCCACCTCCGCGTGCTCAAGGTCGAGACCATCGACGCCTCCGGCGCGCCGCGCGCCGTCCTTCACGTCGCCGACACCGCTCGCTGACGCGCCGCCACACGTGCGCGCGCGATCGCGCGATCGTTTCCGCCGCGCCGTCCCATGCCATTTCGTATTCAAACGTATCCAAACTCGTCGGCTCTGTGGGCCCGACCGCCGGTCGGGCAGCCAGGCCGGCGGCCTGTCCCACGGGAATCGCAGTCCTCCGATTTTTGATGGGACGGAATGCGAAGGGATTTCAGCGCCAGTCGATCGTATAGCTCAGCCCGAGAATCTCCGTGCCCGGATTCTTGGCCCGCGTGCTCGCGTTGGAGAGATGCGCCAGCCGCAGCCCGAGGCGCCCGCGCTCCGACACGCGCCAAGTGCCCTCGACGAAGGACAAGATCTGAAAATGCCCGCCGAGATCCCTGCCGTCGCCCGAGTCGTAGACGCCGGGGGCCGCCGCGACGCGCAGTCCGAGCCCCCACTTCACCTCGTGGCGCCACGCCACGCCTCCGCCCACGAACGCGGCGCCCGAGCCGTTCACCAAAGCCTCCACCACCGGATCGAATCCCTTGGCGAACTCCGGAAACGCCAGCTCCAGCCCATACACCACCTGTCGGTCGTTGCCGGCAAAAACCTCGTCCACACCGACCATCGAGCTCACCGCGATCGGTGCGTCCGCCGCCCTGCCCGCGCCACCAACGATACCCAAGCCCAAGAACAAGCCCGCGAAGACAATGTGTTTGAAGCTCACGCGCCTCCGATAAACGCCCCCCCGACCGCCGTGTCAAAGGACGCGCCCCGTGCGCGACGGCGGCTTGATCCGCGCCCCGGCTTCGCGACGCTCGTCCGCTTATGTCCAAGGAAAACCTCCGCGCCGCCGTCCTCGCCGCCCTCGAAGCCGAGCTCGCCCGCCAGACCCACGCCGCGCTCGACGCGCGCGACGAGTCGATCAGCGAGGAAAGCCGCCCCGAGAACAAATACGACACCCACGCGCAGGAGGCCGCCTACCTTGCCGAGGGGCAGGCCCGCCTCGCCTCCGAACTCGCCGCCGCCCTCACCGCCTGGCGCGCCCTGCGTTTTCCCGAACCCGGCCACGACCGAGCGCAGCTCGGCAGCCTCGTCACGCTCGACCACGGCAAACGTCGCGACCTCATGCTCCTCGGCCCCTCCAACGGCGGACTCGTCGTCCCCGCGCCCGACGATCCCGCGCGCGAAGTCACCGTCGTCACGCCCGCCTCGCCGCTCGGCCGCGCCCTCCTCGGCCGCGGCGTCGGCGACGTTCTCCCGCCCCCGCGCAAAGGCGCGCCCGCCCCCCGCCTCGTCGCGCTCTCCTGACGCCGCCGGCTCCCCCGCCCGCCCTCGCCATCCGCCGTCGCCGCCAAAGTTCGTAATACGAACTTTGGATCGGGCGACACGGCGCCGGGGAATTTCGCGCGGAAAATTCTTCTGCCTTTATCCGCGCGCATCTGCGTAATCCGCGTTTCCAATCCGAAAGCCCGCCTGATGCTCCGTCGCCGCCTCGTCCTCCTTTTCTCCGCCCTCGCGATTCTCCTCGCCCTGCCCGCCTGCGTCCCCGCGCACGACCCGGCGGCGGAAAACTTCGGTCCGCTCCTGCCCGCGCTCCCGCCCGAGTTGGCCCACGCGCTCGACCATTTTCGCGCCGAGGGCCCGAAGGGCTGGGCCTTCACGCAGACGACCTCCGGCGGCGGCAAGGAACGCGTCGAACGCTACGACCCGCGCCAGCGCGGCGCCCGCCGCTGGACTCTCCTCTCCGAAAAAGGCGCGACACCCACCGAGGAGGAACAGCAACGCTACCGGGACACCCGCCCGCTGTTCGACTCCTCCTCGAATCTCGCCTCCCAGTTCGACCGCGAGCGCGCCGCCCTCGTCTCGCAGGACGAGCAAACCGCCGTCTACGAATTCGCGCTCAAGCCCGCGTCCGCCACCGACACCGCCGCCGCCCACATGCGCGCGCGCGTCACGCTCGACCGTCCCACCGGAGCCATCGTGCGCGTCGAGTTGTTCAACTTCCGCCCCTTCAATCCCGCCTTCAGCCTCTTCATCGAGGAAGCCCGCACCACGCTCGTCTATGCGCCTCCCGCCGACGGACGCCCCGCGCTGCCGCTCGAATCCACGATGACCGTGCGCGGGAAACGATTCTGGATCCGCGATTTCGAGCAGACCGTGACAAGCCGTTTCTCCGACCACGAAGACGTCGCGAAGCGGAAGAGCTGAGCGCACGCCGCTCTCCTCACATCGCCGTGCTCCACAGGCTCGACCGCCGGTCGAGCGCTCCGGCTCCGCCTGCCCGCTCCCCCCGTCGCATGAAACCGCGGTCGGCTCCGCCTGCCCCATAAGCCACGGGGCCGACATTCCCTGGCGGCCTCCGAACCAACACGCCCCCCCACCGCACCAAGGATGCCTTCGCTCGGCATTAGGATAAATTATTAATTACCCAGATGGTTCAAAAAACCCATGATAAATAACGCACAATCCGCCTTCGATAAAACCATGTGATAAAAATTTTATTGACCCGGCTTTAACGGAGAACAGAGCTTTGCGCAGATTCACCCCAAGCCCATGAGCCTTACCCTAAAACAGACCTTCGCGGGGCTGCTTTGCAGCGCCTCCATGCTTTCCGCCCAAGTGCTCTTTGATGGCACTCAAGCGTATACTCAGGATTTCGACACGCTGCCGAGCAGCGGCTCGTTCACGTTTGAGAACAACAGCACCCTTCTTGGGTGGTATACCGCTCCGGCCAGCGCTCAGGCCAGTAATGGCGGGGCCGGCACAAATGACCCTGCCCCGACTGTATCCGGCAGCCGCATCTACAGTTGGGGAGATGTCGATGCCCCGGATCGCGCACTCGGCTATTTCAGTCGAACCAGTCCAACAACCAACACCGGGCGGTTTGGCATCCAACTTCAAAACACTTCAGGCGCTGTCATTGATGCCCTGACCATCACCTTTGACATCGAACAATGGCGAAGGAACTCCAATGACCCCGGCACGACCTTAAATTTCGAGTGGTTAACAACCGCTGCGAGCGACAATCAGCTTACGGCAGCCGCCGGTTATATCTTGGACGAACGCGGAAGCCGTTCGGGGTTTATTGTCGGCAGCAACGGCTCGCTCAATGGCAACGTTTCCCCCAACAGCCAAACGATCAGCTTCACACTTACCGGCCTGAATTGGCAGAATGAAGAATTCCTTTGGCTCCGCTGGAGCGTCCTCAATTCTATGAGTTCTTCCGCCGCCGTCGGTATCGACAACCTCTCCATCGTCGCTCCCCTCGCGACCATCCCCGAGCCCGCCTCGGCGGCCGCCCTTCTGGGCGCGTGCGGCCTTATCGCCGCCGCGGCCGGTCGCCGCCAGCGCTGATCACCGGCAGATTCCTTCCGCAAAAGAGCGGCTTCCGGAAAGCGGAAGCCGCTCTTTGCGTTTACTCGGTATTCAAATAAAAACTACGCGCCTCGCGCGCGCGGCGTTCACTCCTCGTCCGCGTAGAGCGCCTCGAGCGCGCGCACGGTCTCGCCCCATCCGAAATCGCGGCGCATGCCGCGCAGCTGCACCTCCACGAGTTTCTTCACGTTCCGGTGCAGGCGCACGGCGCGCTCCAGGCCGGAGAGCAGCCCCTCGGCCGTAACCGGAACATGGATACCGGTGCCGTGCTCCGGATCCTCGTCGAAATCCACCACGGTGTCCGCCAGCCCGCCCACGCGCGACACGATCGGGATCGTCCCGTAGACCTGCGAATACATCTGGCTGAGGCCGCAGGGCTCGAAGCGCGAGGGCATGAGGAAGAAGTCGCTGCCCGCGGTCACGAGATGGCTCATCGTCTCGTCATGGCGCGCGCTCAGGGCGACGCGTTTCGGCATCGCCTGCGCCAGCTCGCGCAGACCTCGCTCGAGTTCGGGTTCGCCGCGACCGAGCACCACGAGGCGCACGTTCTCGCGTTTGAAAAACTCGCGGTTGGCGAGCACGAGATCCACGCCCTTCTGCGTCGTCAGCCGGCACACCATGCCGAAGATCGGCCCGCCGAAATCGGGATCGAAGCCCTGACGTCGCAGCAATTCCTCGCGGCAGGTCCACTTGCCCTTCAGCTTGTCCGCCGTGTAGTTCGCCGGCAGCAGCTTGTCGGTCGCGGGATCCCAGATCGTGCGGTCGATGCCGTTGAGCAGCCCGCGCAGATCGTCGGCGCGCGTCGCCACCACGCCCTCCAGACCGCAGCCGAACTCGGGCGTCTGGATTTCCTGCGCGTAGGTCGGGCTGACCGTCGTCACACGGTCGGAGAAAAGGATGCCCGCCTTCATCATGCTCATCTGCCCGTAGAACTCGACGCCATCGATGCCCATGAGCTCGTCCGGCAGGTTCGTGCGGTAGAACGAGCGCATCGGGAACACCCCTTGGAAGGCGAGGTTGTGGATCGTGAACACCGTGCGCATCGCGAGGATGTCGCCGTGGCGTTGCTCCGCATGGCGCAGCAGGAGCGGCAGCAGGCCCGTTTGCCAATCGTGGCAATGCACCGCGTCCGCGTTCATCCGCAGCAGGCGCATGGTTTCGACGACGCCCTTGCAGAAGAAAATAAAGCGGTGGTGGTTGTCCTCGTAGTCGCGCTCGCCCGTCCCGTAGGGATGGCGGCGGTCGAAAAACTCGTCGCGGCAGACGAGGTAGACGGTCACGCCCTCGCGCGCCTGGAAGCGGCGGATTTCCCCGCTCATGAAGATGTCGCCCATCTCGATCTTCGGACGCAGCAGGGTTTCGGCCTCGGACGCGTCGGGGTGGTCGACCACGCCGCGATAGCCCGGCACGAAGACCGAGATTTCATGCCCGCGCTCCGCCTGCGCCCCCGCCAGCGACGCCACCGCGTCGGCCAGGCCGCCGGTCTTCACATAAGGGAACACTTCGCTCGCCACATGGACGATTTTCATACCCGTCCACGCTTGCGCCTGCACGAAGCCAGACCAACCCCAAAAACGCCGCCCCACGCTTCCTCGGGAGCGCCCTCCCCCGGCCCGTCCGACGCATTCCCGTGCCCCGCCTCAAACTTTCGGCTTCCGTTCGGCGACGCCACCCCTACGGTTTCCCGCCTTGCAACCGGAGAGGTGGCAGAGTGGTCGATCGCGCCGCACTCGAAATGCGGTTTAGCTGAAAGGCTAACGAGGGTTCGAATCCCTCCCTCTCCGCCATTTTCGCCACCAAAGGTGGCCCGCGCAAAACACCTCCCGCACGCTCACGCATCGCGGGATGAGAACCCTCGAGGGTTCGACGAAGCGCAGCGGAGATGGGGCGCACCGCAGGTCGGTCCGCAGGACTTGGCGCAGCCAACCCAATCCCTCCCTCTCCGCCATTTTCGTCCGTCGGAAAAACCACGGGAAAAACGCACCGCCTCCCGTGCCCCGCGGATGAGAACCCTCGAGGTCGGAGCCGCTTTGCGTTGTGCGGAGCCGCCGCGCTCTTGAAGCGATTTGCGCCCACATTCGCGCGCCGAGGCGGCCACCTCGGCGGCTGCCGTGCAGGTTATTGTTCGGCCTCCGGAAGGCGCGATGAACCAAGGCGGACGCGTGAGACCGTCGCGCGCGCCGCGTTGGAATGATGTCTCCCCTTTGAAAAACCGCGGCGGGCATGGGCGGCCGGCGGGCGTGTTTCGTGGGTCGCGACCTCCGCGCGCGGACACAAAAAAGCCGGGCGCCCGCTTCTTTCGAAGCCGACACCCGGCTGGGGACGCGCGTCGCTTAGCGTCCCAAGTTGAACCGCCAGACCGTTCCGTCTTCCGAACCGGCGTCGAAGCCGCCGTAGGAGAAGAGGGTCTGGTCGAAGGTCAGGCTGCCGATCTGCGCCAACAGGATGTTGAGCGCGGCGAGTTCCTGCTCGCTGCGGATCTGCAGCGAACCGAAGAAGCTCGCGTCGTAGGAGATTTCGCCGCCGACCAGGCGATCGTTGACGCGCAGACCGGTGTTGGTGACGTCGCCGATCAGCTCGCGCATGAGCTCGATGTCGGCGCCCGGGGCCTTCACGTTCACGAAGGCGCCGGTGACGGCGGGCTCATCCGGATGGTTGGTCGAGATCGAGTCGCCCGCGGAGAGGACGACGGTGCCGCCGTTCACACGGTTCGGATCGGTGTTGATCTTGTTCACCACGAGCTCGCCGTCCGCGTCGTAGGTCACGACGCCCTTGCCGGCGGTGGTGGTGACGTCGTCGGCCATGACGATGTCGCCGCCCGCGGTGACGGTGACGCCGCCCTTGCCGTTGACGGTGATGTCGGCGTTCTGCGCGACGGAGTCGTCGGCGTCGAGGACGATGCTGCCGCCTCCGAGCGCGGAGAGTTCCGCGTTCACGTTGATGACGTCGCCGGTGCCGCCGGTGTCGGTGGTGGTGAGGCGGATGTCTCCCTTTCCGGAGTTTTCGATCTTCCGGGCGATGGTCATCGCGCCGGGCGTGGTCACCACGATGTCGCCGCCCGTGGCGGTGATGCCCTCCACGACGAGACCGGACGAGAGGTTGTTGAGGTAAACACCTCCCTTGCCGCCGGCGGCGGTGACTTCGTCGGTGTCGATGTCGAGCGCGTTGGACGCGGCGCCGACGCCCTTGGTCGCGGTCAGGCCGATGGCCGAGGCCGTGATGTTGGCGGCGGTGTTCTTGTTCGCGTCGCGGATGCCGCCGTCCGAGGCGACCAGCGTGACGGTGGAGCCGGCTCCGGAGGCGACGATGGTGTCGACGTCGATGTCGCCGGTCTTGGCCGTGATGGCGATGTCGCCATCCGCCGTGGAGGCCGAGACGCGGGCGCCGTCGTTCTCGACGAGGGTGATGTCGCCGGCGCCGGTGACGTCGAGCGAGGCCGAGTCAACCGTGGTGACGAGATCGATGCCGGCCGCGGCGGTCGCGGCGAGGTCCTTGCCGGTCACATGCGTGAGGTCGGCCGCGCCGGTGATGGTGCCGGTCGAGGCGGTGAGCGAAACGTCGCCGCCGGCGGAGATCGCGGCGTCGATGCGGAGCGAACCCGCGGTCTTCAGGACGAGGTCGCCGTCGCGGGTTTCCGCTCCCGAGAACTCGCCGACGCCCGCGAGGTTGATCGTGCCGACGGTGAGGTCGCCGGACAGGTCGGTGACGTGGAGGTTGTTCTGCGCATAGGCGGCCAGGGTGGCGACGTCGACCTCGAGGGTGTTGTCGTCGGAGCCCACGGACTGGCCGGCGCTCAACACGAGGTTCGTCGCGGTGATGTTCGCGGCGTCGTCGTTGGCGGCGTCGGTGATGGAACCGGCGGCGCCGAGCGTGACGGTGTTGCCCGCGCCGTTGGCGGCGATGGTCGTCACGTTGAGGGAACCGTCTTCGCTCACGATCAGGACGTCGCCGTTCGGCGTGGTCGCGTTGAGGACCTCGAGATCGTTCTCCTCGTGGATGTTGATCGCGCCGGCCGTGGTGACGACGGCGGTGAGGCTGTCGGCGGAGATGTTGAGCAGGCGCTCCGGATAATCACCCGCCACGCCGATGCCGTTGGCGGCGGTGAGCGAGAGGGCGTCGGCGACGATCTTGGTGGAGAGATCGCCGTCGTTGTTGATCGCGCCGGCGGTCGCGGTGAGCGCGACGTCGCCGTTGGCGTCGACGGTCACGACGGTGATGTCGCCGGTGGCGGCGGTCACGGCGATCGCGCCCTCGTTCGTGTTCAGGTTGGTGAGCTCGATCGAGTCGGCCTCGTTCACGTGGATGTCGCCGGCGCCGGTGACGATCGCGGTGAGCGTGTCGACCGCGGTCTTGAACGGCGTGGCGGAGCTGCCGATGCCGGTCGCGGCGGTGGCGTTGAGGTCCTTGGCGGAGACGTGGGTGATCGCGGCGGCGCCGGTGATGGAACCGGCCTCCGCGACGAGCGTCGCGTCGCCGTCGGCGGTGGCGATGCCCTCGTTGATGACGAGCGAGTCGGCCGCCTTCACGACGATGTCGCCGGAGTCGGTGACCTGCACGCCGGAGAGCGCGGGGAGGCTCAGGCCGGGCGTGACGCCGCCGATGGTGAGGTCGCCCTCGAGGTCGGTGAGGTAGATGCCGCCGGTGGCGGTCTTGGCCTCGAGCTTGTCGACCGAGGTCTCGAGCGCGTTGTCGACGGAGCCGATGCCGGTGCCGGCGGAGAGCGCGAGATTGGCCGCGGTGATGTTCGCCTCGGTGTTCTCGTTCGCGTCGCTGATGGCGCCGGAGGCGGCGAGCGTGACGGTGTTGTTCGCGCCCTTGGCGACGATGGTGTCGACGTTGAGGTCGCCGCCGGCCTGGAGCGTGACGTTGCCGTCCTCCGTCTCGGCGAGCACGACCTTGAGCGTGTCGTCGTCGGTCAGGTTGATCGCGCCGGCGGTGGTGACGCGGGCGGTCAGCTCGGAGATCGCGGTGTCGAGCGAGCGGGTGGCGTCGGAGGCGCCCGCGACGCCGATGCCGTTGGAGGCGACGAGTTCGAGCGTGTGGCCGGTGATCTTGGTCGCGTTGTCGTTGTCGTCGTTGATCGCGCCGGCGGTCGCGGTGAGCTTGATCGCTCCGGCGGTGGCGCCCGCGGTCAGCGTGCCGACGGTGATGTCGCCGCCGGCGGCGGTGATCTCGATGTCGGCGTCGGCCGAGTCGGTCGCGGAGACGACATTCAGGATGTTGATCGCGCCGCCCGCGGTGACGGCGATGGCGCCGTTCTCGGTGCGCACCTGGGTGAGCTCGATGCCGTCGGTCTCGCGGATGGAGATGTCGCCCTCCGCGGTGGAGTTGGCGGTGAGCTTGGCGACGGTGGTGTCGAGGTCGATGTCGCCCGCGGCGGTGGCGACGAGCGTGCCGCCGGTGACGTTGGTCGCGGTGGCGTTGCCGTCGATGATGGAGCCGCCGGTCGCGGTGAGCGTGACGGTGCTGGCGGCGTTGGACGGGTTGGTGTCGGTGATGGCCTTGGCGAGGTTAAGGTCGCCGGAGGTCTGGACGAGGATGTCGCCCGCGGCGGTGATGCCGGAGAGCGAGCCGATCTCGCCGACGGTGAGCGCGGTGGCGCCGTTCGTGTTGACGAAGCGGGCGCCGCCGCTGCCGCCGTTGGCCGCGAGGGTGTCCACGGTGGTGTTCACCGCGCCGGACTCGGCGAGGTTGAACTGGCCGAGCACGCCGGCGGGCACGGCGGCGGTGAGGTCGCCGATGCCGGTGGCGGCCTTCACGGAGAGCGTGTCGGCGACGAGCTTGCCCGCGGAGGTGCCGACGACCGCGCCGTTGGTGGCGGTGAGGGCGATGCTCGTGGGGCTGGTGACGGTGCCGAGGACCGCGAGGTTCTGCGCGGCGGTGGCCACGACCTTGGCGTTCTCGCCGACGGCGGTGATGTCGCCGAGGCCGAGGTTGCCGGCGGACTCGAGGTAGATGCTGCTCTGGTTGAGGCCGACGATGTCGACGCGGGCGGCCTCGACGCCGAGCGGCTGGGACTCGGTGCCGATGATGCTGCCGGACTGGGTGAGGTTGTAGGCGGCGACGGCCTGCTCGCGCACCTGGAAGCTGGCGTCGCGGGCGTGCTCGGCGGCGGTGAGCGCGGCCTGGGCGACGTTGAGCGCGGCGACGGTGGCCTTCAGGTCGTTGTTGGTGTTGGTGGTGTGGAGCTGGCCGGCGGTGTATTCGGCCTTCGCCACGTCGAGGGCGTTGGCCAGTTCGGCCACCACGGACTCCTGAGGCGAGAGCGTGCCGAGCTCGTAGGCGAACATCGCGGCGTCCGCGGCGGAATAGGCGAGGTCGGCGATGGCCTCGCCGGCGGAGGCGCCGCCGTCACCGGTCATCGGGATGGCCTGCGCGGCGCCGGTCGGGATCTTGAGCGCGTCGAGCACGATGCGCGCGACCTTCATCGCGGCGGTGAGGGTGTCGTAGACGGCCTGGTATTCCTCGAGCTTGGCGTTCTCGCGGTTGTATTCGCGCTGCGCGGAATTTTTCGCGGAGAGCAGGAGGGACTCGATGAGCTTGGCCTGGGTGTAGGCCTGCTCGTAGAGATCGCGCATGGCGGTGAGCGAGGCGACGGTGGTCGCGTCGGCGCCGGCCTCGGCGACCTTGCCGGTGTAGTCGGCGATGGCCATGTCGCGGATGAGCTCGGCGACATACTCGGTGGGCGTCATGCCCTTCAGCGTGACGTTCTTGCCGATGATGTTCGTCGCGGCGCCGTTGCCGTCGATGATGAGACCGCCGCTGGAGACGACGGAGACGTCGCCCTTGTTGTAGCCGGCATCGAGGAGGCCGATGGTGATGTGGGAGGCGGCGGTGAGGGTGATGTTGCCGGGCTGGGCGCCACCGGTGGTCTTGAGGTTGCCGGCGACGATCACGCCGCTGTTACCCGGCAGGTTGGCGTCGTGATAGTTGGCCTGGAAGGTGATGTTGCCGCCGGGGGCGATGATCGTGTCGTTCGGGTTGAGGAACACGATGTTGCCCTTGGTCGCGATGAGCACGAGGGAGCCGTTGGGGTCCATCGTGATCACGCCGCCGTCGTTATCGAGGATGTAGATGGAAGGCGCCTTGATGGTGACGCCCGCCGCGCCCTTGCCGACGAGCGAGTCGGCGGTGACGGACACGGGATTGAGGTTGGACGCGGCCACGTCGCCCTCGCCGCCGCTCGAGGAGAGGACGTTGACGTCGAAGACGAGTTCCGCGTCGGCGGAGCCGATGCCGTTCTTGGCGGAGATGTCGAGGAGCTTGGCGCGGACGTTGGCGACGTTCGACGAAGTGCGGGCGTCGCGGATGCCGCCGTCGACGGACGCGAGCGTGACGGAGGCGCCGGCGGCGTCGATGGAGCCGAGGTTGATGTCGCCCTGGGCGGAGATGTCGACGTCGCCGCCGACGGCCTTGACCTCGGTGAGGGCGAGGGCGCCGGACGCGGTGTTGGCGAGGAAGAAGCCGCCGTTGGTCGTCGAGCCCTTGAGCGTGCCGACGTTGGTCTCGATCTTGTCGGTGGTGGAGCCGATCGAAGCGGCGCTGATGTCGAGCGAGGAGGCGACGATGTTGGTGTCGGCGCCGTTGCCGTCGGCGAGGGCGCCGGAGACGTTGAGGACGACGGCNTGGNCGGAGGCGAGCGCCTNGCCGAGCGTGAGNTCGCCGTAGTTGACGATCTTGATGCCGCCGTTGGCGNTGGCGTTGAGCAGGCTGACCGCGCCGCTGTTGGTGAGGTGGANCTCGCCGCCGGAGTCGACGGTCACGGCGCCGGTGATCGCGGTGAAGAGCGCGCGCACGGCCGAGCCGACGGAGCCGGCGGCGCTCAGGTTGGCCGAGGCGCCGGTGATGTCGATGGCGTCGGCGTCGTTGTCCGGATGCGCGAGGAGGTTGCCGGTGGTGTCGAGCGTGACGGCGCCGGTGGCGCTCACGGATTTGACGAGCATGTCGCCGCCCTCGTTGGTGACGCTGACCGCGCCGTTGGCGGCGGTGGAGCTGGAGGCGGAGGCGCTGAGGACGAGGTCGTTGACGCCGTTGCGGGAGGCGTAGACGCCTCCGGACTTCGCGGTGAGGTCGAGCGTGTCGGCGTTGAGGAGCAGCGGCGTGCCGGCGGAGCCGAGGGAGGCGCCGACGAGGGTGGCCGAGCCGGCGACGACGGGATTGGAGCCGGTGCGTGTGATGGCGCCGGCCGCCTCGAGGCGGAGGTCCTTCGAGCCGACGTTGAGGCCGGCGAGAACGATCTTTCCGCCGGTGTTGGCGAAATCGAGCGCGGGGGCGGAGCCGTTGTTGACGAGGG
>Ga0065721_10004211_pt1 | contig 59310 bp, 47 predicted proteins | sample Mesricmetagenome_FD_59108 | JGI IMG/M metagenome (GOLD analysis project Ga0065721, IMG submission 59108) | Mesophilic microbial community from rice straw/compost enrichment Sample: eDNA_1 v2 (version 2) | ecosystem: Engineered > Solid waste > Grass > Composting > Bioreactor | place: USA: Davis... | reverse complement strand
AGGGAAGTTTTGACTTGATTCTGATGGACATTTCCCTGCCGGGAATCAGCGGCAAAGAGGTGACCCGCCGCATCCGTCAGATTCCACGGCTGCAGAAACTACCAATATTGGCGCTTACGGCTCACGCGATCGAAGCGGAACAGCAGAGCATTCTGCATAGCGGTGTCGACGACCTGTTGACCAAGCCGCTCAATGACGACCAATTGCTCAAAGTAATTCAGAGATATGTGGGTGTAGATAGCGCCCAATAAAAAAGGCCGGGAAACCGGCCTTTTTTATTGGGCTGAGAATGATCAGCGCTCGGAACGGATCTTGTCGATCAGGAAGTCGACGACTTGCAGCATCTCCTTCTGACTTCCGGCACCGCCGGCCGACACATGGTAATAACCGCCAACCACCAGTTCAGGTGTGCCGGTTACACGGTAAGCGCGCTGGCGTGCATCGGCTTGGGTTACTTGGGCTGTTACCGCAAATGAATCCATGGTTTTAACGAAGGCCTCGCCATCCAAGCCCTGAGCCGATACCACCGCAGATATTTCCGCAGGGCTGATCAGCTGCTTGTTGAGCTTGTGCATAGCATCAAAAAATGCAGGGTGGAGCTTGTCCAACTGCCCCAATGCGGCAGCCGTGTAATAGAGCTTGGCGTGGGTCCACATGGCATCTGGCGGATTGCGACGCTGTTGCCACATGGCCGGCGAGCGCACCAGTGTCACGTCGTCAGCAAGGGTTTTCTTCCACTCTTCCAGAGGCGTTTCGAAGTTGTAACAGTGGCCGCAGCCGTACCAGAACATCTCCGTCACTTCAATTTTGCCGGTTTTGGGAGGCTTAGGCTGGCCGCTGAGGATGGTGTAATGCTTGCCTTCCTCGAAGGTCGGCTTGGCGGGCTCACCAGCAGCGCTGGCGAACAGAGGCAGAGCCAGACCCAAAATCGCTAACAGAAAACGCATGTATTTCCCCTTTGTCATTGCTGAAGATAAGCGACACGTGCCGCTCGACGCGTTAGAAGCAGACGCGGAGTGCGAGTTCCCGCCGAAATCAAAAAAGCGTGAACCCGTACAGATTAGTTCAAGCCGGCGATGTAATTCGCCAGGGCGACAATCTCGGCATCCGACAGATGCTCAGCCGCTTTACGCATGATCTGGGCTTCGCCGTCGTTCACCCGAGCGCCAGAGCGAAAATCGCGCAGTTGTTTCTCGATATATTGCGCGTGCTGACCGCTGAGGCGCGGAAAGGCTGCAGGGGCGTTGCCTTGGCCGCGCGGGGAGTGGCAGCCGGTGCAGGAAGGGGTCTGAGTAGCGAGGTTGCCCGCGCGGTATACCTTTTCACCCAACGCCAAAGCATCGACTTCAACGCCGGAATTGAGGCGTACTTTCAACTCTTTTGCACCGGCCAGCTGGATGGGTTTAGCGGCGTAGAAAGCCGCCATATCGGCAAGGTCCTGGGCGCTGGAGTTGTTGAGCAGACCGATCATCTCCGGAACTACGCGGACACCAGTTTTGATGTCGCTCAGCTGTTTGGTGATGTATTTCTCGCCGAGACCCGCCAGTTTGGGAAAATTGGGCGCGGGGCTGTTGCCGTCGGCGCCGTGACACGCGGCGCAAACCGCTACCAGCGTTTCGCCCCTGGCAGCATCGCCGGCCGCAAAAGCAGCGGGCGCCAGAGCGGCAAAGCCGAGGGTCAGCAGAAATATACGAAGTGAATTGCTCATGACTATTCCCGTTATCGTCTAAAAGTGAACCGTTCAATCAAAGCAAAGCTGCGCATTCCGCAGGCTGTGGAAGCACCGGGCAATGAGATTTTGGCTGAGCTTATGACGTGCTTGCGCTTTGACGCCTGACGCTGCAAGTCGCCAGGGATGATTTGGGCTGGCATTATATACACTCGATTCCGATAACTCATCTATTTATATACCCTGCCCGAGAGCTCCATGGCCGACCCCAATCTGTTTCGCAAAGCCCGCTTTCTCACCAGTGCACCCAGCCTGCACCAGTGCCCACCCGAAACCGGCTGCGAAGTCGCTTTCGCCGGGCGTTCCAACGCCGGCAAGTCCAGCGCCATCAACACGCTCACCCAGAACGGCAAGCTCGCGCGCACCAGTAAAACCCCCGGCCGCACCCAGCTGATCAATTTTTTCGCCTTGGGAGATGAGCAATTGCGCCTGGTGGATCTACCGGGTTATGGCTACGCCAAAGTGCCGCTGGCGACCAAGCAGCAGTGGCAGGAAAACCTCGCCGAGTATCTGCAGAACCGCCAGACGCTGCGCGGCTTGGTATTGCTGATGGACATACGGCACCCGCTGCAAGCCTACGACACCACCATGCTCAACTGGGCAGTGGCGGGAGAGATGCCGGTCCACCTGTTGTTGACCAAAGTGGACAAACTGAGCCGCGGCGCCGCACAGACTACGTTGATGCAAGTTCGCCAACATATAAAAAAGTCCCGCGTGCAAGACTTGGTCAGCGCTCAGACTTTCTCCTCTCACACTGGCGAAGGGCTGGAGGAATTGGAAAGCGTAATTCAGCGCTGGCTCGAACCGCCTGAAGATCAACCCAATTCACCAGACGTCAACAGCGCGCCATAACCTTCGCGATAGGACGGATAGAGCATCCGATAGCCCGAGGCCAACAACCTGCGATTGCTGCAGCGCTTGTTGCCACCGCGCTCCGAGGTGCTCGGCACCAAACTGTTCGGGTCCACGCCTATATGTTCCGCCAGCCAGCGACGCACTTCCGCAGCGGGTGCCGGGCCACTATCGCAACCTATATAAAGAGGCTCCAGTGCCTCCCCCGCAAAATGCCGTCGCAATAAATGTGCAAGGACACCGGCGCAGTCATCGGCATGTATGCGATTGGTAAACTCCGCTGAGCCGCCCTTACCTGCGCGCACCTGGCGCAATAAAAAGTCTCTACCGGGCCCATAAATGCCAGCGAAGCGGACGATGCACACAGGTAAATCGCTCTCCCGCAAAAGACTCTCCGCTCGCAAAAGGCAGCGCCCGGAAAAATGCTCCGGCAGTACCTCACTTTCCTCATCCACCCACCCACCATCGCTCTGGTGATACACGCTGGTGCTGGAGACAAACAGGATCAATCCCGGCGGCTGCGCGCGCCATACCGGCAGCAGGTTTTGCAAAGTTTCCACATAAGCGCGCTCATACGCGGCAGGTGTGTGATCGGCTGGAGTAAGGGTAATTATCANCGCGTCAAAAACACGNTTCNGCATGCGTGCACAAATTGCCGGGCTATCGGCGGCGCANCACCAGAATTCGGCACCGGCGGAAACATCTCGTATAGAGCGGGANACAGCAACATATGGACATTCCGGCAACACATCAGCGGTTCGGCGCGCAATATCGCCAAAACCGAGAAACAAAACACTTTTCGATTGCAAAACTCCCCCTCCTAAGGTTTATTTATCGCACTCATACCTCTGATAGATTTTGCCATGACGCTCACCGAACTTCGCTACATAGTCACGCTGGCGCAGGAACAGCACTTCGGCCGAGCGGCGGAGCGCTGTCATGTCTCCCAACCCACTCTGAGCATCGCGGTGAAAAAGCTGGAAGACGAACTCGAAACCGCCATTTTCGAGCGCTCCAAGACCCGGGTGTACCCAACTCCCCTCGGTGAGCAGATTGTTCAGCAGGCGCAGCGGGTTCTCGAACAAGCCGCTGCCATCAGAGACATCGCCAGCTCGGGTAAAGATCAACTGTCCAGCCCACTGTACGTAGGCGCCATCTTTACCATAGGCCCTTACCTGTTGCCTTATGTGATCCCGCAGCTGCAGAAACTCGCCCCCAAAATGCCGTTATATGTGGAGGAGAGTTTTACCGGCACTTTGCGCCGGCGTATACGCCAGGGCGAGTTGGACACCATTATTGTGGCCCTGCCGTTTACCGAGGCCGATGTGGTGACGCAGCCGCTGTATGACGAGGAGTTCGTGATTGTGATGGATCGCCACCACCCGCTGACCCGCCTCAGCGCGGTGGAACCCAACCAGTTGACCGGGCACAACCTGCTGCTCTTGGGCGAAGGTCATTGTTTTCGCGATCAAGTATTAGAAGCTTGCCCAATGCTCAAGCCTTCCATCGACGATCCCAATGGCAGAGTGCGCACCGCGCGGGAAGGCAGCACCCTGGAAACGCTGAAGTACATGGTCGCCTCCGGGCTTGGCATCACCATTTTGCCGCGCTCCGCAGCTGTGGCTAGTCACTATGCCGACGACGCCCTGGTGGTCAAACCCTTCGCCGGCACCCCGCCCAAACGCACTGTCGCCCTTGCCTGGCGCGCCAGCTTCCCGCGCCATAAGGCCGTGGATGTATTGCGCGAATCCATTTATGCCGGGCGGGCCGAACAGGCTGCGCAGCAAAACATCTCCCTGTAATACGCCGTGACTGCGGCTCCGTCCCTCGCCAAGCTTTCCGTTACTGCGCTTAAAGGCGTCGGCGGAAACTTCGCGCAAACGCTCGCGCGGCTCAACCTGCATACAGTGCAGGACATTCTTTTCCATCTGCCCCTGCGCTATCTCGACCGCACCACCGTAGTTCCCATCGGCGACTTGGCCCCCAATACCAGTGTGGTGATCGAAGGCGCGGTGGTTCGCTGTGATGTGGTAATGGGCCGCAGGCGCAGTCTGCTGGTTACCCTGCGGGATGAGACTGGGCAGGTGAATCTGCGGTTTTTCCACTTCAACGCTGCGCAAAAAGCGCAATTTGCGGTCGGCGCGGAGATCCGCTGTTTTGGCGACCCGCGTCTGGGGTCATCAGGTGTAGAGCTTTATCACCCGGAATACGAGGTGATTCAGCCGGGGGCAGCCTACAAACCAGTGGATCAATCGCTGACGCCGGTTTACCCGACCACCGAAGGCCTGAGTCAGGCGCGATTGCGCAAACTGACCGCCCAGGCGGTGGACATGATGCGGCTGTCGCCGCCGGCGGAGCTGCTGCCCCGGGAAGTCAACCAGCAGTTCGAGATTTCCAGCCTCAGCGAGGCGCTAGCGTATGTGCACTTCCCACCCAAGGACGCGCCCATCCCATTGCTGCTCTCCGGCACTCATCCCTACCAACAGCGTCTGGCCTTTGAAGAAATGCTGGCCCACCACTTGGCGCTGCAACAAAGCCGCGCTCTGGCCCACCGGGAGGCCGCCCCAGCACTGCCGGCTGATCCCGCGCTGCTGCAGAATTTTTACGGACGCTTGCCCTTTGCCCTCACCAGCGCACAGCAGCGGGTGATCCGCGACATCCATGCTGACATGGCCGAACCCCGCCCCATGCTGCGCCTGGTTCAGGGCGACGTCGGCAGCGGCAAAACCCTGGTGGCAGCGGCGGCAGCTCTGGCTGCGGTGGGGCAAAACTGGCAAGTGGCGCTGGTGGCGCCCACCGAAATTCTCTCCGAACAGCACAAACGCAATTTCGAAACTTGGCTGGCGCCTTTGGGATTCAACGTCGCTTGGCTGGTTGGCCGGCTGACGCCGAAACAAAAGCAGGCGGCTTTGGATGTGATTGCCCAGGGCACCGCACAACTGGTGGTCGGCACCCACGCGTTGTTTCAGGAAAACGTGCGCTTTGCCCGCCTCGGCTTGGTGATCATCGACGAACAGCACCGCTTTGGCGTGCATCAGCGACTGTCCCTGCGCGACAAGAGCGCGCATTCGCCAGAAGAAGCGCCACTGCGCCCCCATCAGCTGGTAATGACCGCCACCCCTATCCCGCGCACGCTGGCCATGACCGCCTATGCGGATCTGGATCTTTCCGTAATCGACGAATTACCGCCTGGGCGAACGCCAGTGAACACCGTGTTGGTCAGCCAGCAGCGCCGCGCCGATGTGATCGAGCGGGTGCGCAGCGCCTGTCGCGAAGGACGGCAGGCCTATTGGGTATGCACCCTGGTGGAGGATTCGGAGACTTTGGCTGCCGCAGCCGCCGAGGAGATGGCCGGGCAGCTGCGTGAAGCACTGCCCGAACTGCAGGTGGGCTTGATTCACGGCCGCCTGAAAGGTCGGGAAAAAGAGGGAACCATGGCGCGTTTCAAAGCCGGGGACCTCAATCTATTGGTCGCCACCACCGTGATCGAAGTGGGGGTTGATGTACCCAATGCCAGCCTGATGATCATCGAGAATCCGGAGCGCCTCGGCCTTGCCCAGCTGCATCAGCTGCGTGGCCGGGTCGGCCGTGGGCGCGCCGAAAGCCATTGCGTGCTGCTGTACGGCAATCCCCTGTCGCGGGTGGCGAAGCAACGTCTGCAAGTGATGCGCAGCACCAACGACGGTTTTGTTATCGCCGAGCAGGACCTCAATATCCGCGGCCCCGGTGAACTCCTCGGCACCCGCCAGACCGGCGCCCTGCAATTCCGCCTCGCCGACCTCCAGCGCGATGCCCATATGATTCCCAATGTCCAACAGACAGCTGGACTGATCCAATCCCATCACCCCCAAATAGCGGACGCCCTGATCCAGCGCTGGTTCGCCCATCAACAGGACTATATGAAGGGTTGACCACCCTTCTGCTCGTCGGCCAGACGCCGCATTTCAGCTGACCGGTTTAGCGAATCGACGGAAGCCGTCTATAGTCAAGAAGGAGCCAAAAACGCTTCATTCGCGTACCGTTTTGCATCGGTCGCGCATTCCTAAGCATCATGAGGAGGACGTGGCGTGCCCGTACCGGCAAGTGTTATTCAGATTCTAGAGTCCGCCAATATCGCCTATCAGTTGAAGGCCAGTCAGGCGCGTTTTACCTCCGTGCGCAGCAACCTAGCGCCGGCTGCCGATACCTGCGCAGTCAAATCCCTGGTGCTGCAGGACAACCAAGGGCGTTTGCAGATACTGCTGCCGGCCGACCATATGCTGGATCTCACCGCCATCAAAGCCCAGTTCGGCCGCCAGTTGGAATCCGTGCCTGCTCATGATCTCGCGCCATTGCTCGCGCAACAGAACATCAAGATGGTACCCGCCATTCCCGAGTGGCAGGGCCTGACCACGCTGATCGACGCCTCATTGCTGCGTCATCAGACCCTCTGGCTGGAAACCGGTGACGGCGAACAGATGCTGGAACTGCGCCAGCACGATTTCAAAAGCATCATCCGCAACGCCGCCGTCGGNGANCTCGCCGTGCCCGCGCCGCGNCTGCCGGACTCGGCGGAGATGGATCAGGAGCAGATTCTCTANTCCCTGAAGAACTTCACCACTCTGCGCATCAAACAGCGCCTGGATGAAACTCTCGAATTGCCGCCCCTGCCGGAAACCGCGCAACGCATCATCAAACTGCGCGCCGACCCGGACGCCGATATCAGTGATCTCTCCAATATTGTCGAACTCGATCCATCCCTGGCCGCCCAGGTCGTCAGCTGGGCATCGTCGCCCTACTACTCCGCGCCGGGCAAAATCAAATCCGTGCACGATGCCATAGTGCGGGTGCTCGGCTTCGATATGGTGCTCAATCTCGCCTTGGGCCTCGCCCTCGGCAGAACCATGAACACCTCCGCCATGAGTCCGAAACAGATCCGCGACTACTGGCAGGAGGCCGTCTGCTCCGCCGCTGTGGTGGAAGGGCTGGTCACCAGCATCGCCCGCGAACACCGCCCGGGCTTCGGCATGGCTTATCTATCCGGCCTGCTCAACAACTTTGGCTACCTGGTGCTGGCGGAAGTCTTCCCACCCTACTTCGGCAATATCAGCCGTCACCTGGAGGTCAATCCGCATATACCGGCGTCCTCCGTGGAACAGCATCTCCTCGGGGTGTCGAGCTGTCAGATCGCCGCGTGGCTGCTGGAAGCCTGGCATATGCCCGCGGAAGTCGTCACCGCCCTGCGCCACCAGAACAACCCCTATTACCAGGGCGAACACCGCGCCTATCCCAAACTCATCTACGTCGCCCGCCAACTCCTCGCCAACCGCGGCTTCGGCAGCGGCGTCTATCAGGAGATTCCGGACAAGGTCTACGAAGAACTCCATTTGGATCCGGCCACCGCCAGGATCACCGTGGAAAACATCCTGGAATCCGCCGACGACCTGCAGGCCATCGCGGAAAAGATTCAAGGCTGAGTCCGCGCAAAACCAGCGGGGCCAGAACCAAATCTGGCAAATCCCGCTGAGCGGCTCAGCCAAAAACTACACGAAAAATTTTTACCGCTTACGCGGTTGCAGATGTAATGACGCAAAAGTTACCCAGGCTATTTGCCTGGGTGCATATAGAAGTGCTGGATAGGGAAGACTCGACAGATAGGAGGAGGAAATACCAAAAACCCCGGCGGACATTCACCAACTTACTTGGCAACATCAAGACCTAATTCTTGTGACTTTATCCTGAATAAGTCGATTACAGGAATCGCGTGAACCGGCGTAATAAATCTTCCGATACATAAGCCATTGGTAACCCGCTTCGTGGCAAATTTCATACTTTTGGGTTTTAGCTGAATAATCCACCCAATAGTGAGCCAGCTGAGGAAGCGCGATCATTAATGTGAGACTAAAAACTATCCCCCACTTAAAAATTTTTTTAACGGCGGCGTCCGGCTCTCGGCCTAACAAGCCTTGCAGAATACCGCCGCCGACCAGCAGCAAAAGCCCTATGCCCACACCAAGCATATACATTGCACCTTTATCAAAGGCGACAATCGCTTCATGAAAGTGGAGCTGGCGATACAGACTAACGATACTTATTCCAGCCCAGAGCAAAGATCCAGCCGCCAGAACTACAAAAAAAGCTAGACTAATAATTTTTGCTGGCAGTGATGGGGTGGCGTTCTCTGTCATTATCTAAACCCCGGCCTTCCGGACAAAAACTTATCCAAACTATGTTTTGCTGCATCGATCAAAATAGTCCGGGCTGCATCAACAGCATAATCCAGCAATGACCCAGCAGCCTGCCCTGCCCTTTTATATAAATCCTGTTTTACATCTGTAATTCGATCTGAAATTTTTTCTCCCATGTCATCCAAGCCGGCAATTACCTTATCGGTAATACCATAATGCTCATCCAAAGCGCCCACCGCCATAGAAACACCAATACCAACTAAAACGACCGCAACGATTGGACCTATAGCCAAAGTAAATCCCATTCCAACCACTGCAGATGCAGCAGCAATTGATGCGCCCGTGGTAATGCCCACCTTAACTACATCCGTCGCTAAGGATCCTATCAACTGACTTAGAGTTGCTTCATCCGTCAAAAAATAATCAGCCACACGATAGCTTGAAAGCAAAATTATTGAGAGCACGCCGCCTGATTTTGCTGCGTGTATCGCCCCAGCTTTCCCTAAGCCCATAGCGATTACTTTCGGGTTTTTGATTCCGTATTTAGTTCCAGTAAGCACTTTTCTCAATCCAGGAGATCCCTTCAATATGATGTGAGGTTTGCCGCCGTAGGACTTGACGTAGACTTTTGTCGTGTAATCACCTAGATCGCCAATCAACTTACTGAGAGTTCTGATGTCATCCGCGGAAGCGTAGTAGCCCGCGCCAAACTCTGCTTTAGCTTTGATCTTTTTCCAAGCTTCCTGGACATGAGCCATACGCCCATTGGGGGATGATTTTACTACCGCATCCATTTCCTCAAATGAGACTACAAAATCTCATGCTGGTTTGTTTTAATCTGTTGCTGCAGTTCCATTTTTTCCTGGTCGGAAAGCATCTTTCACTCCTTTAGAAATTATTCAAATAAAACTCCTGGCCACGCACAGTGGCGCCACCATTCTCGGGTCAGGACACTACTGACCTTAACAAACAGATACAAGCGCTTAGAGCCGTATTATTTGTAAGCTTTTCTCCGTTTGCTCACATTGCAGGTATAGTCGTTGGAAATGTGAAATTAAATTGCCCGGAGTCCTTGCGAAGATTTAAGCAGCAGGACGTCCATACAACCCCGTCTCCCCTTCCGTAGTCGCCACAATCACGGCACAGCAGGTGTCGCTGAAGACGTTCACGGCGGTGCGCATCATGTCGAGGATGCGGTCGGTCACGAGGAGGAGGCCTATGCCTTCGAGGGGGAGGCCGATGGCGGTGAGGATGACGCTGATGGCGACGAGGCTGGCAGCGGGGATGCCGGCGACGCCAACGGAGGTTAACAACGCGATAAGAACGACGAGAAATTGCTGGCCGAAGCTGAGATCCAGCCCGTATGCNTGGGCAATAAAAATAGCGGCCACACATTCATACAAGGCNGTGCCATCCATATTGATGGTGGCNCCCANGGGCAGGACGAAGGAGGACGTGCGGTTNGAAACCTTAGCGTTCTTCTCCAGACACTCAATGGTGACCGGCAACGTGGCCGATGAGCTGGCGGTGGAGAAGGCGGTGAGCATGGCGGGGATCATCGCCCGGTAGTGCAGCGCCGGATTGACCTTGGCAATAAATTTCAGCATAAGCGCCAGGGTCACAAAGGTATGCAACGCCAAGGCTGCGACCACGGTAAAAAAGAAAATCACCAGCGGGCCGAAGGCGGCAAAGCCGGTGGTCATAATGGTTTTAGCGACCAAGCCGAACACACCTATGGGTGCAAAGCGCATGACAAACATGGTCATGGCCATCATCACTTCGAACACACCCTGCCAGAAGGACTTCAAGGTCTCTGCGTGTTTGGCTCCGATGCGCAACATAAAGACGCCAAACAGCAGGGTAAAGACGATGAGCCCGAGCATATCCCCGCTAGCAGCGGATTCCACCACGTTGGTGGGCACCATGCGCAGGAAGATACCGGTAATATCGCTGGTGCCGCGCCCCTCAACTTTGCTGAGACTCTCCTGCAACTCTTCCTGGTTGGACAGGTTCAACCGCTCGCCGACAGGCGCGCCGTCGATAATCCCCGGAGCCGTAAGGTTGACCAGCATCAGCCCCATCAGAATGGCCAGCAGGCTCGATGCCATATAAAGACCAATGGTCTTGGCGCCGATGCGCCCGAGATTTTCCCCCGCGCCGGCGCTCGCCACACCGCAAATGATCGACGACACGATCAGCGGCACCACGATCATTTTCAGCGCGTTGAGAAAAAGGGTTCCGAGAAAATCAAACAGGGCAATAAAGGTGAATTGGCCTATCCCGTGGTGAGGTTCGACCAGTACACCCACCACTACTGCCAGCAGAATCGCCAGAAGGATTTGCCAGTGCAGCTTCACGGTGGGTTACCGAAGGAGATGGGTCAGATCAGGGCGTCTTTGAGGCCTTTGCCAGCTTTGAACACCGGAGTGTTGCTGGCGGGGATTTGGATGGGCTCGCCGTTTTTAGGGTTGCGACCCTGGCGGGCGGGGCGGGATTTCACAGAGAAAGAACCAAAGCCCACCAGATTGACGGTATCGCCTTTGCTCAGGGCATTGGTGATCTGCTCCAGGACCGCCGCCAACACCGCATCGGCCTGACGCTCGGAAAGGTCGGCGATCTCAGCCACGGCTTTAACGAGTTCTGGTTTACGCATAAAAACTCCTTTACAAAAAGGTCTGTGACGAAGGGGCCCCGAAGAGCGCCCATTAGAACAATCCGCCGGGGGAAGGTAAACCCCCGCTGCCGGCGGCAGAAAAATGTGAGCGTCAGCCTCGGCCGGCGGAACCGCGCGCCGCGCCGCCGTGACGGTGCTGACCACCGCGATTGGCGCGGGGCGGCTGGCTGCCGTCATTGCGATGATGTGCAGCCTTTTGGCCATTGCCACTGCGACCGCGGCCGCTGCCGTCCTGGCGTTTCTGCCCCGAAGGCGCATGGCCATGGCGCGGTTTGTTGGCACCCGGAGCTGCCGGACCGCGCGGTTGGCGCAGCTGAATCGGTTCCGGTCGGATGGACGGATCAGGCTCGAAGCCCTCAACCACCACCTTCTCAATATTGCGTTTGATCAGCCGCTCGATATCGCGCAGAAACTTGTTCTCATCCACGCATACCAGAGAAACCGCCACGCCCTCGCTCTGGGCCCGGCCGGTGCGGCCGATACGGTGAACATAGTCCTCAGGCACATTGGGCAGTTCGTAATTCACCACCCGCGGCAGCTGGTCGATATCGATGCCGCGCGCGGCGATATCGGTCGCGACCAATGCCCGTACCGCGCCGCGTTTGAAGTCTTCCAGCGCCTTTGTGCGCGCACCCTGACTTTTATTGCCATGGATAGCAGCAGCGGAGATGCCGTCTTGCAACAACTGCTCCACCAGCCGATTAGCGCCGTGTTTCGTTCGGGTAAACACCAGAACCTGGCGCCAATTGCCGCTTCCGATTAAATGCGACAGCAATTCGCGCTTGCGATTGCGATCCACTGGATGCACCAACTGGGTGATGGTATCGGCTGCGGCATTACGGCGTGCCACTTCAATGAGCACCGGCTTGTGTAACAGGCGATCGGCAAGGGCCTTGATTTCCGCCGAAAAGGTAGCGGAGAACAGCAGGTTCTGCCGCTGCGCCGGCAACAGCGCCAGCACTTTGCGGATGTCGTGGATAAAGCCCATATCGAGCATGCGGTCGGCCTCGTCGAGGACCAGCACTTCCACATGACTCAGCGATAGAGCGCGCTGGTTGACCAGATCCAACAGACGGCCGGGGGTCGCCACCAGAATGTCTACACCGCCGCGCAGGTGGGCGATCTGCGGGTTGATGCCCACGCCGCCAAAGATCACTTGGGAGCGCAAGGGCAGGTACTTGCCATAGGCGCGCACGTTCTCGTACACCTGGGCCGCCAGTTCGCGAGTGGGGGTGAGAATCAAAGCGCGGATGGGCTTTTTGCCATCCACTCGCGGACGGGAGTTGCGCGACAACATTTCCAACAGTGGCAGGGTGAAGCCCGCCGTTTTACCGGTGCCGGTCTGGGCGCCGGCGAGCAAGTCGCCGCCTTGAAGTACCGCTGGGATGGCCTGAGCCTGAATGGGAGTGGGAGAGGTATAACCTTGTTCGGCAACGGCACGGAGGATTTCTCCGCGCAAGCCGAGATCTTCAAACAGCATATGTATTTTTCCTGATGCCAAGCGTCCGCAACGCAGCTTGGCTGCGCCCGGCCATGCAGGTGGGCCGAGAAAGGTGGGACGCCGGCAATTGAATGGGTGACATCGGACGCCGGGATACCGGGCAATCGGACATGAGCTGGCCTGCTCCAGGCCGCGCACCTTACCCCAATTTGCTAATCAATGCTCATTTTTTTACGCGAGGGGACTGAGGAGCGCCAGCTGTGGAGCCCGTTTTCAGAAGGAAAATGACACGCCAACCGAGCCAAAACGGCCGAATTCCGCCTGTCGTTCGATATGCAGTTCGCCCGTCGCATTGACCTTCTCGTAGTCCAGGCCAACCCCGCTGATGTTGTCCCGGTCGAGCACGTTGAGCACATCGAAAAACAGCGATCCGGGATTGCCGAAGGCATAGAACTCGTAGCTCATACGAAAATCCAGACGCGCGTAAAACGGCAGGCGGTCGGCGTAGGGTTCGCCGTACACCGGCAGGTAGCGGCCTTCGAAATTCGGGTTGGGTTTGATGCCGACGATTTCGGTGGCCGCCTGCCCGCTCTTGGCGGTAAGCCGGAAGCCCGCCTCCCAGGCGGGGTGAAATTGATAGCTGGCGACCATGTTCAGCACCACCGGTGTATCCAGGGTGTAGTTGCGGGTCTGCCCGGTGCGCAGGTTGGTGCGCTCGCTTTCCGCATAGCTGAGAGAAATCCAGCCGTACCAGTTGTCGGCGCGATTGCGGTTGAGGAACAGGTCGATACCGCGGGCCTCCCCTTCCACATCGTTGCTGTAGAGCTGTGCCGCATCCGGCTCTTCCAGACCGAGGGCCAGGGGCAATCGGGTGAAGTCCTTCTGATACACCTCCGCGCTCCAGGTCCAGTGGTCAAACAGCTCGCCCTTCAGGCCGAGGGTGTAATGGTCGGCGCGATAGGAGCGCAGGGCCGGGTTGCCGGTCACCGGCATCACGTTGCCCAAGTCGGGAAAGCGGTTGTAGCGCCCGGCGGAACCGGTGAGCGCAACTGGCTGACTGAATTGCCAAGTGAAGGCCAAACGCGGGTGGACGAAGTCTTCCTCAGTGTAGTCGTTGCTGTGCCACTGCAAGCCGGTCTCCAAACTAAAACTGTCACTCAGCTGCCAGCGGTCGATGGCGTAGACGGTGGCGTCCTGCACAGTCAGGGTCTGGCGGTAAACGATGATGTCGCGCCGGTTGCTCGTACAGTCCGGGTCAAACTCCGTACACACGAACAGCACACTGCGGGTGCGGTAGGTAGACTCATTGCGATTGCCCTCGGCGCCCAGGGTCACCACATGCTTGCCCAGCGGTAGACTCAATGAGCCCTTCAACAGCAGGTTGTCCAACTCCAAGTCGGCGAAGTAGTTGTCACCCCAGCGCAGGCCGTCCTGATCGAAATAATGTGCAGCCACCAGGTTGATGGTCTGCCCGCCTGAGAAGACGCGATCCCAGACAATGCTCTGGCTGTCAAAAGCGTCATCCAGAGAGGCATCTCCGGCGAAATCCGGGTTCTCACCGGCGAGCTCCGAGGTCTCGGTAAATTCCGCCGCAGCGCTGTCGCGAGCGCCGACCAGATTGATGCTCAAACGATTGCTCGGGTCCGGCGACCACAAATACTTCAGCACGTAGTCCATATCCGAAGGCGCCGATTGCACACGGATACCGTCTTCGTTGGGCTCATCTTCTTCAGGCAGAAACAGTTCGAGCAAACCGTGGCGAATAGAAAGGTACATGGCCGAGTTATCGGTCAGGCCGGTTTCCAGCAATACCCCGGCGCGCAAAAACGACAGGCTGGCCGTGGTCAGCAGATCCTGATTCGCAGGATCGCGCAGACGGATATCAAACACGGCACCGGTGGCGTCAGCGTACTCAGCGCCAAAACCAGCGGAGTAAAGGCGAAAGTCGCGGACGATATTTTCATCGAAGATGGAGGTATTGAAGGCGTGGAAGATGTAACCCGCCGGCATGCCGTCGATGTAATAACGGTTGTCATCCGGGGAAGAGCCGCGCACCGCCGGGGCGCCGCCGCCAGCGGGGGCCAGCACGCCGGGCAACGCGGAGATGGCACCCAACGGGTCGCCGAGCGCCCCCGGCATATCCACCAGCTTTTGCGCGTCTTCGGTGATGATGGTGTAGTTGCCTTCACGCTTGCCGATCACTTGCACGGTTTCGACTTCCGGCTTCTCCTCCTCCGCCAGCACCGCGCCACTTACCAGAACCCCAAGACCCAATCCGAGCCACCCGACTACACGCATTACCGATTTCCTTTTTGATCATTCGTGAACAACCGGGTGCGCTCCTGTTCGGGCAAAAGCTCCGGTCCGTAGAGCGGCGGATTCTAGCCTGATCGCAGCGGTGAAATATGTGAAAGTTCGTTACCAGATTCACGCTCCCAGCGTGGCGACGTCGAACCTTCATATTCAGGGTTTCAGCGTGTATGCTGCGGACAAATTTTTATTCAGTCGCACCATGAACAGCACTCGCGCTTCGACACTTGGCACCTATCTCCAACTGACCCGCCTTAACCGGCCCATCGGTATTTATCTGGTGTTGTGGCCGGCTCTCTGGAGTCTGTGGCTAGCGGCCAAAGGTGCGCCGGATATCAAGAACCTGATCATCTTTATCCTCGGCTGCATTCTGATGCGCTCCGCCGGCTGCGTCATCAACGACTACGCCGACCGGGATTTCGACGGCCGCGTGCAGCGCACCCGCGACCGCCCCCTGGCAACCGGGGCTGTCAGCACTCTGGAAGCCATCGCCCTGTTTGTGGGTCTGTGTTTTCTGTCCTTTATTCTGGTGCTCTTCACCAACTGGCTGACAATCAAACTGGCCTTTGCCGGCCTCGCCCTGGCGATCTCCTACCCCTTTATGAAGCGCTACACCCATCTGCCCCAGGTGGTGCTTGGTGCCGCCTTCGGCTGGGCCATTCCTATGGCGTTTGCCGCCCAGTCCGGCGAGGTGCCGCTGGCGACCTGGCTGGTGTTTACCGCAGCCCTTCTTTGGACCGTGTGTTACGACACCTTCTACGCCATGGTGGACCGCGAGGATGACCTCAAAATCGGCGTTAAATCTACCGCAGTGTTGTTTGGAGAGCTGGATCGGGTCATGACGGGCACACTGCAGGTACTGACCTTGTTGACCCTGCTGCTCGTTGGCAAACGCTTCGAATTAAGTTGGGTGTATTACGTCAGCGTCGCTGTGGCCGCTGGCCTGTTTGCCTATCAGCAATACTTGATTCGCGACCGGGAACGCAACGCCTGTTTTGCGGCGTTTTTGAACAATAACTGGGTGGGCATCGTGATTTTTGTCGGGATTGTCGGCCATTACGCGCTCTACCCGGAGTTGTCATAAAACCGCAACAATTCCTTTATTAAATGGCCAGCAATTCGGATATGGCCACGGCCATACCGCTTCGATCAACCCGTATCGAGCACTTCATGGCTGATAAGACAATTCTGATCGTCGACGACGAAACCCCGATCCGCGACATGCTGCGGGTGGCTCTGGAAATGGCCGAATTTGCTTGTTTGGAAGCCGCCGACGCGCAACAGGCCCACAGTATTATCATCGACCAAAAACCCGATTTGATTCTGCTGGACTGGATGCTGCCCGGCACCAGCGGCATCGAACTCGCACGCCGACTCAAGCGCGACGAACTCACCGCCGCCATTCCCATCATCATGCTCACCGCCAAGGGCGAAGAGGACAACAAAGTCCAGGGCCTGGAGGTGGGCGCCGACGATTACATCACCAAACCTTTTTCCCCACGGGAGCTGGTGGCACGTATGAAAGCGGTGTTGCGCCGCACGGATTCGCTCTCCCCCAGCGAGCCGATCCACGTCGCCAATCTCTGCCTGGACCCCAGCAGTCACAGAGTCACCATCAACGAGAAACCCGTGCCTATAGGTCCCACGGAATACCGCCTGTTGGAGTTTTTCCTCACTCACCAGGAGCGCGTCTATTCCCGCAACCAGCTGCTCGACCACGTTTGGGGCGGCAATGTGTATGTCGAGGAGCGCACGGTGGACGTCCATATCCGCCGCCTGCGCAAAGCGCTGGCCCTTGATGGCCATGACCGCTTTGTTCAGACTGTGCGCGGCGCCGGCTACCGGTTTTCCCATAAAACCATCGACTGAGTGTCGATCTCAGAGGCGGCCCCTACCGGGCGAAATCTATGACACGCAGCGGATTCAAAGCGGAAATCTGGCGCTGCCTTATAGTGGTGTCGGTGTGCACTATCGCAGGTCTGTTTGTTGGTAAGAGCACCACTGGTTTCGCCCTCGGCTGCGCCGGCTATTTACTTTGGTTATTCGTGCAGATTTACCGGCTGGAAAAATGGGTCAATCGCACCCGTCGCGGCAGCGCGGCTACAGAAGAACTGCACGGTCTGTGGGCCGATCTTAGTTACGACGTGCAACGGCTGCTGGCGCGCCATGAGAAAGAAAAGCAGCGCCTGCAGGCGGTGGTGCAGCGGGTGCAGGACATGGCCACAGCGTTGACCGACGCAGTCATCCTGGTGGACCGGCGCGGCAATATGGAGTGGTGGAACAAGGCCGCGGGACGACTGTTCGATTTCCGCGATACCGATCGCGGCCAAAAGCTCACCAACCTGATTCGCCATCCCGACTTCATTCATTACTTCGATGAAAAAATCTACGCAACCCCACTGAAACTCACCATGTGGCGGAAAGACCAGCACCTGGAATTCCAGATTCATCTCTACGGCGAAGGTGAACGCTTGGTGATGGCCCGCGACATCACCCGCGTGTTCAAACTTGAGGAGATGCGCAAGGACTTTGTCGCCAACGTTTCCCACGAACTGCGCACCCCGTTGACCGTGATCCGAGGTTATCTGGAGACCCTTGCGGACAGCCCGCAATTGCCTCCGCCGAGTCAAAAAATGGTTCAGCAGATGGAGCAACAGACGCAGCGTATGACGCTGTTGATAAACGACCTGATCACCCTCGCCAAACTGGAAACAGATCAACTGGAGCCGGCCGCGCCAGTCGCCCTCGCCCCTTTGATCGACAGCATTCTCGCGGACGCCCGCAGCCTGAGCGGCGAGCGGGGGCACAAGCTGGTGGCCAGCGGCGATCGCGATCTCACCTTGGTTGGCAACGAACGCGAGCTGCGCAGTGCCATTACCAATCTGGTGGCGAATGCCATCAACTACTCCCCACCAGACAGTCAGGTGGAGGTGCGCTATCAACGCGAGGCCGACGGTGCGGTGGTGCGGGTGCGCGATCAGGGCATTGGCATAGATCCGAAACATATTCCGCGCATCACCGAACGCTTTTACCGGGTGGATGCCAGCCGCTCGGTGGCATCCGGCGGTACCGGCCTGGGTCTCGCTATCGTCAAACACGTATTGCTGCGCCACAACGCCGAGCTGAAAATCACCAGCCAACTCGGTAAAGGCAGCGAGTTTTCCTGCTATTTCCCATTCAGCATGGTGGGGCCTTTACCTTCGACCCAGGAAGACGCCGCGCGATAAACCCGCCCCTTCGCCAGTTGCGCCCGTTACAATCGCGCATCACGCGCTGACGAGGCCGCCATGCAAATCCAGTTTATTCAGTCGTTGAAAGCCTTGGCGCCAGAGGCCTGGAATCAGCTCTGGCCAGGCGATTACCCCTTTGTCCGCTACGAATTTCTCGCCGCCCTCGAAGACAGCGGCTGCACGACCGCACGCACTGGCTGGCAAGCATTTCACGGCACCGCCAGCAACGGCGACCGACTGCTCGGCGCCCTGCCGCTTTACATCAAAACTCATTCGTACGGGGAATATGTATTCGACTGGAGCTGGGCTAACGCCTATCACCAAGCCGGCTTTGAGTACTATCCCAAGCTGATCAATGCCATTCCCTTTACGCCGGCCACCGGCCCGCGCTTGGGGGTGAATCCAGACCTGCCGCCAGCGCAGCAACAGCAGGTGGCAGAGGCGCTGCTTGCGGCGACTTTGCAAATCGTCGGGCAGAAATCCCTTTCCGGCTTCCACAGCCTGTTCCCCTCCTCCCGGGATGCGCCCATGTTTGCGGAACATCTGCTGCAGCGGCTGGATTGCCAGTACCACTGGTTTAACCAGAAGTACACGGATTTTGCCGATTTTCTGCAGACCTTCAGCTCGCGCAAACGCAAGAACGTCAACAAAGAACGAGCGCGGGTGGAGGAACAAGGGTTCACGGTGCGAATGGTGGAGGGAGAGGAGTTGACCAAAAATGACTGGCAGCACTTTTACCAACTCTACCGCCGCACCTACCTCAAACGCAGCGGCCACGACGGCTACTTAAACGAAAGCTTCTTTCAACAAATCGGTGCTGCCATGCCGAAGCACATCGCCATGGCACAGGCATGGCGCGATGATGAATGGTACGCGGCGGCTTTGTATCTAAAGGATGCGACCACTCTGTACGGCCGCTATTGGGGAGCTTTGGAACAGTTCGATGCGCTGCACTTCGAGTGCTGCTACTACCAGGGAGTGGAGTACGCCATCAGGCGAAAACTGCAGCGTTTTGATCCCGGTGCGCAGGGAGAACACAAAATCGCCCGGGGTTTTACGCCGGTGTTGACCCAATCTTTTCACTATCTTCAAGAACCCGCCTTCGCATCCGCCATCCAGCGTTTTCTTATGGAAGAGAAAGAGCATCTGCGAATGTACTGCACAGAAGCCCGCCAACAACTCCCGTTCAAAATCGATCACCCTTTGGCACCAGCGGACTGCCTGATCGCGCCGCAGCTTGCGGAAATTAAAAACGGAAATTGAGATTCCAGCCAAAACCGAGAGTATGGGCGTTATCGAAATCCAGATTATCGGTAATGAAATACAGATCGCCCACTGGCATAGCTAAACGCAATTCCACCGCCGAAGTGCTGACATCCCCGGCCAAATGCAGTCCCCACGTGCGTTTCTCCCCCCACAAATATCCCGCCGAAAGCCGGTTAAATTCGGAATGGGACATACGATCGTGGCTGTAGCCGAAGACGAATTGGTTGTAGAGGTAGGTCAGGTCGAGCGAGGTGCGGTTGGTAAGATCCTGCGTAAAGTCATCTCGTGTTTGCGTGCCCTTAAAATTCGGCACCACGCTGACAACCCCGTCTTCATCCGTCACAAAATTTTCCGAAGTTGCATCCGCCACTATGTGATGCATTCCCTTCCAGCGGATTTCACCCGCCATATCGTATCCCATAACCTCGAGCGTCAAACGATCCGAAACCTGCCACGTCAGTCCTAAATCAACGGCATAGCCCTGTCCCGTTGGAGCATCCACTCGATTTTGAAAAAGCGGGTCATCTGTGAAGAAATAATCGGTATGCAGATCACCATCGAGCGCCTTCACTGTCCGATCGCCATCTTGGCGCTCAATCATTGAAATGTAACCACCTTCACCATTTGGATCCTTGCCCAGATAACCCGACACAGCTTCAGATGCGTAAAGGTGGGAATAAGCTACATGAACATCCAATGTCTTGCTCAACGGCAGGGTAAAACCGAATTTGCCACCAGTTAACTGATATTGATTAGCCCAAACATCAACGTCGTAACGCTGCCCGGAAGGGATATTTTTTCGGTTTTTATTCAAATATGCGAACTGAGACGCGCCCTGAGAGAAATACAAGTTGTAATCGTTGCGGTGAATAATGGAGAACTCAACGTTCTTAAAACCGACTCCACTTTCAATCGCATTACGAGAAAACGCCAGTTCGCCGTCCTTCGGCGCCGGCCCGACCAAAAAATCGATAAAAGCTGTGACGGGATTGGCTTCGCTATAACTGAAACTTTCCGCCCGAGTAAATAGACGCCAATCGTCTGCGAGCGCGACCTGACCCGCTAACCCAACACACGCAGCACTCAATATCCGCTTAATCATAAAAATTCGCACTCTCAACATGAATCGACTGCCACGCAAGAGTATAAGCAAAAAAAGCCATTGTTAATAAAAAGGGGCCCAACCGGCCCCTTTTACAAGATTGATACGCATCATAGCGACTCAAAATCACCATTTGTGTACTGGATCTTGATCCACTGGCCCATATCAATCAAGTCCGCTACTTTTTCCTTGCTCGGTGTTTCCAATATCCCGCTCCGTTTGCCGTTCACAGTACTGAGATTCAGGCGCATGCCGTCGAGATTTACCGCATCTAGCGCAGTTATGCCGCCATTATTGTTGAAACGCCCATTAAGGCTGACAGCGTGACCAGGATAACTGACCTTTAAATTATTGACCGCATTTGCTGTTGGTGACTCCCTGGTACCCGACAACTCCAAAATCACGGGTTCTAATATGCCTTTTAGTTTTGCCTTGAAACCAGCTGAGGCGGTTAACTTCAGATAGTTATCCGGTGTTTCGCCTTCAATTACCGTATCAGAACTGACTTCTTCACATGACGATTCGTCTACCAAATTTCCACAGAGCGACACCGCGCTCATTTTTAGCGTGATATTTTCCGGAGAATGCTGTAACGGTTGCACAAGATTTAATGCGCCAAGAAAAGCCTCCCTGGAGTTATTGACTACGGCATTGGCCACGCCAAAACGAAAACCTTCAAGATGTCCAAAATGAATTAGATTCTCGTTAATACGAGTCGCCTTGCCATCAGCTTCAGCAGTAAGATTTTTACGCTGGGAGAAATTAATTAAATGCTCTTCTGCGTTGATGCTCAACAGCATTCGAGAATACTCAGCAGTATCAGAATTTTGTTTGCGAAACTCGATAGGCAGGCGTATCGCAACTGACTCACCTTCAATATCGTAGTTTTCGATTTCCCACATCCCCTCTGTACCACTGGTGTTTTCAATTCGTGGCCGGTGAAATTCCGCTTGTCGATCCTGCTGTAAAAAATGAAGAGACAAATTGGATGAATGCAAGAACCCTGTGAGGTCTACCCCTATATACCTCGCCGCGATTGTCCGAGTTCCCGCATTACCCATGAAGCGATCAATATGGATTCCAATGCCGAGATTCAAATCCACTGGGCACGCACGATTGTCTTCACATGTATAAATCGTAGAGGTAAATGTGAAGATATGCAGGTTATTAAGATAGTTATGGGTGAATGCCACTCCATCATAGGAACTGCTTGTAGCTCCATTAGCGTAGTAATCGACAAGAGCAGCCAAAACAGCCTCGCCGACGCGGGCCAAAGCTGCTTGAATATCTCGGAACTCATCTCCGCTCAGCATTGATGAATCTCCGAAATCCATGCCGAATTGCTGAAGCAGGTCGGATGCTCCACCATCCATTATTTGCGACAAGCTTCCCAATGCAACGATCTTACGAAGATCCACTGAATTCGCGACTCGCCGTACATCAGAGACTAGTTCAACGCCTCTTTCAATGCTGGTCGCTAAATGTGTCTTGCTTTCCACCCCATGCGAATACTGATTGGCCTCCTCCAATGAAACCAAATCCAACTCAGCCTGAATTCCACTAACCGTCTGTGACAGATCCCAACCTTTGCTTCGCTGGATCTCGGCCAACATATCGTTAGCCACTTGCAACAGAAGAGCCTGACTAACAACCTTATAACCAGTTACAACACCTGGGAGCCCTACATCCACATATTGTGCAGACAGTGAGTCCAGAGCTTCCATTGTGGACAAATTGGAATAGACAGCGCTTGCTCCTTGTAACAGCGCGTTACCTATTATGGAATCTCGAATCACCGAACTTTGCTTGCCCTCGATCTCTGTTGCATCGGTAACGTCGATCTGACTGAGTGTCGGCAAGTCTGCTATAAGCCCAAAACGGCTGGCCACTCGCGTATTGGCCCGTGAAATATAATTTCGGGCTTGAATTAAATAGAGTGAATTTCCATTTACTTCGGCGCCTTCTAAATCTTTCTCCATAGCTTTGAACGCAATATGGGAAAAAGAAGTTATCGAATATGATTGATCAGGATGAATCTCGGGAATAGCTAGAAAAAGTTGTATACCTCCCGGGCCGACTTCAAACAAATCACCAAAGCCCGCCTGCCCTGGGCACCCAGAGGTTAGGACGCACCTTATCAAGTCACCCTCGTCAAGCCTAATCCTCAGAACAACGGGCAGACCCAAGTATTGTTTGGCAATGCTGATAGAAAAATTACCTTCGGTGTCAGTTGACGCGGATGCAACATGCTCAGTAGGCGACCAGCCCTCATCCGTGATCGGGTGGACCGTGACCTCTCCGTAATCCACCACTCCTGCGTATGCCCTGCCCTTCACAGTAAACGCACTTTCATCACCCGGATTCGCCGATCCTGCCGATGGCGCTTTTGGACTTTCGGTCTTACATGCCAAAAGCGAGGCGGTCGCAATTAAGAGAAAGATAAAAACGCGATGCATTACTACTCACCAGGGTTCATTATTAGAATCAGAGGCAAATCGCTGCCACACAGGGGCGGATTACACATCAATATATCCCATAAGTGTGTAAAGTCCTGTCAACATCTTCTCAAAATGGTTAAAAAACCGGCACTCTACTTATCACTGACCTGCAAGATTACAGAGAAAATTGCCATAACCGAGACAAAAAAAATCCCGGTTTGTAGCCAAACCGGGATTTCATGATTACTTATCAAATTCGCTTATGTAAGCGGTGCTCCCAGCGTTTCAATAAGTTTGCTCGGTTCCATTCACATATTTGAGAACGATCTTACCACCCTCTTCGACCACATCTGCCACTTTCTGGCCTGCGGCGTTAACCAAGGTTCCGCTGCGCTTGCCACTAGCGTCTGAAGTAATCTGCAGTCGCAGGCCTGCGTGATTCAACGCATCCAGGCTTGCAATCTCACCATCCCAGTCAAGCTTGCCTGACATATCGAGAGTACCATCGCCAGAGGTCAGCTTCATGCTATCCACGCTGAAGAGTTCATCAGACGCTCTTTGTGCTGCCGCAGTGATACTGACTGGCTCTACACCCGCAAGCACTGCGGAGAAATCCAGGTCAACCAGAGCGTTGATAAAGTTCGTAGCGCTTTCGCCCTCGATTCCTATATCAGACTCAGTTTTACAGGTATTTCCTACACAGGTCTTAGTTGACTCAGATACCAATTTATATGAGCCGGTCAGAGCACCTTCTTTCAGTATGCTCGCATCCAACTGCAAGCTTTCACCCAGGGTGTCTTTAACTATGCCATTAGCATTGAGATCCATACTCGAGAGCGCACCAAAGTCAGCTGTCAGCAAGTTGGTGGTGGTTTTAGTGTCGCCACTGATCACTTCACCAGACTTGATATCAACATCAACGATCAATGCTTCTGCGGTACCTACTAATGCAAGCTCAGCACTGACCGGAGCGGTTGCACCCAACTGTGTTAACACCAGAGGAATATTCAGTGACATATTCTCCAGCTCTAAAGTAATAACTGAAGAGCTATTCCAGCCTGTTACATCTGCCTGGTCCATATATAAATCCAAGTAGTCAAACGCAACATGGTGACTACCTGCAGCTGCCGGCTTCAGCTCTGCTGACAAGTACTGATTTTTAATCACACCGGTGATATCAACCATCAAACCGTTGGTTGCACCCAAGGATGTCGATGTTTCTGCTTTACCACCCAATGGAGCACGGGGGAAGTCCAGAACCACTTTCAAATCCACATCAACATTACAGGCAGCTGTATCCTGGCCAGCGACGCAGAGATTGATACTTTGCTTGATCAAGTAAGTGTGAAGTTGCGCCCGACCAGAGGTAACCACTTCCGAAGAAATATTCACTGGACCCACTACAGATGGACGAGTTCCACCCGAAATGCTTGCACTCAATACTTCCACTATCGCATTACCAACTTTTCCGAACGCGTCAAGCAGAGGATTTGCACGTGAGCCGCCCAATACATGTGACGAATCTACTTTAGCTTTAAACGCGTCGAATGCCGCTTTGGTATCGCCACCCATCAAACGGGCAACTGCATTGACATTACCAGTGCTCAACGCGCTCACGTCGTCCACAAACACTTTAGCCGCGCTAATGGTAGCTTCATCTACAATTCCGCCAGATGTTGAGCTTGATGAACTGCTGCTTGAAGAGCTGGAAGAAGACGATGAGCTGGAAGAGCTAGAGCTGCTTGAGGAACTGCTGCTTGAAGAGCTGCTTGAAGAGCTGCTTGAGGAACTACTAGCTGGAGGCCATTGCTCACCAGAACACCAAGTTCTACCAGCATTCAGTGTATGAGATATATAGGCGGTTACTTGCTCAGCTTGGCGTTCATTCAACTTATCGCCAACAGGAGGCATATAAGCGGTTAGGAACTCGACCATATCGACATCAGTGACTTTCGTTCCAGTAAATCCAGTCACATAACCATCGGCAGCGCTATCGTAAAAATCAATTTCGATATCGCCCATAGACCAGCTTGTACTTCCATTAGTCGGCACAGCGCCATGGCAAGTTGTACAACTTGCCTGATAAATAGTTGCCCCTGCTGCCACATCCGCATCACACTCCACCCCTCCCGATGAGGAAGAGGAAGAGGAAGAGGAAGAGGAAGAGGAAGAGGAAGAGGAAGAACTTGAAGAGTTGCTACTTGAGCTGGAGGACGAGCTGCTGGAAGTGGAGGTACCACTTGAACTCGAAGAAGAAGTCGAGCTGCTAGAAGAAGATCCCGTACCCGAAGAGCTGCTACTAGACCCCGGGGTTATTCCACCATTGGAACAACCTTGCAAGGCTACAGCGCCCGCAGCCACCAAAATTAAAGCAATATTTTTCATATTAACGATCCTTTCTAAGTAAGCCCGACCGATAACTTTTGCTGCTGCCGGACAAGGAGAATTCGTTGTCTCTATGCCATCAAAGGATGGAGACTTTTTATGGATACATCGCAAAGCATAATACGCGAAGTCAGTGCAATCGAACGCAAACCAGATCTCGTTCTATATATAAAAAAAGGGGCCAAAGCCCCCTTTTTTTCTTACCTTGACGAGTGAACTCACAGCACCTCAGTGTCGCCGTTCACATATTTAAGAACGATCTTACCGTCCTCTTCCACGACATCAGCCACTTTCTGGCCTGCAGCATTAACCAAGGTTCCGCTGCGCTTGCCACTAGCGTCTGAAGTGATCTGCAGTCGCAGGCCAGCATCATTCAACGCTTCCAGGCTCGCAATTTCGCCATTCCAGTCAAATTCGCCTGACATGTCGAGAGTGCCGTCGCCAGAAGCCAGCTTTAGACTGTCCAGACTAAAGAGTTCATCAGACGCTCTTTGCGCTGCCGCGGCGATACTGACCGGCTCTACGCCCGCGAGCACCGCAGAGAAATCCAGACCAATCAGAGCATTGATAAAGTTCGCAGCACTTTCCCCTTCTATCTCTAATTCAGACTCAGTCTCACAATTATTTCCTGTGCAGGTTTCAACTGACTCGGATACCAATTTATATGGACCTGCGCTGAGAGCTCCTTCTTTCAGGAGACCAGCATTCAGCTGGAAGCTTTCACCCAAGGTATCTTTAACGATTCCTTCAGCATCAATATCCAAACTCGAGAGAGCCCCAAAATCCAGTGTCAGCAAGCTAGTAGTGGTTTTGGTACCGCCACTGGTCACTGCACCCGATTTGCTATCGAGATCAATCACCAACTCTTCCGCAGTACCCAACAAATTAATTTCTGCGCTGACCGGAGCGGTTGCACCCAACTGCGTTAACACTAGAGGAATATTCAGTGACATATTCTCCAGCTCCAAAGTCACAACCAAGGAACTATCCCATCCTGTCACGTCTGCCTGGTCCATATACAGATCCAAGTAGTCAAATGCAACATGGTGACTGCCTGCAGCTGCCGGCTTCAGCTCTGCTGACAAGTACTGATTTTTAATCACACCGGTGATATCAACCATCAAACCGTTGGTTGCACCCAAGGATGTGGATGTTTCCGCTTTCCCGCCCAATGGAGCACGGGGAAAGTCCAGAACCACTTTCAAATCCACATCAACATTACAAGCAGCCGTATCCTGGCCAGCAACACAAAGATTGATGTTTTGCTTGATCAAGTAAGTGTGAAGTTGTGCACGACCAGAGGTAACCACTTCCGAAGAAATATTCACTGGGCCCACTACAGATGGACGAGTTCCACCCGAAATGCTTGCACTCAATACTTCCACTATCGCATTACCAACTTTTCCGAACGCGTCAAGCAGAGGATTTGCACGTGCACCGCCCAGTACCTGGGATGAGTCCACCTTTGCTCTAAACGCATCAAATGCCTCTTTTGTGTCACCAGAGAAGAGGCTTGAAATAGAGTCGAACAGGTCACCCTTACCGACATTCGATACATCACGTATATCCGCAACCAATTCCTTCGCCGCCTTTACCGCAGCTTCATCGGCTATGCCACCTGAGCTAGAGGAAGAGCTACTGCTCGAAGACGAGGTAGAGCTTGATGATGAGCTGCTGGAGCTCGCTACACCAGAAGAACTACTGGAGCTAGAGCTGCTGCTTGAAGAGCTCGATGAAGAGGATGAGCTGCTAGAGCTACTTGAAGACACGGGTGTACGGTATGTCCACAAATATGCCGCGATATCTGTTGCACAGTCACCAACACAAGTCGTCGGATCCATACCCAAGCTTGCAGGCGGCATCATTTTCGAAATGTATCCTGCCAGACCTGCTTCAGTATCTGCGAATTCACCAGCGGAAGGATAACGCAGGTTGTTTACATCAAAAGCAAATGTAGACGCACCGAAAGTCCCGTCACCATTATCTGCGTGACAAAGCGCGCAATTTTTCGAATCAAAAGTCTCAGCGCCTTTCACCGGATCACCGCTACCAGAAGAGCTACTGGAGCTGGATGAACTCGAACTAGAAGAAGATGAAGACGAGCTGCTGGAGCTGGAAGAGCTGCTTGATGAAGAAGAGCTGCTCGAGCTGGAAGAGCTTGATGAAGAAGAGCTGCTCGAGCTGGAAGAGCTTGATGAAGAAGAGCTGCTCGAGCTGGAAGAGCTTGAAGAAGTACCGCCGCTACTGGAACTAGAACTGCTGATCACACCACTTGATGAACTGCTAGAACTGGCAGAACCACTAGAGCTCGATGAAGAACTAGAGCTACTACTAGATGAAGAACTAGAGCTAGATGAGGATGATGAGCTACTTGAAGACACAGGAGTGCGGTAAGACCACAAATATGCCGCAATGTCCGTAGCGCAATCATCTACACAAGTCGTCGGATCCATACCCAAGCTTGCAGGTGGCATCATTTTCTCAATGTACTCTGCGAGACCAGCTTCGGTATCTTCGAATTCACCAGCAGAGGGATAACGCAGGTTGTTTACATCAAAGGCAAATGTGGACGCGCCGAAAGTACCATCACCATTATCTGCGTGGCAAAGATCGCAATTTTTCGAATCGAAAATCTCAGCACCTTTCACCGGGTCACCACCAGAAGAAGAGCTGCTGGAGCTGGATGATGAAGACGAGCTGCTAGAAGACGAAGAACTGCTCACACCGGAGGAGCTGGATGAACTGCTCACGCCAGAGGAAGACGATGAACTGGAAACACCAGAGGAGCTCGAGCTGCTGCTAGACGGATTGGTGACCCCTGAGGAACTTGAACTGGAGCTGGAAGGTGCAGTGCCTGAAGAAGATGAAGACGAGCTGCTAGAGCTGGATGAACTGCTGGAGCTCGAACCGCTGGGCACATAATACTGCTTCAGGTATTCAGCGATGTCCGCCGCGCACTGGGCATCGCATCGGGATGCATCCGGCACCGGCATTTCTTCTTCGATAAACTTCGCAAGATTATCGATATTTGTGTGTTTCAGATCATTGATATCAAATGCGGTAGCGCCTTGACCAAAGGTACCGTCGCCATTATCCGCGTGACAGGAAGAACAAAGCTCACCTGAGAACAAAGTAAGACCTTGATCTTTATTCCCCACGACCGGACTTGAAGTGCCGGATGAGGAAGACGAAGAAGATGATGATGAAGAAGAGGACGAGCCCGGTGGTGATCCAGGAGGAGTCGGATTCGAACCTCCGTTACTGCACCCTTGCAATGCAAGAGCACCAACTGAAAACAGTATTAGTGCGAGATTTTTCAAGGTAAGTCTCCTGTACGTTTTATACTTATGACGTAATTTGCCTGTTCTTTATGTTCACTTCACCAGCGGTTATAAGAACATCCGGTTTTTGCCCCGGTTTTGTTTCAAATCGTCGCCTCTTATGAGGTCTCGTTGTAATCGCAATCATCTTTGACGCCAACAGCAGGAGACCCACGCACGGGAACTGCACCGCTTTTTCCATAGGCGGCATATTAAACGGTGGGTCAGAAATCAAGCAACGACGCAGATCCTCGCCGCATGTGATGCAGTTGGCATTACCTGAGAGCTAAATGGAATAAGTCAGACAAGTTCAATTTTTTTGGCAATAAGTCCCGGTGCAAATGTGAATTGGTCGATTTTTAACCCTTCAGCGCGGGCATGATCGAAAAACAACCAATTTGTTAACCTTCGCACACCAGCTATATAAAGGAAGAAAGATTCCTGGTCGCCACCAGAGGAAATGCTTGCTGTACACTAGCGCGCTTTAAATTCGCATGTCGGGGGGTGGCGGTGAAGCATTGGGTATCATTTGGCAGATTGCTCTGCGTCGTTTTTTGCGGACTTTTTATAGCGGGATGTCAGGGGGGTAAAAGTCCCGGCGTCGCCTGCGGCGGCCAATCTCCCTACTCGGCGAGTTGCAACAATGAAACTCCACCTCAAAACTGTCCCGCCGGCCAAGTGTGGCGCGACGGCAAATGCCAGTCCGCCGGCAATATCTGCCCTATAGGCGAACACTGGCAAAACGGCACCTGTGTAAAAGACAGTATGGCCTGTGGCGCAGGTCAGCATCAGGAGGGCGATCGCTGTGTGACGGATCAGCTGTCTGTAGAGATCGTCAGCCAAAGCAGCTGCTGGAATCCTGAAAACGGCGCGACGCGGCTGATCGTGCAATTCATCACCCGCGACGAATCCGGTACCGCACTTGATCCTGAGCTGGATGCCAATCAGGAGCCCACCGCCCTCGCTTCGCAAATGTATGTCAACAATCGCCCGACGGATGTGGAATCCCTGCTGAATCGCGATTCCGAATTGCTGAAATCGGATCTCGCCTTGTCCCTCGTCCTCGACAGCACCTACTCGATGCTGCGCCACACGCCTCCCGCGTTTGCTCCCATGAAAGCTGCGGCCGTGGATGTGTTGCATGGCATTCAGGAAGCCTGGGCTGCAAACGACGCGCAATTTCATTGGGAACTGACCTGGTTTAACGACGTAATTTTCCGGCCGGAGCCCAATAATCGAGGAGAGAAGTGGTCGATCAACGACATCAACGATATTCCGCAACCTGTGCAGGGGGATTTCACCGGCCTGTGGAAAGCCGTGGATTACACCATCGGAGTTCATGAAGAACTTTATGCAAATGACATAGCCGCAGGAGCTCGGGATCAGCATGTAATGCTTATTTTTTCCGATGGCGATGATAACCACAGTTATTTTGATAACAGCACCCAAAGCGGTACAGGTGATTTAAATGGCTTATTACATTGGACCTACCGCGGATACCCAACCACTGGCATAGCAGATATCAAAGCTCATCTTGCCGACGTACCCAATTTGCGCGTTTATGTTATTGCCTTTGGCGAGCAGTTGGGTGAACAAGGCAAGCGGGATCTCAAAAGCTTGGCGGAACAAAGCCGCGGACAATATTTTTTTGGCAGCGACAGCAACACTCTTGGACAACTGTTTGACAGTGTAAAAAGAGAATTCATCACCATGCAGACACTGGGAATTGAGACCCCGCTCCCCGATGGCGACTATCAATTCAGCCTGCGCACCAAACATGTGGCAAGCGGCGCAGAAGGCAGCAAGAATTTTCCCTTGAAGGTGAGTGAAAACTCCCTCGGCTCCTGCACTACATCGCCTTAATTTCATGATTTGTCGGGTCAACGCTCAGCAAGCCTTGACCCGACCCATCTCTCTAAACGCCCTATTTTTATATCCGAGCCAACTCCGGCTTGGGCATAACTGGTTAAAAAAGTTATAGTACACAACCGTTCATAGGTTGGCGGCTACTTCAGCTTTATCTCCTTAACAGTCTGGTCTAGTGTATAAATTGGCGAATTCTCGTGCCACCCACCGGGGTTGTAACTGCGTGCGGAAAAAAGGGTGAGGAACATGTTGTCTGCGGAATTGATTAACGCCGTATTAGCGGCGACAAGTGACGGACTGGTTATAGCGGAAATAAAAGACGACACTGCGTCAATTATTTTTGCCAACCCCGTTTTTTTGCAAATGACTGAATACTCCCTCCCGGAAATTTCCGGACGCGAATGCGCATTTCCGTTACAGAGCAGCCCGGATGCTGAAGCGCAGCAATTTTTTGTCGATGCACTGCAACAAAAGCGTGACAGCGAAATCAAAATCCGCCTGCAAACAAAAACCGGCAAGCGCATTTGGATAGCTCTGCGCACGGTCTTTTTTCATGATGCGCAAACCCGCTACGTCATGTGCTTTTATAAGGATGTAACCCAGGAAGAATATCTCAAAAGCGTGCTGGACAAAGTCAATGTTCTGTATCGCGAAATGAGCAAGCGCCTCGAATACACCAACGAAACTGACCACCTCACCCAACTGAAAAACCGCGGCCATTTGTGTACCCGTGGCGAATTTATGTTGGGCGCGGCAAAGCGGGAAAAATTGCGCTTACACGCGATATTAGTGGATGTGGACAGTTTCCGCGTACTCAACACCGTCGGCGGCCAGAGCCTGGGCGACGAATGTCTGATCCGCGTGGCCGACGTTATCCGCAATTATTTTTGCCGCGCCACTGATATTGCCATCCGCATGGGCGATGATGAATTCGCGATTATCTGCATCGAAGATGATGATCAACGTGTTCACGAGCGGGCGCAGTTGCTGAAGCGCGACGTCCGCGCGCTGCAGGTAAAGGACTTTTCCGGCCGTTTGCATCCGATTTCCGTGAGCATTGGGATTTATTCGGTCACTCCGGAAAAACAAACCACCATCGAAGATATGATGCAGAAAGCCGGCGCATTGATTTTCAATATGCAGAATAGCAGCGATCAGATCGTCCACACCCAGACAGGCGATGGCACCCGCTCGCTGCGTCACTAAAGCGAAATTCTAGAATGTCCACCATTTGCCATTGCGGCAGCGGCAAGGCTTTTGCCGACTGCTGCTCTCCCCTGCTTCGCGGCGACCGATTTGCGGCCACACCGGAGGCGCTGATGCGCAGCCGCTATAGTGCTTTTTGTGAAGGCAATGTGGAATATCTGCTGCAAACGCATTTAGAAAATACACCATCACCCGATGCGGAAAAACAAATCCGCGCAACCATCGCCAATACTCAATGGCTGAAACTCGACGTGCTCACTGCAAGCGCATCAGGGGATGCGGGAGTGGTGGAATTTATTGCGTTTTACCGCGATAACCGCGGCGCGGGACAACTGCACGAACGCTCGAATTTTATTCGCAAAGATGAGCGCTGGTTTTACGTGGAAGGCACGCATTTACCTGCCGTCAAAGTTCAGCGCAATGATCCCTGCTGGTGCGGCAGCGGCAAGAAATTTAAGAAGTGTTGCGGTCAATGAAAAAACCGCCGCAAAAGCGGCGGGTTTGGTGAAATTAATTTTGTTGCGTTAATTTGCTCAGCTGCGCTTTGGCCGCCTCAGCAACTTCGCCAGTGCCCTGCGCGGCTAATTCAAAATAAGAAACCGCGTTGTTGCGATCGCCGGCCGCCAGAGACAGCTCACCCAAATGATAAGCCGCGAGAGGCGTGGCCAGCAGTTTCATGCTCGACTGCAGCGAGGTATTGGCAGCGGCGCTCTGACCAGCTTTTTTCTGCAGAATGCCGGCGCCGAGAAATCCGAGGTAGTACTCTGGATTCAGTTTGGAAGCTTGCTGGAATGCTTGCAGCGCAGCGGCATCATCCTTTTGCGCCATTTTCAGCTGGCCCTTGGTGATAAAAAACAAACTTTCTTTGGGCTGCTGTTGAATGGCTTTGTCGATAAGACTCGCGGCTGCGGTGAAATCTTCTTTCTGGGCCGCAGCAAGTGCCTGGTCGTGCGCTTTATAAGCCGCCGCATCGCGCGCCAACTGGCGAATAGCCGCTTGATAAGCCGACTTGTTGCGCGCGCCGCCGGAATGGGATGCCGCCAGTTCACGGTTGCGTTCCACCCGCTCCTGCGACGGCGGGTGGCTGGCAAACAGGTTTTCCATAAAGCCACTCTGCTGCCCCTCGGACAACTTCACAAATGCCTCCTGCAACTCCACCGCGCCGCGTGCGTCGTAGCCGGCCTTCACCATGTATTGCACACCAAACTTATCCGCTTCCAGCTCCTGATCGCGGCCGTAATGCGCCTGATAAGCGGAGGCACCGACCCCCGCTCCAGCCATGATCCAATCGCCGTAATCGGTGCTTTGTGCTGCGACCCCAGCGGCCATTAGACCGACATTGAGTAGCGTGGCGCGGGTCATCTGACGCGCCGAATGACGCGCAGCGGCGTGGACAATTTCATGGCCGAGCACGGCGGCCAGCTGTGATTCATCCTCCAGAATGGTCAACAGACCGCGATTGATAGCGATCTTGCCGCCGGGCAGCGCCCAAGCGTTAGGGACGCTGTTGTTGAGCACCACAAATTCGTAGGGCAGATCCGGTCGGTCACTGACCTTGGCGAGCTTTTGCCCGACGCTGTTTACATAGAGCGTCAGCTCTGGGTCCACCACATAACGGCCGCCCTGCTGTTGCTGGTAATCGCCGTAGAGTTTTTCTCCCTGTGCCACTTCCTGCTCGGCACTCATCAAAGAAAGTTCTTTTTTACCTGTGACCGGGTTGACCGCGCAGGCCGTCATCACCGCCATCAGACACACGAGAAAACAGCGCGAGATTGAATTCATGTTGACTCCTTAATGAGCGTCGCTGTGAAGCAACCTGGGATACTGGGTGATCACCGGTTGCCGTTATAATGCGCGGCCATTTTAACCAGGAAATGCCGACATTATGCAGACCGCACAAGTTATTGAATTGTTCGCGGGCCGGGATCCTCAGGGAAAGCCCGTGGTGGAGCGGATTCCCGTGGAAATCAACGAGCAGAACGAGTGTCGTCTCGTTCAATCGCCCGCGTTTGTCAAAGGTCTGGCGCGCGGAGATTTGATCAAGGTGAACCGGGAGAGCGGCCAATTTGAGCTGCGCCAGCACAGCGGCAATCTCTGCATCCGGGTATTTTCCCGCGGTGATATCCGCGTCCTCGACGACGCCATCACCCCGGAATTGGAAAAGCTCGGCGGCCAGTTGGATTTGGAAACCCCGCGCGCCTTGGTTTACAGCATTCACGTGAGCTGCGGTTTCAATGCCATAGAAGCGGTATTGAACGCTCACATGACGCCGGACAGCGCGTGGTTTTACGGCAACGTCTACGATCCCGCAGACGGGGTGACGCCGCTCAACTGGTGGCAATCGATCCTGGCGCCGGAATAATCGCTACCAATACATCCCACGCGGGCGCACCTGCCGATGACGACCTATAGTAAATGGATCTGAAGGCTCAACCCGAGGCCTTCGCACATTTCACATGTTATCCGGCGGGACATGCGCAATAGCTGAGGTAGAGCCGGGGGAGATGCAGATGAAGGTCTTGGTGGTGGACGATGCCGTATTCGTCCGAGACATGGTCAAACGCACCGTGCGGCAACTGGCGCCTACGGCGGAATTATTGGAAGCGCCGGACGGCGCCCGCGCCATGGGCCTAGTCAAAAGCAAAGGTGCCGACCTGATTTTGTCCGACTGGGAAATGCCGGAAATGTCCGGCGAAGAATTACTGCGTTGGGTGCGCGCGCAACCGCGCTACAGCGACACCCCTTTTGTCATGATCACCAGCCGCGGCGACCGCAACCATGTAATGGCGGCGGTTGAGGCCGGGGTCAGCGATTATTTGTCCAAGCCCTTCACCGCTGAAGAACTCACTCGCAAAATCGGCAAGCAACTCAAACGCCTGGGTTACAAAACCAATAGCTCTTCACCGAGCAACCGGGGTGTGGCTTTTTCCTCAGTGGATGTGCTGACGGGCGGACGCTCCGCTGCACCACCCCAACCGGCGCCGCCCGCCAATGACAAAACCGAAAAATTCAAAGGCAAGGTGCAGCTGCGTTTTCCCCATGTCTCCTGCGATTACGACTTGTTGGAAACCTCGCCACAGGCGCTCTGCGGCACCATGTTGCGGCCGCAGATTCTGCCCACGGTGTTTGATCAGGCAGTGGTAGACATAACCGATGCCGACGGCCAAGCGCTGGCGCGGGTCAACGGTTACATCCACAGTATCAGCGCCTGCGAACCCTCCCCTAACGCGGAACGGGTGCGCGTGATTATCCGCTTTGTCGATCAGGATCCGGCTAAACAGGCCGTGCTCGCCGACCTGTTCAACCGTTGAGGTCATTTAGTCGGCGGACTTGGTTTCGCCGCGAAAATCCCCGGCCCACACAAATGCCACCCGCTCAGGGGAGATATGCCGGCGCATAGCCGCGAGAATATGCTCCGGTGTCAGCGCCTGAATCTGCTGCTCGCGGCGAATACGCCACTCCATTTTGCGCTGCAATTCCAGATCGGTGACGAGCAGATCGGCAAGGCTGCTGATCTCCGTGCGATCCACCCGCGCCTGCTGTAACAGGCCCGATTTGGCTGCGGCCACTTCCTCGGCGGTAAAACCCCTCTCCAGAACTTTTGCCAGCTCCTCACGCACGCCTTTTTCCACCGCGGCGCGATTTTGCGGAGCGAAGATGGCATAGGTGCTGAACTGGCCGTTGTCGGTCCAGTCAGACATGTTCAACCAGGCGCCGGCGCTGTAGGAAAGCCCCTCTTTCTGGCGCAAGCGGGTGACCAAGCGACTGTTGAGGAAGCCGCCGCCAAACAAGTATGTACCCAACTCCAGCGCCGCAGCATCCGCATGATTCTCGCCAACCGGCACCGGCAACAACGCCACCAGCGCGGCGTTTTCCTTATCCGGGGTTATCCGGGTGAGATTAATCGGCTCTACCTCGCGGTAGGGTTGGATAATGCGTTCATAGGTTTCCGGGCTGCGCCAGCCGGCAAAACTTTCCGCCAGCTTGTTCAAAGTGGCCTCTTCATCCAAATCGCCTACTACCGCGATCTGCATATTCGCGGCGCCAAAGAACTGCTGGTGGAAACGTTTAAGGTCCTCTGCGGTGACTGCGCGCAAGTCGGCGATCTCCTCATCGAGAGTTGGCGCATAGTAGGGATGACCAGGAGGCCAGGGGCTGTAGAAGCGCCGGGACTCGCGGTTGACGATGGCCTGCGGATCTTGGCGCGACGCCTCCAGATTGGCGATGGCGCTGGTCTTCAACAGCTCCAGTTCCTTGGCATCAAATGCCGGATTGCGCAGCACTTCGGCGACTACTTCGATCACCGCCGGGAGGTTTTCTCGCGTGGTCACCAGGGACGCATAGGCGCCGCTGATGCCGCCGCCGATCCGGGCGTTGGTATTCAATTCGTCAAAACGATCCTGCAATTCCTGACGGCTGTACTTGGCGCTGCCGCGCATCAGCATGGCGCCTACCAGATCCGCTATTGAGCGCTGCTGACGCAGGCTTTGCTCACTGCCGAATTGCAGTTCGAGCTGCAATACCACCTCTTCGCCGCGGGTTTTGCGCGGCAGGAACGCGACCTTGGCGCCCTCTTTCAAGCCGTGGAATTTGGATAGCGCGGCGATATTTTCCAGGGACGGATCGAACTCCTCGCCAAGAGCGGCAAGCTCCTTGCCGGTATAGCCCTCGAGCACTGCGGCAACGTTGGTCACCTGTGGAATCTCCACCCGCTCGGGAGCTGATGACGGATAAAAGCGGCCCTCGGTGCGGTTATTGCGCACCAGGTAGTACTCCGCCGCTCGCTGCACATCCGCCGCGGTCACCTGTTCAATGCGATCACGGGTGAGAAACAGCAGACGCCAATCGCCCATGCCGATGTATTCGCTCAGGGCAATGGCGATCTGCTCAGATGAGTTGAAGGCGAGGTTGATTTGTTTGAGCAGGTTGCGTTTGGCGCGGGCCACTTCCTCTTCGCTTATAGGCGCGGCTTTTATACCTTCCACCAACTGCAAAAACGCCTCGCGGGTCTTTTCAATATCGCCATCTTTGGCAACTTTGGCGGCGAGAAAGAACAGGCCCGGGTCCTGCAACTGGTAGGAAAACGCGAAGGTGCTCACCGCCAATTTGTTCTCCATCACCAGTTTCTGGTGCAGGCGCCCACGCGGAGTATCGCCGAGGATTTCGGACAGCACTTCGATAGCGGCATAATCCTCATGGCTGCCGGCGGGGACGTGATAGGCGGTGGAGTACCACTGGATATCCCCCACTCGCCGCACCACCACACTTTTTTCCCCGTCCTGGGCCGGCTCGACGGTATAGAGCTTAGGCAGTTCGCGTTTGGGTCTGGAAATGCGACCGAAATGTTTGTCGATGCGCTTCAGCATGGCGGCTTCGTCGAATTTGCCCGCGACAGTCAGTACCGCGTTATCCGGCTGGTAATAGCGGCGATAAAAATCCTGCAAGCGGTCGATGGCGACATTTTCAATATCCGAGCGCGCACCTATGGAGGGATTGCCGTTGTTGTGCCAGCGATAGGCCGCCGCAGTCATACGCTGCATGAGTACCGTATAAGGGTTGTTTTCGGCGCGTTCGAATTCGTTGCGCACCACCGTCATTTCGCTATCGAGATGCTCGCGGGCGATAAAGGAATTGACCATGCGGTCCGCCTCCAGCCCCAGCGCCCAATCAATATTGTCATCGGTGGCGGCGAAGGTCTCGTAATAGTTAGTGCGGTCGATCCAGGTGGTGCCGTTGGCATTGGCGCCGCGCGCGCTCATTTCCGCCGGCACATCCGGATGTTTTTTGCTGCCTTTGAACATCAAGTGTTCCAGCAGGTGAGCCATGCCGGTCTCGCCGTAGTTTTCGTGTTTGGAGCCGACCTTGTAGGTGACGTTGACCGTGACCGTCTCTTTGCTCGGGTCTGGGAATAACAGCACGGTGAGACCGTTTTTCAGGCGGTATTCGGTGATCCCTTCGACCTGCGCCATCTGGCTCACCCCGCGAGGCAGGGAGACAGGCGCGGCGGCGCTGGCGCAACTGACGACCAACAAGAGAGCACAGGTGAAACTGCGGAGGAGCGCTTGGGGCATCGGATTTCCTTTGCGGCTGGTAAGGGAAAGAAAGCGGCCGAGTTTACTGCCTGGCACCGAGTGCGCAAAGCGCCCGGCCCTGAACCACAATAGATGGCGCGATTCCACAACAACGCCGGCGCGGGAAAGTTCCGCCGCAGCCCCCGACTGTCGTCTTGACTCGCCCGCGATTGCCACTATCATCCGACGAGGCGCCGTCTTCCACACTACACTGCTCAGGGAAGCATTCCTCAAATTCATGGACCATTTTTGATGATCGACACCCGCCAAACTCTGGAGACTCCAGAAGGCACCGACTTGTCCCTGCACCCCGCCGGTTTCTGGATTCGCAGCTTGGCGTATCTGATCGACTGGTTGTTGCGTATCGCCGTGGTCATCGTCATCGGCATAGTGTTCAGCACCAGCGGTATCGGCAAGGGTCTCACTCTGGTGGTGTATTTCCTGATGGAGTGGTTTTATCCGGTGTTTTTTGAAGTCTGGCGCGGTGGCCAAACCATCGGCAAAAAATCCCTCCGCCTCAAAGTGATCAACGACGACGGCACCCCCATCACCTTTGCCGCTTCACTGATTCGCAATCTNCTGCGCGTGGTGGACTTTCTCCCCGGTTTCTACGTCACCGGCATTCTCGCCAGCCTGTGCAACAGCCACTTCAAACGCCTGGGTGATCTGGCCGCGGGCACTATGGTGGTCTACGCCCATCCAGTGCCACCTAGCCCGCCGCTGGAAAATGTCGGCAGCCGGCCTGTCCCGGAAGGGTTCAGTACCGATGAACAACGCTTTTTGCTGGCGTTTGCCCAGCGCAGTTCCACCATGAGCGCGGCGCGCCAGGCGGAGCTGGCGCAAGTGCTGGCGCCGGCGCTGGGTAACGGCGACCCGGTGCTCACCATCAAACAAATGGCCAACCATATCGTCGGCAACCGCGAGCAGCCGCGCGGGGGGCCGGCGGCATGAAGCAGACCGCGTTCGAACAACTGCACGCGCCGACTTGGCGAGCGCTGGAAGAGCAACTCGAATATCTGGAAAAAGGCGGCAAAAAATCGCCTGGTGACCAACAGCAGTTCGCCGCCCTCTTTCGCAAGGTCTGTCACTTCCACGCTCTCGCCCAGGAGCGTCACTACAGCAGCTTTCTGGTGGACCACCTCGACAACTTGGTGACCCGCGCCCACCAGCAGCTCTACCGTCGCAAACATCCCATCCGCGAACCGCTGATTCGTTTTGTGGTGGCGGATTTCCCCGCGCTGGTGCGGGCGGAAAAACAGGCGGTGCTGTGGGCGACGGTGTTGTTTCTCGCCCCCCTGTTGCTGTTTTTTATCGGCGGACGCATAGCGCCGGAGCTCGTGTATACCGTGCTGGCGCCGGAGCAGACCGCGGAGATGGAATCCATGTACGACCCCGCCAACAAAATCCTGGGCAAGGCGCGGGATTCGGATACCAACTGGGGCATGTTCGGTTTTTATATCTACAACAATATCTCCGTTGCCTTTCGTACTTTTGCCTCCGGGCTGTTGCTGGGTGTCGGCAGCGGCTTTTTTCTCACCTATAACGGTGCATTGATTGGCGCGGTGGCCGCGCACCTCACCAACGTCGGCTTTACCACCACCTTTTTCACTTTCGTAATCGGCCACGGCAGTTTTGAGCTCACCGCCATAGTGCTCGCCGGCGCGGCGGGACTGAAACTCGGCTACAGCCTGCTGGTGCCCGGGCAATTGAGCCGGCTGGATTCCCTCAAGCAGGCCAGCCACACCGCCATAGGTTTGGTGTACGGCGTGATACTGATGCTGGTGATCGCCGCGTTTATCGAGGCCTTCTGGTCTTCCAACAACCTGTTCGCCCCCTGGCAGAAATACACCGTCGGCGGCTTTCTCTGGCTGATCGTCCTGGGCTACCTGATCTTCAGCGGCCGTGGCCGGAGTACCGGCCAATGAATCTGGAGCAAGTGCGCATCGCCATACGCCCCCGGCGGGATTGGGAGGCCGTGGATCTGGGCCTGCTGATGGCGCGCCAGTGGTGGTGGCCGATGCTGAAAGTGTGGCTGATCATCACCGCGCCCTGGCTAATCGCCGCCTGCCTGTCGCCACCCGAATATCAGTGGCTGGTGTCCCTCAGTCTGTGGTGGTGCAAACCCCTATTCGAACGCCCGCTGCTGATGATCCTGAGCCAGGGCGTGTTCGGCGTGGAGCTGACTACCCGCGATGTGCTACGCGCCACCCCGCGACTGTTTCTCACACAGATTTTCCCTAGCCTCACTTGGCGGCGTTTCAGCATGACGCGCTCCATGGACTTGCCGGTGATCCAACTCGAAGGCCTGCGTGGCAGCGAGCGGCGCGACCGCCTGAGCGTGCTGCACCGAGTGGACAGCGGGCCGGCCAGCTGGCTGACCATCATCGGCGTGCATGTGGAATCCTTCATCATGATGGCCGTGGCGGCGCTACTGGGTATCTTCATTCCCCCCGAGGTGGCTGCCGACATATGGAGCTGGGAATTCTGGGGCGAGAGCCGCACCGGCGGCGCCTTGTTAATCGGCTTTGCCTACATCGCTATGGCGATTGTCGGCCCGCTGTTTGTGGCCTGTGGCTTTTCCCTCTATCTGAACCGGCGGGTCAAGCTGGAAGGCTGGGATCTGGAGATCGCCTTCAAGCGCATGGCGCAGAAGCGCGGTTTAAATACCCTGGCCGTGCTCGCCCTGGTGGGACTGCTGCAGCTGATTCCGTCCGCAGTACCGGTGGCGCAGGCGCAGAGCGAGCGCGAGGCGATTCGCGAAGAGATCATCACCATCAAGCAGGGTCCGGATTTCCACCGCATGGAAACCCAGCGGGTGCTCAAGAGCCCTGAGAAAACCGACGACGACAGGGATTTCAGCGGTTTCTGGCGCGCCTTGTTTAAGTTGTTCTCCGGTACTGGCGAGTTCGCCCGCGGCATGGCCGGCGTGGCTGAGTTGGTGCTGTGGGGACTGGTGCTACTGGCGGTGGTGCTGTTGATTTTGAAATACGGCCACTGGCTGGAGCGCATCCCGCAACTGCTGCCGGGCCGACGCAAACGCCCCGAGTACCAACCGCAGATGCTCTTCGGTATGGCGGTCACCCAAGAATCGCTGCCGGATGATGTGGGCGCGGTGGCGCTTGATCTGTGGCAGCGCGGCGAGCAACGCCAAGCCCTCGCCCTGCTCTATCGCGCCAGTCTCGCCAGCCTGCTGCAAGTGGGGGTGCCATTGCGGGAAGGTTCTACCGAACAGGAGTGTCTGCATCTGGCGGAGCGCCTGCACACCGAACTCGGCATACCGCCGACCTCCATGAATTATTTTGCCCACCTCACCCGCGTCTGGCGCCAGCTTGCGTACGGTCATCTGGCCCCGGCGGAGAACGAAGCAACCAAGCTCTGCCGCGATTGGCGCCAGCACTGGCCGGAGGTGCGCCATGGCTAATCTGCGCGCCCGTCTGCCGCAAATACTGGTGATTCTGTTGGGCATAGTCGTCGCCATCTGGTACTTCAGCCTGGAGTGGGAGGAAAAGGAAATCGACCTCGGCCCCTCTGCGGAAGCGCGCCGCAATCCGATTCTGGCGCTGCAGCGCTTGTTGGAACAGCGCGGCCAGCCGGTGGAACTGGTACGCGGCTTCGCTGGACTCGAACGCCTGCGCTTTGGCGATGCTCCCATAGGCGCCAACGACACTCTGGTGCTGCTGAATACCGGCCGCAGCCTGCGGGACAGCCAAGTGGATCGCCTGTGGCAATGGGTAGCAGACGGCGGCCGCCTGCTGGTGGCGGTGGACAATCCCTATTTCGATATGGCTGCGCTGGACAGCGATCCCCTGTTGGACCGCCTCGGCCTCACCCTGTCCGGTCATCCCTGGTCGGAGCTGGACGAGGGCGAAGACGACGGGGAGTTCGCTGATGAAGGTGAAGCGGAGGAGGATGAGCCTTTGGCTGCCGAACCGGCGCAGGAAAATGAGCAGGAAGCGGAAGAAGATGATGACACGCAGAAGCCCGGCCTGTGCGTCTGGGAGCATGCGGCAGTGCCGGTTTCTCTGGCCGGCCATGTCGAGGGCGAGCTAACCATGGAATTTGTCTCCGGTGTGTCTTTCGCCGATTTGAATTCCGACGCCCGCGTGCTGGCCAGTTACCAGGACAAAATTTTCCTGGTACACCAGGCGATCGGCGCCGGCGATCTCTACGCGCTGCCGTCCATGCGCGCACTCAGCAATGACTTCGTACACTGCCAAGACAACGCCTACATTTTCTGGCAGCTGCTGCGCGACAGCGGCAAAGTCTGGTTGGTGTTGAATGCCGACAGCCCGAGTTTCTGGCGCCATCTCTGGCAGCTTTCGGCCTTCGGCTGTATTGCCCTGCTCTGCGCCCTGGCTCTGTGGCTGTGGTACAAGGTGCCGCGTTTTGGCCCGGTACTGGAGCGCCGCATCACTGGCCGACGCCAGTTTCTCGACCATATCAGCGCAAGTGCGCAATTCCTGATTCGCCAACAGGGCAAAGACGCGCTGATTCCGCCCTTGCGCGACGAAATTCTGCACAAACTGCGGCTGCGCCAGCCGGGTTTCAACCATCTTTCCCGCGACGAGCAGATCGCCAAAGTCGCCCAGTTGAGCGGCATGAAAAACGCCGACGTGGACATGGCGCTCTACCGCCCCCTACCCCTGCCGGACCCGATCTTCATCGACGTGGTGCAACGCCTTCAACACTTAAGGAACGTTCTATGAGCAACTTCACCGACACCCCGCTATCCAACAGCCAGGAAAAGCCCGCCAGCCCCGAGCCCGAGAGCTCCGGCGGCGTCTTCGACCAGGCCCACAATCTGGTGCAGGCTCTGCGTCAGGAGATTCAAAAAGTCCTGATCGGCCAGGAATCGGTGGTGGAGCAGGTGCTGATGGCGCTGATCGCCCGCGGACATGTGCTGATCGAAGGTGTGCCGGGGCTGGGTAAAACCCTGCTGGTGCGCGCTCTGGCCCAGTGTTTTGGCGGCCGCTTTGCGCGCATCCAATTCACTCCGGACCTGATGCCCAGCGACGTCACCGGTCACGCCATGTTCAACATGAAGACCCAGGAATTCGAGATCCGCAAAGGTCCCGCATTCACCAACCTGCTGCTCGCCGATGAGATCAACCGCGCCCCGGCGAAAACCCAGGCGGCGCTGCTGGAAGTGATGCAGGAGGGACAGATCACCATCGAAGGCAACTCCTACTCCGTGGATGCACCTTTTATGGTACTGGCGACACAAAACCCGATTGAGCAGGAAGGCACCTACCCCCTGCCCGAGGCGGAGTTAGATCGTTTTATGTTGAAGGTGCTGATCCGCTATCCCGAGCAACGCGATGAGGAAAATATGCTGCGGCAGATCTGCAACGGCGCCGCTGAGGACAAACCGGCGATACGCCAGCTGCTCAAACCCGCTCATGTGCTCAGCCTGCAAAAGATCGCCCAGCAAATCACCGTAGACCCGGCCATAGTCGAATACATCGTCAAAATCGCCCGCGCCACCCGCGATTGGCCCGGCGTTGCCCGCGGCGCCGGGCCGCGCGCCAGCATCGCCATGCTCAACTGCGCCCGCGCCTACGCGCTGATGAACAACAACCGCTATGTCACCCCCGACGATGTGAAAGCCGTAGTGTTGCCGGCCCTGCGTCACCGCCTGCTGCTGGCGGCGGAGCTGGAAATCGAGGGCGTTTCCGTCGACAAAGTGCTCACCGAGATCTGCCAGAGCATAGCGGCGCCACGGCAATAATCCATGAACGCATCTTCGCGCAGACGCTGGCGGCCGAGCCGCAAAACCCTGGCAGTAGTGATGAGCCTGGGCTTGACGGCATTGGCCGCGCCGCTATTCGGTCACTGGGTGCCGGTGCTCGACGAGAGTTGGGTGCAAACGGGCTTGGCGCTGGCTGCGGTGATTTTGGCGCTGCTGGTGCTGTTGGACTTTGCCGCCTCCCGCAGTCAGCCGCCCATCGGGGTGGAGCGCCAACTGGCGGGCGGGCTCGCGCTGAACCAGTGGAGCGAGGTGAAACTGACCCTGCAGCACAGCTTCCGCTACCCCATCACTGTGGAGGTTTTTGACGGCATCAACAGCGACGTGGTGTGCGAAAAGGTGCATCAACGGGCGCCTTTACAGCCACAGCAAACTACCCAGATCAGCTATCGCCTGCGCGCTTTGCGCCGCGGCCCGCTAACTCTCGATCAATGCCATCTGCGTGTGCCCACCCCGCTCGGCTTCGGCAGCATGTCCTATACGGTGGCGGAGACCAGTGTCGCCAAGGTGTATCCCAACTTCGCCGCCATCGCCGCCTACACCATACTTGCGGCGGAAAATCACACCAGCGAACTCGGCATCCGACCGAAAAACCGCCGCGGCCAAGGTTTGGATTTTCACCAGCTGCGCGAATACCGTCAGGGCGACAGCTTGCGCCAGATCAGCTGGAAAGCGTCCTCCCACCGCCAGGAATTGATCTCCAAGGAATATCAGGACGAGCGCGATCAGAATGTGATTCTGCTGATCGACAGCGGTCGGCGCATGCGCGCCAAGGACGACGATCTCGATCATTTCGACCACGCCCTCAACGCCAGCATCCTGGTGAGCTATATCGCTCTGCGTCAGGGCGACAGCGTCGGCGTGATGAGTTTTGGCAACAGCGAGCGCTGGATCAGCCCGCAAAAAGGCGCGGACCGGGTGCGGGTGATTCTCAACGGACTTTACGATTTGCAGGTGGGCAATCGCGCGCCGGATTATCTGGCGGCGGCGGAAAAACTCTCGCAATTGCAGCGCAAACGCTCGCTGGTGGTGATCGTCACCAACTCCCGCGATGAGGAAATCGATGAATTGGTGATGGCGGTGAAACTGCTGCAAAAACGCCATCTGGTATTAGTGGCGAATATTCGCGAGGCAATCCTTGATCAGACCTTGCACGATCCCATTCAAACCCTCGACGAGGCCGCCACCTACGCCGGCGCGGTGACCTATCTGCAACAGCGCACGGCCGCCCATCGCAAACTGCAACAGGGCGGCACTTACGCGGTGGACTGTCTGGCGAAAGAACTGGCGCCGGCGCTGGCCAACAGCTATTGGGAAATCAAACGGGCGGGAGTTTTGTAAAAAACGCTGCTATTGGACTTTGCGGGCGGCCAAATAAATATTTAACTTGTTCCGCCAATTCATCCGCGCCTGCAGATGGCGCTGGTGGGCGCGCCACCAAAATTGCAGCAATCCCCGGCGCTGTTGTGCTCGCGCCGTTGGCGTCAGCAGCGGTGTCCTGGTCAAACGGCGCTGGCGACGATGCAATATCAAAGGCGGTTTGACCTGCACTGGGCAATCTTCCATTTCCCGTCCCCTTTTTAATTATTTCGCCCAACCGCGGCGGATTTCAGAATGGCCGCTAGTCTGGCTGCAATATGGCTGCCAAACACGTTCTCGCGCTTTTATCGGCCTAAACACAGGGAAAATCGGGGGTAACTGGCGGTCGCAAAAAGTCACAGAAGGGCGCTGAGTGCAAAAAATTGTCAGTTTTGCGACGTTTTTATTCCGCTCATTTTTTGATTATTGCGAGTGGCGATAATCTGGCGCAGGTCAATACCTAACGGTCTAGCCGTTCGCCTCGGACTGCCTGTTTTTTCACCTAATCTCTAATCAATAGGTGAAGAACATGTGGCGATGGCGACCAAACTCTACGGCTTATTGATGCTGATTTACGGGTGTTTAACCCATTCCACATGGGCGGAGGAAATGCCGGTGTCCACGCGACTGCTCGCCCTGTCGTCAACCACCGCCGCGGAGACTATCACCGCACCCAATCCCTACGATCTGCGCAGCGCCTTTCTCACTCTGGATGCGGAAGGCATTTTCTGGCGCGACAAAATCTACACAATCCTGCAACAACATCGCCGCGTCGACTCCCGCGATCCCGCTTACCTGCTGAACGATATGGCGGTGATGGCAGATTATTTCGCCCGTTATCCGTCCGTGCGCGAGCTCTTCGCCGCCATCAAGGGCAAGCGCTGGCACTGGCAGCACGGCGATCATCAGGCGGAAACCCGGGTGGAAGGCTCGCGCCTGCAGGTGCGCTCCCTGAATATTCGTTTTGATTCCCGCGCCGGCGCGCAATTTCAGTTTCGCAATGCCTGCGCGCATAAAATTCCCTATTGTTTTGCCGCCCCGGCTGATGTGTTTCTGCACGAACTCCTACATGTGCACGCCATCCTGACCAACCCCGATACTTTTATCGCCCAGGGCGGTATGGGTGAGCATCTGTATCCGCACCTGCACGAGCGCGACACCATTGCCGCAGAGCGGCGCCTCTACACTTTGATGAGCAGTCTGGATAATTTTCCACGCCCGCTGCGCGCGTCCCACAGCGGGCGCCGTACTACAACCCAATGCGCCACCTGCCTGCGCTAGTCCTTCACTACTCATGACATTTGTCATCCCAAACCGCTGATCTTTGCCGGTGGCGGCTCTGCCCGCTTGTGACGACAATGGCGCATCGACTCCCTGGGTAAAGCCATGCGCATCACCGGTTCTCCTCATATCCCGCCGCTGCGGCAACAATTTGCGATTCTCGTGTTTACCAGTTTTTATTTCACGCGCTGGTTTTTTCCCATGTCCGCGCGGGAGTGGCTGGTCAATATTGCCGGCTTGGGCCTGTTTCTCGGTTGTTATTTCCTCGCTTTCAACCGCCAACGTTTCACCCTTGCAACCAGTCTGGGCATGTTGGTGCTTGCCGTGGTGATCGCGCCCTACAACAACGGCGCCAACACCTTCGCCATCTATTCGGCAAGTTTTTTTGCCTATTTTTTTCCACCGCGAACCGCACTTCTGCTGCTGGTATTGAATCTGACCGCGCTAGGGGCAGCCGCCTATTTTTTTGAACTGCATTTTCTGTATTACTTCGTGATAGGCGCCGTGTCGAGTGTCGGCATCGCCCTGTCCGGCATTCTCGATCGGCAGCGCCTGATTCACGAACGCCAGGCGCAAAAATCCCGCGAGGAAATTCAGCGCCTGGCCAAAATCGCCGAGCGCGAACGTATAGGCCAGGACCTGCACGACACCATCGGCCACAGCCTTACCGCCATCAATTTGAAAGTGCAGCTTGCCCTGAAACAATTGGAATTCGCCCAGAGCGACGCGGCCAAACAAAATCTGGAACAGGTTCAGCATCTGGCGCAAACGGCGCTTAAGGATATTCGGCTGACCGTCGCCGGCATTCAGAAATTAGGGTTTGAAGAGGAACTGGAGGCCCAGCGCGATCTGCTGGAATCCCTGGGTATTCAACTGCGTTATCAGCTGCCGGATACCTTGCTCGCGCCGACGCTGGAAAGCGACCTGCTGCTGATCGCGCGGGAGGCGATTACCAATATCCTGCGCTACGCCAACGCCAGCCGCTGCGAGCTGCTCTGCCAAGCCAAAGACGGGCGCGTGGAAATGCTGATTCGCGACAACGGCTGCGGCATGCCGGACGCCACGGAAGCGCGTTTCGGCAATGGCTTACGGGGTATTCTGCAGCGTGTTACCCTGCGCCGCGGCGTGCTGAAAGTGAATCCGCCGGAGCGACAGGACCCCGCTTGGCCCGGCCTCACCTTGCTGCTGGAATTGCCCTGGTCCGCCACTGACCATTCTTGATCGCGGAGTCGCCATGAGCCAAATCGGTAAAATTCGCCTGTTTCTGGTCGAGGATCAGACTCTGGTGCGCGACGCCCTCGGCCAGCTGCTTAGCCTGCAGGCGGATTTCACCGTGGTGGGCAGCGCCCGCAACGGCTTGGAGGCGCAGCAGTTGATCCCGGATTGCCAGCCGGATCTGGTGCTGAGCGATATCGAAATGCCCGAGTGCGATGGCCTCACCCTGTGCCGCTGGCTGCGCGAACACCACCCGCAAATCGCCACGGTAATTCTCACCACCTTCAACCGGACCGGATATGTGCAGCGGGCGCTGCAGAGCGGCGCGCGCGGATTTATTTTGAAAGAAGTACCGGTGGACACCCTCGCGGCGAACCTGCGCGCCGTTCATCAGGGCCAGCGCATTTACGACAAAGAATTATTGCTCGCCGGCCTGGACCAGCAGGACCCGCTCACCGAGCGCGAACGCCAGGTTCTGCGCCTCGCCGAAGAAGGTCTTACCACCGCTGTTATCGCCAAACGCATGCACCTGTCCGAGGGCACAGTGCGCAATTATCTCTCCGAATGTATGACCAAACTCTACGCCAGCTCGCGCAGTCAGGCTGCGCGTTTGGCGCGGGAAAAAGGTTGGTTGTAAAGATCCTGTTTATGGGGTGACGCGGAAGAGGAATATTCATACAACGACGCATACAAATGCGCCGGAATATGCGAAGGACAAGGCACACAATAACCAAATGAAGTGGACGCCGGACGCGCGCGCACATTGCTATTCCGCTTGTGCAGAGAGTGCGCCAATTCCCACCAACCGCGGAACATCACTTTCAGCGGATTGGTGGAGGGCTCCCAGTGGCGCACGCCGAAAGTCACCGGCTCGACTTCCTCCGCATAGGTGCCAAACAGGCGGTCCCAGACAATCAGCATGCCGCCAAAGTTTTTGTCGATATAGCAGGGATTGCTGCCGTGATGGACGCGGTGGTGGGACGGCGTGTTGAACACGTATTCCAGCCAGCCGAGTTTATTGATGTGTTCGTTGTGAAGAAAAAAGGGTACTGCATTCGCCAAACCAAAACAGGCGAATAGCAGTACAGGATCGAAACCGAGCAGCACCGGCACCAGCAGCGGACTCCAGGAATACAACGGCGCAAAAATACTGACGCGCAGATTGGTGGTGAAATTGAATTCCGTGGAGGAGTGATGCACCGAGTGATCAAGCAGGAAAAACAAGCGGGTGTGCGCCAGGCGGTGAAACACGTAAAAACACAAATCGCCCACCAGCACGTGCAGTCCTATCCAGGCGTAGTCTGGCAATAGTTCGCGCAAATTCACCAGCGCCTGCGCATGGGCCAACAGCAGCACTTGCAGGCCAAAGCCCAGGTTCCACACCCGGAACAGCAAAAACATGGCGCCGCCGCACGCGATATTGACCAGCACTTCCCCCTGAAACAGCTGCCGCCGAATCCAGATCAGCAGCATAATTTCCACGGGAATTACCACGACGCCGATCATTTCGATCGTCTGCCGAAGAGTGCCAATCAACTGCAGGCCTAAATCATCCACACACTCGTCTTCCGTAATGCAACTGTCGCCATTGTCAGTTTCTCAGGGTCCGAGGTGAATACGTAAAGTCACGTAAAACGTTAATTGTGTGAACTTGAACCTGTCGTTATTCACAAGCTCAAAGCCACGCTACACTGCGACTGTAATTAAATCCTTGAGAATCATCGATATGGAGATGTCTTCCGGCAAATGCTGGCTGCTCTGGATCTGCCTGGCGGCGCTGCCGCTGACCGGCCAGGCGGAGATTTATAAATGGGTGGACGACAAGGGCAATGTCCACTTTAGCGACAAGCGCTACGCCAGTGACAAGGCGCAGCGCATCGACGACGTGCCACAGGTCGCCCAGCAGAATGGCAATCAGTTTATCTTCCACCCGGAGGCCGACGCCCTGCTGCGCCAGAATCAGACCCAGCCTCTCGGCCTGTCCACCGCCCTCTCCGCCGGCCAGTGGAGCCAGGGCGGCACCAGCTATCAGAATGTCAGCGTTATGCGCTTTGAAATCGGCCCGCTGCTGGAGGAGATGCACCGCAATCCGCAAAAAAAACTGCTGCGCGCCACCCTGCTGCTCTACGCCAATACCGATGACAAGCTCTACGGCCAGGGAGTAAACAATCAGGAGGCCCCCGGGCATTCCGCCAAGGGCGGCGATAACGGTTTTTATCTCAAGCCCGCGCACAATAACTTCGAGGAAAACACCGCTACCTGGGCGAGCTTTTTCGACCCGAACAATTACACCCCCACCGCGGTGCGCAACCTGCCGAGCATCGCCGTTCCGGGCAGCGATCAGGACAACCAGAAGAATTACGAGATCGATGTGCTGTCCCTGGTGCAGAAGCTGATGGACGCCAACCTGCGCCAGATCACTCTGGAAATGCGTCTGCAGCGCACCTCCGGTCGCGCCCAGGTGACGTTTTATTCCCGCGAGGCGGAGGCCAGTAAAAGGCCAAGTCTGCAGGTGGAGTTGTACGACGACGTGTGATGCTGCAGGGTTTGAACTCGCCTCCATTGGGCTCTAAAATCGCGCTCCCGCGCCCTGGCGCATCCACTCCTTGAAGTACGGTCCCCATGGAAAGTCTTATTGAAAAGTCGCTGTACCGCGCCCGCTGGTTGTTGGCGCCCATCTATCTCGGCCTTGCCATTGCTCTGATCGCGCTGATCATCAAATTTTTCCAGGAGTCGGTCCATCTGCTCCTGGACGTGGTGAATATGAGCGAAGCCAAAATGATCCTCAGTCTGCTGACCCTGATCGATCTGGCGATGGTGGGGGGATTGATCGTGATGGTGATGATGAGCGGCTACGAAAATTTTGTTTCGCAGCTGGATCTCGAAGGTGAAAAGGAAAAGCTGAACTGGCTGGGCAAGATGGATTCATCCTCCCTGAAAGGTAAAATCGCCGCCTCCATCGTGGCCATTTCGTCCATTCACCTGTTGAAGGTCTTTATGAACGTGACCAACATGGAAGAGGCGCATATCTACTGGTACACGGTGCTGCACATCACCTTTGTGGTGTCTGCCTTCGCCATGGGCTATCTGGACAGCCTGCTCAAGCACAAATAAGCCACTCAGGGCAGCTGCTGTACCGACGCCGACTGGCGGTTAGTGCGGTATAGCTGCAGCCACTGCTGGAATTCCGCCTCCGGCAGCGGCCGCGAAAACAGATAGCCCTGGAACACATTGCAGCCCAGGGCTTTCAGCCGCTCCAATTGCACCTCCGTTTCCACGCCCTCCGCTACGACCTGCAGCCCCATATTGCGACCGATTGCGATCATGGATTCCACCAGAGGTTCGTGGGCGCTGGTCTCCAATGCATCCACAAACGCCTTGTCGATTTTGAGCACATCCAGGGGCAGATCGCGCAGATAGGCCAGCGAGGAATAGCCAGTGCCGAAGTCGTCGAGCGCGATGGTCATGCCGAAGCGGCGCAACTGGCTGAGTTTGGCGATGGTGTCGTCGATGTCCGTCAGCAGCGCACTCTCGGTGACCTCCAGGGTGATATGGCTGGGCGGCACCTGCAGCTGCTCCACCGCAGCGATGGTGCAGGTGACGAAGTCCGGACGGGCGAACTGCCAGGGTGATACGTTGACGGACAGGTGGCCGGTAAACGGCAGGCGCTTTTCCGTCCAGTCCTTGCGATGCTTCAACGCCTCTTCCAACACCCACTGGCCGATGCCGTTGATCAATCCCGTCTCCTCCGCCACCGGAATAAAGTGCAGCGGCGGAATCCAGCCCTGTTCCGGGTGACGCCAGCGGATCAAGGCCTCCGCCCCCATCAGATTGCCGGCGCCGTCGAGCTGGGGCTGGTAGAACACGTGCAGTTCACGATTGACCAGCGCCGCGCGCAGGCCGTTTTCCATCGCCAGGCGATGGCTTACCGAATCGCGCATTTCCGGGGTAAACAATTGATAGCTGCCGCGGCCGGACATCTTCGCCTTGTTCAAGGCGATATCGGCGTTGCGGAACACATCCACAACGGTGTTGGCGAACTCCGGGAACAGCACCACACCCATGGTGCAGCCTACATCCAACAGGTGATCGCCCACCTGCACAGGCTGCTCCATCAGGCTGACCAGCTGCTGGGTGCAGCGTTCGAGGGTCTGTTCCGGCTCCGCCCCCAATTGACTGAGCACCACCGCAAATTCATCTCCGCCGATACGCGCCACCAGAATGCTGTCGCTCAGGTTGTGGCGCAGGCGCCGGCCGATGCTGCGCAGCACATCGTCGCCAACATCGTGGCCGAGGGCGTCATTGATGGTTTTGAAATGGTCCAGATCCAGTTGGATAAACGCGCCGGCAACAGCGCCGGCGGTTGCCGATTTCTCCTGCAGCAGGCTGATGACATGCTCGTTCAGGGCAGAGCGGTTGGGCAGGCCGGTGAGCCCGTCCTCGTAAGCCATTTTGCGGATCTTCTGCTCCGCCTCCAGGCGGTGCAGTTCGGTAGTGGCGCGGGAGACGAAGATATTGACGATCTCCTGCATCTGCTTCACCTGCTCCATGGGTTTGTTGTCCAGCACCGCGATCAGTCCAATGGCATTGCGGTCCGCGTCCACCATGGCGGCGCCGACAAAACTCTGCGCGCCTATGTCGCGCAGAATGGGGTTGTAGGGAAATTCGCGCAGCAGCTGGCGCGGCACCGCGTAAGTGCCGTGCTGCAGCACCTTTTCCGATGGCGAATCCGCCAGGGCAAAGTTGAGATTGCCGACCAGTTCGCCGTCGACCGCCACCGCCAGCGTCTCTATGACGAGCTGCCGGTCGATCAATTTTTTCAGGCCGATATAGACGTATTTCTTGTTGAGCAGACGCGCCAGGTGAATCGCCAACTGGTTGAAGAATACGTGACCGGTTTCGGTGGACACCGCCATGGAAATGGTTTTGATGGCGTTTTCGACGAACTGGCGCTCGGAGACATCCTCCAGGCGCACAACCACTTCCAGCAATTCGCGCTGATGGGTGACGATGGGAAACAGTTTGAATTTGAGCCAAGCGTCGCGCACCAGGTAGAGCGCATCCACCGGCATGCCGGCGGTAAAAAAGTACGGCCCGTACTCCACCGAATGGCCCTGGGCCAAGCCCTCCAGCACCTGCGCCCGCGGCACGCCGAGATGCTCGAGCACGGAAAGGAAATTCACTTTTGGCGGCGCGCTGACATCGCGCCGGAACAGACGCACGCTCTCATCGTTGACCTGCACCGCTCTGCCGTGGAGGTCGATGATTAGGGTGGCGGTGGGCGCCTGCATAAACACCTGGGACAGGCGCTCGAGTTTGTCCTCGGCCTTGCGGCGCTGCTCGATCTCACCTTCCATCTCGCGCTCGCGCACCTGCAGCTGGCGACTGTTGCGCGCCGCGTCCACGGCGACCCGCAGGGTGACCCAGGCGAGAAACCCGGTGATGGCGAAGCCGGCGAGATATACGCCGTTCCAGATACCGAAGTCGAGAGCGAGATTGGCCGCCACCGTGGCGGCAAGCAGCAGAATAAACAGCGTCTGGGTAAACCCCACCGCCGACCCCATGCGATGGCGCAACTGATAATTCCACCAGGCGGCACAGGCCAGCGTCAGGAAAATCACCGCGTGCCACACCAGGGCGCCACCGCCCGGTTTGCCGCGCAGGTTACTCAAGCCCGCCTGCCAGGCGTTGGCTTCTTTGGCGAGGGAGGGAATATCGACGAAATGCAGGGAAAACGCGGAATTGCGATTGGCCACCACCAGCATCAGGGCGGCGAGAACAAAGACGAAGACCAGGTTATCCGGCAGCTGGTCGCGGTAGCGTTGCACCGCAAAATAGAAACCGGTGGCGAGCAGCATGATGGAGGCGCAATCCGTCTGCCAGTGCAGCGCGGTGATCGCGGCTGTCTCCACTGCGGTTTGATAATAGAAGGCACACGCCAGTTGATAACCCGCGCCGCTGAATCCCATCAGTGCCAGTGCGGTATAGCTGAAACGGTTTTTGGGGGAGCGCGCCCGTATCGCCACTGCCGCGGACATACCGCCCGCCACCAATAAATAACCGATGGTGATGTAGAGAAGAAACATCACCCATGGCAAAGAATCAGTCATACCCAACGTCATAGTTTTAATAGTACCCATAACCATAGCCGCTCCCGCTCCCGTCGGCCAAAAAATACCGCTTGGCGGAAAGCAGAAACAGAGCGGGCGCGCCACCGAGCTGCGCGGACGGCAGCAAACCGGTATAGACTCTTAATCCATCCTTCCCCAGCCTGCCCTGCGGAGACCTCCATGCAAACCTTCAACACCCTCAGCGAATTTATCGTCGAACGCCAGATGGACTACCCCCAGGCCTCAGGGGAATTTTCCGCGCTGTTTTCCGCGCTCTGTCTCGCTGCCAAAATCGTCAATCGCGAAGTCAATAAAGCCGGGCTCGCCAATATCACCGGGCCGGCGGGCGAGTTGAACAGCCACGGCGAAACGCAGCAGAAGCTCGACGTATTTACCAATGAAGTTTTTATCAATGCTTTAAGCGCGCGCGGGGTGGTGTGCGGGCTGGCCTCGGAGGAGGAAAATAATTTTATTCACTTCGATGGCGACAAGAACCGGCAGGCGAAATACGTGGTTTTGATCGACCCGCTCGACGGCTCATCGAATATAGACGTGAATGTCTCTGTCGGCACAATATTTTCGATTTATCGCCGCGTGACTCCGGTGGGGACACCGGTGACCCTGGAGGATTTTCTGCAACCCGGCCGCGCCCAGGCCGCCGCCGGCTACATTATTTATGGCTCCTCGACCATGTTGGTGTACTCCACCGGGCAGGGCGTCAACGGATTTACCTACGAGCCATCCCTCGGGCTTTTTTGTCTGTCCCACCCGAATATGCAATATCCGCGCAGCGGAGCGATTTATTCCATCAACGAAGGTTTTTACAGCCGCTTTCCCGAGGGCGTAAAAAAATACATTAAATATTGTCAGGAGGAGGACTCGGCGACGCGACGGCCGTACAGCTCGCGTTATATCGGTTCTCTGGTGGCGGATTTTCACCGCAATTTAATTCAGGGCGGGGTTTATCTCTATCCCACTTCAAGCCGCTATCCCGAAGGCAAATTGCGCCTGCTGTATGAAGGCAATCCCATGGCATTTATCGCAGAGCAGGCCGGCGGCAAAGCGCTGATCGGCGCCGGCAGCCCGGTTTTGGATTGCCCGCCGAAATCACTGCATCAACGCACGGCCTTATATCTCGGCTCAGCGGATATGGTCGACAAGGTGGAAGAATTTCTTCGCCAGTACGGCTGAGCGGCCGCCCTTCTCTACCCTCTTTTCTGCAGTCCTATGGGACTGCAGAGTCAAATTTTTGACAAATCAAGCAATAAGTACCTGCCAACGCAAATTCGTGATGACAATCACTAAAACTGCCCGCGCTTTGCTGATATACAGCAAAAAAAAGCAACTATGATGGCAAATAAAAATAATCATATTAATTGACTATTTCGTCACAGTTTGATTTTCGCTGAATTGACCCCCCTGGGTCGCTATGGTGAGATTCGGGCTGTCAATGATTTAAAGCTGCCGATTTTTGAAGCGCTCCGGGCAGTCAGCACTGTCGCAAAAAAATCGGCATGAAACATAAAAACAAGATGTGATTCCGGCGAAACGTAGGCTCAGGCAATGGCGCATAAAAGTGGCTCTTCTGCGCGTGTACATAACGAGTTTCACTCGCGACTCCGCACAGGCGTGTCTGTCTCACCGATCCGGTTGCCCACATGGGTGCCGGGAATTGCACCGAGAATTCCGCATATCCGCATCAGCAGACGCGCAGAGGTAAAGCGCATGGGCAAAACAGGGTTCGCGATGGATCAGAATTTACTGTCACCGCAGCAACCCTCAAGCAGTGCACCGGCAACCATGTATGCAACCTCCAAGTTTTATCGCGATGCCGCGCTGATATTTGCCGCACTGCTCTTGATCACTCTGACCGCCTGGAATTTCGGTTTCGGGAAAACCTTTTTAATCGACAGATTATTGCCCGCAGCCAAAAGCGTGGTGCCCTGGCAGCCGGAGGCCGTTTCCGATGCGAACGATGGCGGGCTTTCGACTATTCGCCTTAATGAGTCGGCGCAAAGCCTGGACTACACCTTTACCGCTTCCAGCCGCGTGGCCTACAGCCATGCTTCCGTCGGCATGAATTTCTGGTCCGAGGATTCCGCGCTGGTCGATCTGTCGAAATATGGCGTACTGCGTTTTAACGTGAAGTGTTCTCCACGCAATGTGCTGAGTTTTACCGCGCGCACCCTCGATAAACCATTGAGCGCGCAGAGCGGTGCCCCGGCCTACCGCATTCCCGCCCACTTTTTTGCCTGTGAAGAAGAGTGGACACCCGTTGAGATCGATTTAAAACACTTGGAAATTCCCGAGTGGTGGCTCAACCTGCACAAAATTCCGCTGTCGGACCGCCATTACGATCTGGCTCAGGTATCCGGTTTCAATTTTGGAATTTCCGTGCAAAGCCCACGGGATATTGCTTCGTCGGTAAAAATTGTTGAACTGGAACTGGTCGGGCGGGATTGGCGTTACGCATATGGCTTCGCCATTTTTGCTGGCTTTATCTGGCTGGGATACGCCTTCTGGTTTTTTAAAAAACACACCCGGGCGCTGGTCGCCGATCTGCAGGAAAAAATGCAAAAAGACCGACCCTTGATTGCCTATCAGCAGCTGTCGGTGGAGCCGCATAAAGACAAGGAGAAAAGTGCGGTACTGCGTTATATGGCGACCGAATACGCCAATCCGGATATCAGCCTCGACACCGCAATTAATGCGATCGGTATCAACCGAGCGAAAATGAACAGCATTTTAAAAGATGAAATAGGCCTCACCTTCAGCGCGTATTTAAACAAACTGCGCCTGACCGAGGCCGCGCGCTTGCTGGCGGAAAAACCGGAGGCCAATGTCGCGGAGATTGCATTTTCTGTCGGCTACAACAATGTCTCCTACTTCAATAAACTCTTTAAGAATGAATACGGCTGCTCGCCGAAAACATTTAAAACGGTTTATCCGGCGAATAATGGCGCTGCGCACGAAGACAATATTAGTGATTGAAGTCGCACAGCTCCAGTTCACAATCCTTAATCGAATCACGCCACAAATTTTCTTGCGCTAAGTCTTGCGCTTAGAATTTTCGAATTTTTCCCCTGTGGATCGACATAAATACAGTGCTTCACTAGAAGTCTCCGCTATTTAATAAAACGAAAAATTGATTTAATTATTCGCTTTTTTTTACTATCCCTCCTTTACGTTTCTATATTGTCATCACAAGACCGCGTATTTTGGCGATGCTGGTTCCCACCCAGCGCACCAATACAAAAACAAGTTTGAATAACAATCAGGTCTATCAGTGATGCAAAATGTTGTTAGCGTTTTTTTCGCCGGAGTCGTGCTTTTGGCAAGCGTGCTCCTGGGAGCTTGTGGCGGTTCAACAGCGCCAACGGGCAGCTCATCCAGTTCGTCTTCAAGTTCTTCCTCATCGACCAGTTCGTCGTCTTCCTCCAGTTCATCCTCGTCTTCAAGTTCATCATCCAGCTCCTCATCTTCCGGTGTGATTACACCCGTCCCCGGCAATTTGTTGAGCAACGGCGATGTGGAATCCGGATTGAATCCGTGGGTGGTGCGCGGCAGTGCGCAAATCCAGCTCAATACCAGCATCAAGCGCAGTGGCAACAACAGCATTTACGTAAGCAACCGCACATCGGCCTGGCACGGGGCAGCCTTTCCCCTGCCGCAACTCACGCCCGGAAACAGTTACGAATTTTATGCGTGGGTGCGACTGGCAGCCGGTGAAGCGGCCACCAATGCAAAATTGACCATTCAATACACGGACGCGACGGGAGCCAAATATCCCAATGTGGTTTCCGCGGCGGTGAACAACAGCGGCTGGACGCAATTGCGCGGTACTTATTTGCATTCACCGTCTGGTTCAGTCAGCGATCTGCTGGTTTACATCGAAGCCGACAGCACCAGCGCCAGTTATTACGTCGATGATCTGGCGATGACCGGCACCATAGTGCCGACCACACCGCCCACGGGCGCGGACATTACCGTCAATACCAGCACCACTTATCAAATTATCGATGGCTTCGGCGGCGCTTTGCCCATGTGGGGACAGTCCGCCTGGACCGCCGCGGAAACGCGCACATTGGTCGGTCTCGGCGACGGCGAATTGGGTATGTCGATTGTGCGCACGATTATCGATCCCGAGCGCAATCAGTGGGGTGTTTACGCCGACGCCCTGGCACTGGCGCAATCCTACGGCGATAAAGTGCAAATTCTCGGTTCGCCCTGGACGCCACCCGCTGCATGGAAAACCAATAACAGCCGCGTCAACGGCGGCAAATTAAAAACCGAGTTTTATGACGATTACGCCTATCACCTAAATGATTACGTGCAATACATGCGCGGGCGCGGCGTCAGCATCAATGCCACCTCTCTGCAAAATGAACCGGATTGGCATCCGGATTACGACTCCTGCGATTGGAGCGGCGACGAGTTCCGCATTTTCCTGCGCGATCACGGCGACAAGATTCAAAACACCAGCATCATGATCGGTGAAGGTTTGGGATTTGCCCGCCGGCTTACCGATCCATCGCTCAATGATGCTGTCGCTGTAACCAAATTCGGCCATATCGGCGGCCACCTGTACGGCCAGGAAAATGGGCCGAATTTATCGGCCTATCCGCTCGCCGTACAAAAAGGCAAAAAAGTCTGGATGACCGAGTGGAATTTCCATGAAGCCGACGGCGCGGACGGCGGCACCAATGGCTCGACTATCTGGCGCGACCCGCAAAACAAAGCCGTGTGGGATGAAACTCTCGATACGATTTTGCGCACGGTGCATCGCTCCATGGAGGCCAACTGGAATGCCTATATCTGGTGGTGGGCGCGCCGCTATTACTCTTTTATCGGCGATGAAACCAACGGCAAATGGCCGACACCCAAAGGCCAGGTGCTCAAACGCGGTTGGGCATTCTCCCACTATTCCAAATTTGTCCGCCCAGGTTATATCCGGGTCGGCACTTCTAAAAACAATAAAACCAACGGTTTGGAAATAACGGCATATCAAGGTGATAACAAAATTGTGCTGGTGATTCTCAATCGCCAAACCAGCGCGGTTAACGGCACCGTGATCGGCATCCCACAAAAAATCAGCAGCGCTGAGTTTTATTACACATCCCAATATTCTGCTCGCGAAAGCCGCACGATCACCGTCGACGGCCAAAAAGCGACACTGGATATAGGGCCGCGCAGTATTGCAACTGTGGTGCTTGCTTATTGATGGCAAAAATGGAGCAAAGCGGCGCATGTCGGTCCGTGGGAATATTTCCACCATATACGGTGACCCAAAGGTTTCAACGGACCGGCATAAAAATTTAACGATGAAAATTTATGAAAATTGAAGTTTTGTCGCGATTTCGTTGAATAAAAACTCGGGTTTTTAAGGCGCAAATTGCGACGAGTATCGCACCCACGGCCCATTTAAAACCTGGCTATGGCAAAACGGCCCGCAGCGGAAATTTATGGTCTATGCGCTAATTTTTGCTATGCGTAATGGTCATTGCGACCCCGCTTAAAAAGCGCTGTAACCCATTTCATGCCC